>JRYF01000531.1_pt1 | contig 48393 bp, 50 predicted proteins | sample 235331 | NCBI WGS metagenome assembly JRYF01 (sample SAMN03074217, study PRJNA261475) | activated sludge metagenome | biome: Wastewater Treatment Plant; feature: Wastewater; material: Activated sludge; isolation source: activated biomass of a wastewater treatment plant treating hydrocarbon... ... | reverse complement strand
CCTCCGGAGGAAGAAGTCGCAGGTTCGACTCCTGCCGCGAGTACCAATAGTACCAAAAAGAGGCTCCCCTCAGATATATCCAGGGTAGCCTCGAATTATATGTTTCCGTTTATTCCCTTACCGAACCCCGGTCTTTGAAGGCCGGTCGCCAACCGTCGGGTTCCGTACCTTTAGCACCGGATCTCCAAGCAACGCCCATGATAACCGGACGTCTGTACCACCCGGTATTACCGTCTTTGCATCATTGACAAGATCGCCCAGCCTCTGTATCTGGCCTTGGCCCAGTCGCTGGAAAAACCGAGTGGCCATTACCTCTTGAACATCGGGCGTTGTTTCGCCGGTCGATGCCCAAGAAGCGACCGCTCCCCCGGTTGTAGAATCAACGAGATTTTCCGCAAGGCTCTTATTCACCGGATGGAGAAAATAGCCATTAAGGCAGGTCAACATCGTGAACAGTGAAAGGTTGGAAGCATTAGTCAATTGCGGGACATTGCCATTCGCAAAAAATGTCGTCGAGGCCCAAGCACCGGTGGTCCCGTGACCAGCATAATTCACGACGAATTTACCGGTATTCAATCCGTCGATCAATACTGATTGTGGAGTTGCCGGTGGAGTGGTCGAATCGCATCGCCCGACCATTTGGGTCGCAATCCCTCCTGGAAGTTGATTCTTCAAATTGTTGCTTATCTGCTGAAAATTATAGTTGTTCGCAGAATCAAAACAATCGTAAGCAAACAGTGCCCCCCGATTCTGAAGCGTAGGAAGATTTGACTCCCAGAGAGTTACCTTTGCCAGGGCATTAGTAACATCTTGTCCACTGCGGGCTGTTATACGTCCAATAGCCATATCAGCAAGGCCGTCTCCATTAAAATCTGCTAGAAAGTCGTCACTGCCAGTTTCAGTAAATATCGTATTCACTATGCGGGTGGGCACAAAATTGTTGTACCCCAAGCCCTGGTAGTTCCGCGAATCATAAGACGAATCGCCGATCAAGAGAGCGTATGCAGGAGGTGTCTGCCAATTATTCTTCGCATATTGGAGGAAGCTGCGGATCGCAAGAGAATCGAGATCCCCATAGCTGAATTCATCATATATATCCGAGATCTCGATGACCTTCACCAAGAAGCCTTGATTTGAACGATAACTTGCCCAGTTCTGGGCCTCCGTGATCCAATTCTTATGTGCAATGATCACGACATTCGCCTCATTCGCCGGAGTTTTCAGAAAAGCAGGGTCATTCTGAGTCACAGAAGCAGCGGTCAACAGCCCGCTTTCCTCTACCGCATACATTGACCTGCCTCGGTCTGCAGGCAAACGGACGCTGTGGGTCGCTCCTTCCTGCAAAATGTTAAGATTCGAAAACATTACCGGCGAACTTTCATTTGTGACATCGAACACCCGTATGTTGTTTGACGCAAATCCTTCAAGTTTGGCCATCCTGTAATTCTGGGTATAAAACTTTAGCTGGTTCTGGCTTGCAAGGTGCTTTCTGGCGAACCCAACCGTGATCATATCGAACAGGCTGAAATCACTTTGAACGCCGATCGAGCGAAAAACTATCGAGTTCGCGCCCTCTTGCAAATGCGATGTCGGAATTGTGTACTGTCGGGAGAAGGGGTTCCGCGCATTTCCAGTAGCCGACTGCAAAAGGTGCCCATTTAAAGTCACTTGAACAATGTGCTGGTCAAACGAAAAGCCCTGAAACTTTGCTTCCAGCGTCGCCTCCGCTGTTTGGAAATCGACACCTGTGAGATTGAAATTGATGGTCGTATTCCCACCTGTACTTATCACGGCGCCCCAGTAATTTTCGGCGTCACCATTCAAGATCTGATTTACGTAATTAGTCCTCTGTTTCTGGACGAATTGCTGGAAATAACTTCGTGAAGTAACCGTTCCACTTACCGGTCTCGCGACCTTTGTTGTTATACGTTTTCCTGCCGACGGTCCTGAGATCAAGTAATAGACCGCCATATCTGTTTCTGGACGATCAATGCCTTTCCCATAAAAATCGATGTAGCTGGCATTTGGCCCAACGATCATCGATTGCTGAACGCCTTCCCGATAAAGCTGCCAAAGACTCGAGTCTCCGTTTGTATTAAAACCGGCTGCTTCCAATTCAGCCTTCGTCACCCGATGGAATCCCTCGCGACGCACGCCGATCCTCACCCCGGGTTGTGCGACCACCCATGCATGGGTATTCGCATCGGCCGCGACCTGGTTGTCGGCAACTTCCCTGTAAAGGTCTTTTGGAAGTTCGAGTCCCTCAGATATGACCACACCGTTTCTCTTACTTTCGGCTGCTTGACGAGCGCTTTCAAGGCCGGCTGCCGATGAAACGCGGGAGAGATCTGACACAAAAACTGCCGATGCCGTATCTGAAGATCGGCGGGTACCGTTCATCGATACGTGCTCGATAAAATACACCGACCCAAGCGTGCCTTCAGGGTCGAAATACGAATAGGATTGGCCTTTTGCCGGTTTCGCACCATAGAATGCGGACGATCCCAAGATCATCGAATCGGAGGCAACTACGGCTTCGTGTCCATCAATTCGGTGCACGAAAAATCCGGCGTTGTCGGTTTCGATCGCCATCCTCCATTCCACCAGGACACCACTGCCTTCGGTGTAAGCTCTTACCGATTCGAACTGAGTGGCCGCTGTGGCTGCCCCAGGTTTCACACCTTTTACAAGACTTTCCCGCTGAGCGGCTGCGGGCAGGGTGAAGGCACAAAAAAGCACATAGATCAGGCTTGCTGAAAGGATTCGTCTCATTTCGGAATTTCTCCTGCGCGAAAGAAAGGGCCGCGCGTGGCCGTCAATATGGTTAAATCTACAATTTTTTCGCAACATTGCCAATACTTTTTTGATCTCCAAGTGATGGCGTCAGGGCCGGAAAGCAGGCAGCCTAATCTTTCCGATCTCGTGCACATGCGGGTTAAGTCCCATTGGTCTTCGGGCCTGGATCAAGGCCCGGTCATGGTTCAAGCTGCTCCCGCCCCCACATTTCCTTCCGTTAGCAGCTGGCGTAAAACGTAGGGTAAAATACCCCCGCCTTTATAGTATTCCAGTTCGATAGGTGTATCGATCCGCAGCTTTACTGCGATTTCTTCTCTAGTACCATTCTGTCGGTGGATCCTGACGGTCACGTCCTGCATCGGCCTCACTTCATCCCCTTCCAGGCCGACGATATCAAAAGTTTCCGTGCCGTTCAGGCTTAGCGTTGAGGCCGATCGCCCGTCTTTGAACTGAAGCGGCAATACTCCCATTCCTACAAGGTTCGAGCGGTGAATCCTTTCAAATGATTCGGCTATCACCGCTTTAACGCCCATTAGCCGCGTGCCTTTAGCGGCCCAGTCCCTCGAACTTCCTGTGCCGTACTCCTGACCGGCAAAAATGACCAGAGGCACCTTCTCTTGCCTATACCTCATGGCCGCGTCATAGATCGGCAGCTCCTCGCCGTCAGGCTGATGTCGAGTGAATCCACCCTCGACGGGGGCGACCATTAGGTTCTTTATTCGGACGTTTGCAAAAGTTCCACGAAGCATCACCCTGTCGTTCCCGCGCCGCGAGCCGTATGAATTAAAGTCTGCCGGTTCCACCCCAAGTCCCTGTAAATATAACCCAGCAGGAGAGTTAGGCTTTATAGCCCCGGCCGGCGATATGTGGTCGGTCGTGACCGAATCGCCAAAGATTGCAAGCGCCCTCGCTCCAGTAAAGTCCGAAAAACTTCCCGATTCCATCGAGAAGTCCTCAAAAAAGGGCGGCTCCTGAATGTATGTAGAAGCCGGATCCCATTCATAAACCTGTCCTGAGCTGGATTCGATCTTTCCCCAAAGGGGGTTCTTCTCTGCGAAATCTCGATAAAGTCTCCGGTAAGTTTCAGGTTCAAAGGCCAATTGGAGGTATTCCTTCACCTCATCAAGCGAAGCCCAAAGATCCTTCAGGTACACGTCATTTCCATCGCGGTCCTTACCGATCGGATGGAGGTAAACATCCCGAATCACGGTTCCAGCCAATGCATATGCCACCACAAGTGGCGGGGACATAAGGAAATTTGCCTTGATGTTCTGGTGAACGCGAGCTTCGAAATTTCGGTTTCCTGAGAGTACAGAGGCTGCGATGATGTCGTGCTGGACTATCTCACTCTCCAAGGCCGGATCGAGCGGCCCGGAATTGCCGATACACGTGGTGCACCCATATCCAACAAGATTAAAGCCAATTGCATCAAGGTGTGTCTGAAGCCCGCTCTTCTCAAGATATTCGGTAACCACTCGTGAACCAGGTGCGAGCGAGGTCTTCACATACGGAGGCACTTTCATGCCCAGTTCGTTCGCCTTTTTTGCGACGATTCCCGCAGCGATCATAACGGCAGGATTCGACGTATTGGTGCACGAGGTTATCGCCGCGATCAGCACGTCTCCGTTTCCGATAGTTACTCTCTCGGGCCCTTCCTGGCTCGTCACAATATCTACCCGATTGGGGGTCGGACGATTGTTCATCATCTCGACCTCCGTTTGTGCGCTTGTGTTGGAGGGAGTTGTGGAATCATGAATCGAGACGGGTGCAGATGTGGAGTCTTGCTCGCCCCCGCCCGATGCGACGCCGGCCGCTAAGCCCATCGTGGTCAAGTAGCGTTTCTCAAGGTCCTCAGGAGGCTTTCCGTAGCCGCCTTCCGCAGCAGGCTTACTGAACAGCTCGATGAACCGATCATCAAGATTTGATAGATCGATCCGATCTTGTGGCCTTTTGGGACCAGCGACAGACGGGTTGATCAACGCAAGATCAAGATCGATAACCGTTGAGTAGTCGATATCGCCATTTCTTGGGATCCCGAACATGTCCTGCGCTTCGTAATAGTTTCGAATCGTAAGGATATGGTCGTCAGGACGCCCAGTCGAACGAAAATAATCAAGGGTCTTGTCGTCCACGCCAAAAAATCCCATGGTTGCGCCATATTCCGGCGCCATATTGGCAATTGTGGCCCGATCGGTCGCGTTGAGGGCAGCGGCCCCATCACCAAAAAACTCGACGAATTTGCCAACCACGTTCGCCTTCCTCAGCATTTCCGTGACACGGAGCACGAGATCCGTCGCCGTCGCTCCCTGCGGAAGTTCACCGGTCAAATGAACTCCGACAACGTCGGGAGTAAGGAAATATACCGGTTGTCCGAGCATTCCGGCCTCAGCCTCAATTCCACCGACCCCCCAACCGACAATTCCCAGGCCATTGATCATTGTTGTATGGGAATCGGTCCCAACCAAAGAATCGGGAAAATAGATACCATTTTTCTCGAAGACCCCCTTCGCCAGATATTCAAGATTGACTTGATGAACAATGCCTATTCCAGGAGGCACTACGCTAAAGCCGCTGAAGGCCTGGGTACCCCATTTGAGGAAACGATATCTCTGCTCGTTCCGCCTGAATTCCATCTCAGTATTTCGCTGATAGGCGATCTCGCTACCGGCATAGTCAACCTGCACGGAGTGGTCAATGACCAGGTCCACTGGAACAAGCGGCTCAATGACCGCCACGTTCTTCCCCATCCGCTGGACAGCCGAACGCATCGCCGCCAGGTCAACCAGCAGGGGAACTCCTGTAAAATCCTGCAAAACGACTCGAGCAACTACGAAAGGGATCTCTTCGTGTCTTTCGGCTTTTGGCTCCCATCCCGCGAGCGCTCTGACGTTCCCTTCGCCGATCCGCCTGCCGCCGTCAAAATTGCGAAGAACCGACTCAAGGACGATCCTTATCGAGATCGGGAGACGGCTGATCCGACCAACTCCCTCTTTTTCAAGCTGCGGCAGTGAGTAAAAGGTCCCCTGCTTTCCAGATCCGGTCTCAAATTCTTTGCGTGTGTTGAATAGGTCGTGCGACATAGGTTTTGTTGGGAGCCCTCCTGCCATCTGCCAAAAGAGATCCCTGTAGAGTCGAATTCAATCGGAATGCATATTTTACAACAGTACCTCGACTAGCCCGAAATCATCTTTCTGACCCGCTGAAAATGCCGCTATATCAAGGGCCCTCTGCCGTTCCTGCCAGTCCTAAGATCGCTGAGGAGATTCAACCAGCGGTATCGAAGTGCCTTTGGAGAAATGAACTCTGTTATCGCTTGGCCAGTTCTCACATTCTCACCGGGGATCTGAAAAATAACTTTGCTTAGAAAGCGGTGATGATAAAAGCTGGAATCTATTATGGTTATAGGTGCGGTCTCGAGCCTTTCGCCGCCGTCGCCAAGGAGCTTTGTACTGGCGGGATACTTGACACCTAATCCGTCGCGCCTAAACACCTGTTCCTGAATAACCCCGTTTACACGGCTCAACTTTCCGTCGCGAACAAGAAACAGTTCGGTGTCCGGCTTCGCGTCTTCTGTCTCCGCATAGCAGCAGAATACCGCAGTAAGGTCCACAAAATGAGCTCGGCCCCAGTGCCATTCCTTCACCGTGTTCGCGAGACATCGGCTGTCTAGATTATGGTCATGATAACCTGTTCCTCGAAACGTGCGGACATCAACAACTCTTCCCGCCGAGTTTCGCACCTTAAGCTTCCCACTGACGTCCGATCTTGGTGCCACCATGTTCCAGCGGCGTGAACTCCCGGCAGCCGCGGCACTCGTTTGCAATAGGTCTGCCTCGATCGAAAGCCACTCAAACTCTGCCTCTAAGTACCGGCCGCGAGAAAGGGGCAGGTTCACGGAAACGCTGTACCCGGAACCATATGGTGCGGAATCATAATGAAAGCCGCTCCCTCCGATGATGCATCTCGGTTCGTTCTCACTCGCGGCAAAATCATAGCCCGGATATTCGTTAACAGCCCGATAGATCTGCCTGCCGCCCGCAAAATAAGTGAATGAAACGGCCGGGAAACGGCTTGACGCAGCTCCATCGTCCGTGGAAGGGTGGGCCAAATTGTATCTTGGGGAGTAAATAAAATTGTCCTGGAAAACGATCATTACAGCCTCAGACCCGTCATCTGAAAGCGCGTCAAAATACCACCACTCATATGCCTGCGGCGGCTTTCCTGAATGCCATGCATCGTCCGAAATGCTCGATGCAAAGGCAAATCGTTCCCCGACAACTGCTGATCGCACCTTTTAAAGATCTCGGTCTCACTAACGTAAGGAAAAACTTCACTAGAGAATGGCAAAATCGAAAAATATTGGCAAACTTTCAGAGATAATTTGAATCTTTTCGTTCAACATATCTTTCCCCACAAGTTTCATTCGAACAGGTAAAAAGATGAAGACCAAGTTTCTGAGGATATTCCCTCTTTTACTAGTTGCGGCAGCCGTCGCCATTACATCGGCTTGTCCAAAGCGGACCACAATTGCTGAGATCGAAGCAAACCCTGCCCGCTTTCAGAACAAAGAGGTAGCGGTTGCTGGAACCGTGCGTGACAGTTATGGCCTTTCGATCCCGGGTACGGACATTCGGGGCGGCGCTTATAAGATTGATGACGGAACCGGATCATTCTGGATCATAACCCGCGAATCAGTACCGACCAGAGGCACCAAGATCGGGGTAAAGGGAAAAATAGGCAGCGGTGTCAACTGGAACGGGAGAAACTACGGCCTTGGAATGTATGAGACCGATCGCCGCATCTCAAAACGATAAGGAAGCTTGACCTTCTTGCGATGACATTCGGCTAAGCAGCCGTTATAATCGCCGATGGATCGAAATGCGAACGCTGATCGATACATTGGAAACGAGCTTTCAGGCGGTCGAAAAACGCTCGCTTAGCATACTTCGTGAACTCAATGACGAAGTGCTGTACCTTCGCCCGCCTTGGTCATCGGAAGACAGGCCTGCCCCGTCCAGCGGTGAACTGATCGTGCGATCTGCAGCTGCGATGGAACAGGTTTTTGGCGGAATAACTACAAGGTTGTGGGACGATCCCTTCGAGTGGACGCTTCCTGAGGAACTCAAGGGTTGTACTGACGTTGAAGCCTATTTGGGCGAGTGTTCAGAGAATCGTCGCAAGGCATTCCTTTTCTTCAAAGATGATAAGGAACTCTTCTCACGCATCCCGGCGCCTGAAAGGCTTCGGCCGGTGATCGATGTCCTTATGGAAGCCCTCGTTCGAGCGTCTCGCCTTCAGGGCCGTGCGTTTGCATCTGTTAAAGCCACCCTAAAATGTCGCAATACTGGACAACCTTGATGCGGCTTCCGGCAAATGTTCTCAATTCTTTTACTTCGCCCAACTAGGCTTGTACCCTTGGTGTTATGTGCGGACGTTATGCGATGGCTGCCGACTACGACCGGCTGCGAAAGAAGTTTCCCCTTTTTGTTGACCAGTACTGGGACGAGTTTTTCGATATTCACGGCTATTCCGTGCGGCCCGAGATCTTTCCCGGAACGAAGATCCTCGCACTGAACGGCCATTACCACCCTGAATACGTGCATTGGACGATCCGTGCCGAGACCTGGAACGGCAAGATCGCCAATGCCATCAATGCAAAGGCCGAAACAATACAAAAGGTCCAGATGTTTCGCGACGCTTTCAAGACCGACCGCGTACTTATCCCGGCAACGTCGCTTTTTGAGTGGCAGGAGCAGCCCGATGGGTCGAAAAAGAAGTTTCGGATCTGGTTTGACGAGCCGATCTTTACGTTTGCAGGCATTGCGCGGACGTGCACGATCAAGGGTGAAGAGATTCGCTGCACCGCGATCATCACAACCAGGCCGAATGAGACGTTCGCGCTCATTCACAACACAAAACAGCGGCAGGCCGTCGTGATCCGCGAGGAAGATCACGAGAAATGGCTCGATCCGGCAACGAAGCCGGACACGCTTAAACAGTTAATGGAGCCGCTGTCAGCGGAAAGCACACACTTCGAGTAAGCGGGCAGCGAACGCGCTGGGCAGGCCGGCCTTTTTAACTCCGATGAAGGCAGCGGGAACTAATTCGCAGTCTGCACGTATATTGCAATGGCCGTCTAATCGTGCAAGAATTTCGTTAAATTTCCCGGGTATTGATCTCTCTATCGGAGTTCGCAAATGCATTGTCCCCGCTGTGGCCAGCAGCAAATATCAAACGAGACGAAATTTTGCTCAAGGTGCGGGTTTCAGCTTGCGCTGGTGGCTGAACTTTTAAACCACGGCGGTTTCCTCCCCGAACTCGAGGCGGTCCAGAAGAAAAAACCGTTCCTTAACAAGAAAACCGGTGTTGTTTTCAGTGTTGCCTGGTTCATTTTCTTCACAATGTTCATGACGTCGGTTTGGGGCATCCTGAATGTGGATGAACTTGCCGGCCTTAGCGCGGTGACCGGTGTTTTTGGCGGGCTATTGATACTGATCTTGTCCTTGGTCATACTGCCGTCGTCGAAGGTCAGGACGCTGTTGCCGATGCAGGAGGCGCGGATGCCAGCTCCTCCCGCGAATCTTTATGGAAATCCGCAGCAGGCCCTGCCTCCGCAGCAGCAGCGGCCGGCTGATGAATATGCTTCGCCGCAAGGCGGCTGGCATGCCCCGGACACGGGCGAGCTCATCGAACGCGGCAGCGTGACGGAGAGCACGACAAAGCTGCTCAAGAAGGAAGAATAGAAGATTGATGCATTGCCCGAAGTGTGGACAACGTCAGGCGTCGGAACTTATCCGCTTTTGTTCCAAGTGCGGCTTCTCGATGACGGGCGTCGCGGCACTTCTTGCCGGCGGCGAGGTTCCCGGCATGGCGATGCAGCGCAAGAAGAAAGATTCTCCCAAAAAGCGGGGAATCAAACAGGGTGTTTTTATCTTTCTTCTGTCGTTTCTGGTCGTGCCGCTAGTCGCGATGTTTCACATTGCAACGCAAACGCCACCAATTCTCGCTGCGCTCGCTTTGTTCCTATTCGGGATCGGCGGGCTTCTCCGCATTGTTTACGCGTTGATGTTCGAATCGGCTGATTCGCCCGATCTTATCGCTGAAACCGGTGTTTATTCGGCGTCGCAGCAGAATATCGGCGGGTCGCGCCCGGCGGAAGCCCTTCCTGACGCCGGATCCATTCCGGCGAGCTTGTATTCAGGCCCTTCGACAGGAAAATGGCGCGACACGAACGATCTCCGCGAGCCGCTCAGCGTGACGGACAGCACAACAAAGCTGCTTGCCGAAGAAAAAAGCCCCGATCAATAGCCCACGGCGGCACCATCGCTTCTGGAATCGATCGCCCCGAGCCTCACACCTTCCCTATCGATCATTATCGCGGTCGCCGAGGCTATGTTGCCGGGCCTCGCGACAAATTTGTGCCCGAACGCGGTGAGGATGTTCTTCGTGTCGGCCGAAATTCCGAAAGGTTCGTACATAATTTCGTCCGGTAGCCATTGATGATGGATACGCGGGGCGTCGATGGCCTGCTGGATGTTCATTTCGAAGTCGATCACGTTGATCACGGACTGCATCACGGCGGAGATTATCCTCGGCCCGCCGCGGGCGCCGAGCGCGAACCACGGCTTTCCGTCCGTTCGCAGGACAATGGTCGGAGTCATCGACGAAAGCGGCCGTTTTCCGCCCTCCACCTTGTTGCGTTCGCCCTGTATCAGCCCGAAAAGGTTCGGCCGTCCGGGCCTTGCGGCAAAATCGTCCATCTCGTCATTCATTAAAATGCCGGTGCCTTTAATAGTTACGCGCGATCCGTATAGATCGTTGATGGTGTAGGTGTTGCTGACGACCATTCCGCTCGGATCGACGACGGTGTAATGCGTCGTGTCCAATCCTTCGGCCTGGATCACCTCACCGTGACGCACATCGGAGCTCGGCGTTGCCCGTTTTGCGTCATAACCCTTCATTCTTTCGGCGGCATAGTCCTTATGGATCAGGACTTCGGTCGGCACATCGGCGAAATCCGGGTCGGCCATGTATTCGGCGCGATCGGCGAATGCTCGGCGCGACGCTTCCGTCAGCAAATGCAGCATTGCCGACGAGTTGTGCCCCATTTCTTTCAGGTTATACGGCTCTAGTTTGTTCAGCACCTGCAGCATTACGATGCCGCCCGAGCTTGGCGGCGGCATTGTTATGATCTCGTGCCCGCGATACTTGCCTCGGAGCGGTTCGCGTTCCTTTACTGTGTAGCTTCTCAGGTCTTCCAACGTGATCAGGCCGTTGTTCGCCTTCATATCTGCCGCGATCAGCCGTGCCGTTTCACCGGAGTAGAATTCCTGAGCACCGTTTCGCTGGATGCGGGCGAGAGTTGACCCGAGTTCCGGCTGTTTGAACAGGTCGCCTTCCTTGTAGTAGCTGCCGTTGTTGAGGAATATCCGGTTACTGTCCGGATATTTCGCCAGATGTTCCTTATATGCGACGAGAAGGTTGGCCAATCGGTACGAAAGTACATAGCCATCCACCGCAAGCCGCCTTGCGGGCTCTATCAGATCGGCCCATTTCACCTTGCCCGAGCCGTATTTCCTGTACGCGAGATCGAAACCCGCCAGCGTGCCCGGCACTCCCGACGCGCGGTAGCCGATCTGCGAGCCGCCCTCGCCGCGTATCAGCTCGCCCCTGTCATCCACAAAGATATCGCGGGTCGCGGCACGCGGCGCCATCTCGCGGTAATCGATCGCAAAGGCCTTGCCGTCCGCACGGCGTATCACCATAAACCCGCCGCCGCCGATGTTTCCCGCCTCGGGGTAAACGACCGCCAGCGCAAGCCCGACAGCTATCGCCGCATCGACCGCGTTGCCGCCTTTACGCATAACGTCAGCACCTATCTGCGACGCGAGAACGTGCTGCGACGCGACCATCGCGTTCCTTCCGCGAACCGGCTCCGGCCACGCACCGGAAACCGGCAGCGGAAGCACCACAAAAGCTAATATCAGCAGGGCCGCAGCCGCCACCCGTCGTATCTCGTTCATAATTCCCGAACTTTAACAGATTTTGCATCGGATTTGCGACGCCGCCCGGCCGTTTTCGCGTGCGCGATCGCCATTATTCGCCGCCCGATCGACGTTTCCCGCCGAAAAATGTCCATTCTTTGCTGCCGACCGGCCATTTCCAGCCGCCGAGGGGGTATTTCCAGCCGCCGAGCGGCCATTTCCAGCCGCCAACCGGCCATTTCCTGCCTCAAAAAGGGGCTTTCCCCTATGATCCGGAGCATTTTTCTCGCATCCGCAGTTCTGTTACTCTTTCTCAATCATTTATGGACGATTTGAGCGTAATTTTTCTGGCGGTGCTGATACTGGCGGCGGCGATGTTGTATTCATCCGTCGGCCACGCGGGGGCATCGGGCTATTTGGCGGTGATGGCTTTGTTCGGCGTGAGCGCAGCGGCGATGAAACCAACGGCATTGACGCTGAACATAATCGTTGCAAGCATCGCGACGTACAAGTTTTACCGTGCAGGACACGTATCATGGCAGATGCTGTGGCCGTTTGCCGTCGCGTCGGTGCCGGCGGCTTTCCTCGGCGGCTACGTCACGCTGCCGGGGCATTGGTACAAGACGCTTGTCGGCATAGTTTTACTGATCACGGCCGGATATCTCGTGCGGTTCGCCCATCGCGCAGTGAACGAGACCAATGTGAAACGCGTGCCGATCTGGGCGGCTATGATCTCGGGTGCGGCGATCGGCCTGCTGTCCGGTTTGACGGGCACCGGCGGCGGCATCTTTCTCTCTCCGCTGCTTTTGTTCATGGGATGGGCCGAAACGCGGGCAACATCAGGGCTTTCCGCCGCGTTTATCCTTGTTAATTCGATCGCGGGCTTAACTGGCAACTATTCGAGCGTCGGTTCTTTGCCCGGGTTCATCGCCGTGCTGATCCCGGTGGTGATCGTCGGCGGCTATATCGGTGCAGAATACGGCAGCAAACATATTGCCACGCCGATGCTGCGTCGGCTGCTTGCCGCCGTGCTCGTGGTTGCCGGCCTGAAGCTGATATTTACCTGAATCGGACCCTGCCTGCGAGGACCATAACCAATTTTTCGGATCTTCAACACGTCCATGAAAATAAATGATCTAAAAGTTTACGTACCGGCCAGGGATTTTGCGATGTCGAAGCGGTTCTATGCCGCGCTCGGGTTCGAGATCACCGAAGCGTGGGCGGGCGATGTTGACTGCACGCTTGCCGGTGCCGTCTTTCGCCTGCAGAATTATTACAACAAGGACTGGGCCGAGAATTTTATGATGCTTTTCGACGTGGACGACGCACGCGAATGGTTCGAACACTCGAAAAACGTGATCGACGGCGGCGATTTCGGGCCCGCAAAGGTCGCAGAGCCGGAAGAAGTCGGAGGTTCGACGATCTGCCACGTGTGGGACCCGAGCGGCATCTTGTTGATCTTCATAAGTTGACGCTCGGCACTGTCCGCGATTTCATCTTTTATGCGTCTGTTTATTTGTGCGAACTATTATGGATGACCTACTATCGACGATAACCTGCCCGAGGTGCGGCCTTGCCAAAACAGAGCAAATGCCCGTCGATTCGTGCCAATATTTCTACGAATGTTCAAGCTGCGGACAGGTCATTAGGCCGCAAGCTGGCGACTGCTGCGTGTTCTGCTCATACGGAACGAAGAAATGTCCCCATTTTCGCCCGTGCGATGAATGTTAGCTCGCCGCCCGCTTTCAATCCTGCCGTAAAAAAGCTATATTCTGTATTCCCGCAATACTTTTCGGGTATTCTTCGGCTTAATTGAGGGAGATATGACGAGGCCGCCGGCCACGAGGCCCGCGGCAAAGCGATGATAGACGACAGTAGTAGTTGCAGTTTCTTAAATGTTCCTGTCACGGCTGAAACGAAGGCGTCCGGTGAGGAACGCGCGCGGGTTTTTCGCGCGGGTGGGCCGCCGTTTGTCTCAATATCGCCTGTTCGCTTATCTCGCGATAATCGGCCCCGGCTTGATCGCTGCCAATTCCGGCAATGATGCCAGCGGAATTGCCACGTATTCCAGTGCGGGGGCTGAATATGGCTACACGCTGCTCTGGATCTTCATTCCCACGACCATCAGCCTCATAGTTGTCCAGGAAATGTGCATGCGCATGGGCGCCGTTACCGGTCAGGGCCTCGCAGACCTGATCCGCGAGCAATTCGGCGTGCGATGGGCGGCTTTTGTAATGCTCGCCCTGACCATCGCTAACACGGGCGTGATCATTTCTGAGTTCGTCGGCATCGCAGCAGCCTCAGAACTGCTAGGGGTTCCGCGAGCATTCGCCCTTCCAGCCGCCGCCGCATTCATTTGGTGGCTGGTGGTAAAGGGTTCGCACGCGCGCGTCGAGCGAGTCTTTATCCTGATGTCGCTGGTACTTTTGTCGTATGTCGTATCCGTCTTTATGGCAGAAACAGATTGGCGGGCTGCCGCTGATGGTTTCGTAAACCCCTCGATCAGCCGCGACACCGGATATCTATTTCTTGTCATCGCATTGATAGGCACCACGATAACACCTTTTATGCAGGTTTATGTGCAGTCTTCCGTCGTTGATAAGGGCCTCGGCCCCGAAGATCTTCCGATCGAACGATTTGACGTGATCGGCGGAACCTTCTTTGCGTGCGCCGTTGCCGCGATGATCATGATCGCGTCAGCTGCGACCCTGCATTCTGCCGGCATTTTTGAGGTCGATTCAGCGCTGACCGCGTCATCCGCCTTATTCCCTGTTGCAGGCGACTATGCTCCATATGTTTTCGCCATAGGCGTGCTCGGAGCATCAATGGTCGCGATGGGTGTGCTTCCACTATCGACCGCATATTCGCTGAGCGAAGCCCTTGGATTCGAAAAAGGCGTCTCGCGAACCTTTCGTGAGGCTCCTATATTTCTGGGTATCTTCACGGCATTGATACTCGTCGGGTGTGCCGTCGCGATGATCCCTTGGATCCCGCAGATCAAGCTGCTTCTCTTTACCCAATGCGTTAACGGCCTGCTGCTCCCGATAATACTCGGCGCCATACTTAAATTGACCGGTAAAGAGGAGATAATGGGGAAATACAGGAACCCTCGCTGGCTCGCAATTGTCGGCTGGACGATCGCGATCGTCATTTCTCTGATCTCTTTTGTGTTGATAGGTCAAACGATTGCTGATATGTTTGAGCCGGTCTGAAAATGCCGCCCTCTGAGCTACAAAAGCGTTCGCTTCTTTTTGTTTTCGCCACCGCGGCGATCTCTGCGGCGCTAGTTTTTTTGCCGTTTGCTGAGGCGGTCTTTAAGGGATTCGTCCTTGGCCAGCTTGGTATGGCGGTTTCGCCGACGGGTGATATTACTTCGGTCGATGGCGAGTCTCACAGCATGCTTGCCACGACGATCGCCGAGGCAGCGCTGATCCTGCTTCAGATCTTCAAGATCGTCCTTTGGATGGCCCTCGTCGTTACAATAGTTCGCTTCATATCGTTCCTCGTTATGAAGACGGCTTTGCGAGGGGCGGGCCAGTCAGAGATAGCTTCATTAGCACGAACGGTCATTTCGATCGTAATTTATATCGTTGCGTTCTTCGTCATCTTTCAATCTTTCTATCCGAACGTCGAACTAGCCCCGCTGTTTACGGGATCTACGATCATCGGCATAGTGGTCGGACTTGCCCTGCAGGACACTCTCGGCAATCTCTTTTCAGGTATCGCTCTTCAAGCCGATCAGCCTTTTCATGTGGGCGATGTCGTAAGCTTTGAGAACGGAAAGGTAGGCGTGGTGGAAAGCGTAACGTGGCGGGGGGTAAAGATCAGGAACTTTCAGAACCGCCTGATCGTGATGAGCAACGCAGTTCTCGGAAAAGAGGCAATAGAAGTTGCCGCAAAGGATAATCTCAATGCCCGGCTGGTATTTTTCAACACTTTGTACTCAAATTCGCCTGCAAAGACCGCTCAGGTCGTGCGCGAAGCGGTTCGGTTCGTGGAGAACGTTTCGGCAAAGAAAAGGCCCATTGTGCGCATTCGAAATCTTGGGGACAATGGCATCGATTGGGAGATAAAGTATTGGCTTGAAGATTACGCCCGATATAACGAAACAGATGCCGTGATCAGAGAAAGGGTCTGGTACGCATTCAAGAGGGAGAACATAGATTTTGCCTACCCGACCAGGACTATCTACATGGAGGAAGCCGCCGCCGAGCCCTCTATTGAAGATCACCTTGAAAGCACCGCGGAACGTCTGAGCAGGATACCTATATTTGAACCGCTGTCTGACGAGGAATTAATGCGGCTCGCAAAAGCGTCGCAAGACCGCACGTTTGCGCCGGGCGAGGCCATCGTAAGGCGGGGGCGGGAGGGAAACTCCATGTTCGTCGTCACGAGCGGTAGGGTCGATGTTCAAGTTCTGCAAGGCGGTGACTTGAAAACTATAAACACTCTAGGGGTTAATGACTATTTTGGCGAGATGAGTTTGCTCACAGGGGAACCGAGAACAGCTACGGTCATCGCGATCGAAGAGACCGAAGTGCTCCAGATCAGCAAGCTTGCCCTGAAGCCGATCTTTGACGCAAATCCTGATCTGGTGCGGTCCATCAGCGAAATGATCGAAGAAAGGCGAGTACTTCTTTTGGCGGATGAGCCCAGTACATCTGCGGCTGAACAACGAAAGGAGAAGGGCGTACTTTCTTCTATCAAGAATTTCTTTGGGATCCGCTAGTTGGTTTGCTCACCCTGCCCAAACTTTTCCCGGCTCCCCAGGGAGTCTTGCCAACCACTTACTGCACATTCTTGTCGTAAATGTCGTGGAGGACTTCGGTTATCGGCTTACGTTCGGCGTATGGGTCTTGCTTTCGGCTTCCTGCCGTACGCGTTCTTGGACGATTTCCCTGCGATCGCGCCTCATCCGTTTGCGCCTTTCTCTCGCCGCCTTCAATGTGATCGATCAAAGGCGTAGCGATCTGCGATTCCGCGGAAGCGGCCGCGGCTGGATCGATGGTTTCAGTTTGGATGCCCCGGCCTGGACCGATCTGATCCTGGACACGTCCCGTGGCCTTTACATACGCGGAACGGCTATCCGCCAGGATCGATGCCCCCCGCAGCCGCCGCGCGCGTTCTAGGGCCCTGACCGCCGCTGAGGTCAAGGGTGCCTCGGCGGGCTCTCTTTCGATCTTTCTGAGAACTCTGACATAATTGCGCAGCTCGGGCGTCGGATTCACGTATGAAGCTTCGTTGCCGCGGTCTGCCTCGACTATCTGAGTCAGTGAATTGATGGCAGATTGGTGCTCGCCCGCTTTGTTGTAAAGTGCTCCAAGAGCGAAATAAACCAAAGGAGGAGCACCCGGCATCCGGTTAACGATCGATTCTCCGCGCGATATCGCATCGCGGATCTCAAATCCGAACCAATTGCGGCCATCTTCACGCAATATCTCATTTGCGGTCAGATAAAACTCGAAGATATCGCGGGTTTCATTTCGGTTCCCTGTTGAGAAGATGCGGAACAAAAAATAAGCGAAGATCGCAAAGAAGAAGATAACGAAGATCGGAAAACCAGCGACCAGCAGCATAGAGCCGACCACGAAAAAGGCGAGGAAATATTGCCCCCGCTCTTTTAGTTTGCCGCTTTGTCGTCTTTCGATCTTGGTCTCGTTCACATTTCCTCTTTTACCGATCTTTTGGTTTTCCTCCCGGCTTTTTTCTCGCGGCCGCCGTCATCAGAACGGGTGTTTCTGACGTGTTCCGCCGGTCGAGCTGCCCCCTTTTCCATTTGTTCTTTCCTGATCCCGAATTCGGCCATTACGTCCATCAGTTTATCAAAGACCATATATGGCGAGTTCACCACAAATGAAACAGTTTCTCCGAGGGTCATCGCTTCCAGGTTTACAAGTTGAGCGATCTTTTTTTCCAAGGGGAGTTCTGAAAACCGCTTAGCAAAGTCTTCATCGCGGTCCTTCTTTTCCTTCGGGCCCTCATCCACCGCTTCAGCCTCAGGTGTCATAACCACTATCTCCCCCTCCTTGTCTATCTTTGTCTGGCAGGCCAGTCGACCCGCAGTACCTTTGGCCTTCTCACCGAAGTATTCCGATTCGGCTGCGGTCGGAGGCGACAAAAGTTCGGCGCCCTCAGGAACCTCAAGCTGACAAAAATGAAGCTTTAGTTCTTGATCACACTTATCGCTGAATCTTACTCCCAGTCTTTTCGCCGCGTCTGAAAGATAACTTCCCACCGGCACGATGCCTTCTATTCCCTCTCGTTTGAAACTGATCCTTGTTTCCACAATTGTTTCGCTCAAATCTTAGCTTCCAGCCACGGTCCGCATTTTGACCTTAGGCTGCGCACCTGAGGGAGCGCTTGGCAAGGCCGACGCCTTCTTTTTACAAGCGCTGCAAAGGCCCCAGATCCTGAGGCTGTGATGCGTTGGATGAAAGTTCAGTTTGTCTGCCATCTTGTCCTGCATCGATTCGATCTCCGGCGAAAAGAACTCAAACACCTGACCGCAAGCCGTACAGATCATATGATCATGATGTTCGTGATCGTAATGATGTTCATAATAGGTGCGGTTATCTCCGAACCTAACCTCCCTGGCTAGACCGGCTTCTATAAGGAGTTTCAGGGTTCGATAGACCGTCGTATAACCAACAGAAGCGTCTTGCTTATGAACCAGCCAATATAGGTCTTCGCTCGTAAGATGTTCTTCATTACGAAGAAAGGTCTCCATAATGAGGTCGCGTTGGGCAGTTTTTCTCAAACCCGACTTCTTAATGTGTTCGAGAAAGATCTCTTTCTCTTTCTTAAACTCTTGGTTCTTACTTGCCATCACTGCTAAACCTGACAGAAGCTATTTTATCACCTGAGTTTCGCCATTGCTATCATTATCGCCTTCTCGATCCTCTCAATTTGCCGGTCTGGAACAGTTGCTCCTGATGCCAATTTCAGGGCACAGATCCCGAGAGCCAGATAGGCCCGTTCTTCGGCTTGTAGGCCCGACTCGCTAAATGCGGTAATGTGCTTACTGACAGTTTCGCTGTCACCCCGCCCGAACGGTCCGGTCAGGGCCTTCGCGGAACCAACGGAAGAAATATTTTCGATAGTACTTCGAACCAGCGGCATTAAGACCCTTTCGGCATCTCGGCCACTGAGCCCGCATTCTTCCATCATCCTGGCAGCCGAAGCAAAGAGCGATGTGATGTGGCCTGCAGCCATAACAGCCGAAGCATGATAAAGCGGCCTGAGTCGATCGCTCACCGAAAAAGTGGCACCACCTAGCAAGCTTGCTATCTCCTGCCCTGCCGAAACAGCCGTTTCCGTTCCTTCCAGACAGAAAAAGGCCTTGCGCAGAGCCGCAGCCCCCATGACTGGATCGCTTATTGAGACCAAGGGATGAAACGACCCGGTCGGATTTCCGCGGGCAGCCAACACCGCAAGCACGCCAGAACTGATGGCACCGCTGCAGTGAAAAACCACCGACGCCCGGTCTAATCTCTCTGCCACCCTCTCAGCGGTCGCAGCGATGCGATCATCAGGAGTAGTAATAAATATAAGATCGGAGTGTATTTCTTCTAGACTTTTGAGATCGGATATTCTTGGTTTGACTTTGATCGAAGAGAGAAGGTCCGAATTTTCCCTTGGGCGGTGCGAGATAAGATGTTCTACGATGATGCCCAGCCTGTCGAAGGCGATCGCGAGAGCCCCCCCAAGCCTGCCGACACCAATTATTGCAACGGTCCTCACAGTCGAAACTATAGCCTATCCGTCTCACGGAGCGAAAAGCTGCTGATATTGGGCGCCGTCTTTCGACCTCAGGTCATCATGCGGTCAGACATTCAAAAGCATTAGCTCGTCAACTGGTTCAGGCGCCGTTTTCGGCGGTAAAGGCGATCTTTTGCTCCCTTCAGGCCGATCTTGCAGGTTCTTTCGATCGCGGGTATCCCACGATTCACCGATCCGTGTATCCCTCAATACCTCAGTCAAGATCTTTAGCTGCAGGTCGTCGAATCGCGGTATTTCTTTGCCCGCTCTTAGGGCTGAAACAAGCCCCCGGCAAGCAGAAACCGTTTCGCCATCGCCGATGCCTTCAGAAAACGACTCGATAGCGCGAATGATCTCATCACTGTTTTGTTCGAGCGTCTTTCGAAATATTAAAAGACTCTGAGCGAGAGCTTCGTTAATCGCAGAAGGAATATCATCGAGTTCATGCGAGAAGCTCAGTGAGAACCTGCAGTTGCAAAAGGGCTGATGTTCCAATAAGGCGTTTGTCTCGGCCGTGCACTCACCTTCCTGAACGCGCTTTTTATAACCCTCTATCCTCGCCGCCAAAGTTCTATCGAACGCCGGCAGCCTTGACAGCATTTCATATTCAGCCCATAGGTCACTTTTCGTGATCTGAGCGAATTCTTGTCGACGCTCTTGTCGGCTCGCTGCGAACAAGTGCTCACGCTCGAAATGTTCCGTAAACGAACGTCTGAACTTGTCCCATGCATAGCCTAGTTCACGGTTAGAGTCCTCACTTGGGTCTCGTTTTGCATTTTCAAGCAGTTCGAATGTCCGCTCACGGGCGCTTTCGATCTCGCTGTCCGATGTAACTTCGCACATCGACAGATAAGCCCTGATATCATTCCAGAGAGAGGTTCCACGAACAAAACTCTCAAGGGTTTTAAGATCTTGTTCTCCCTTCTCAAGGTCCGCCTGGGAACCAGCGAAAACCTCAGATACGCTTTCCAGACATTCTTCCAATGTGATCGCACCCACCCCGGCCCCACGGATCTTTTCGATCACGGCTCCAAAGGTTTTCGACGCCCGTGCTGAAAGCTGCCAAATTCGAACGGTCAGGACGTCTTCCGGCAACAAGCCGAAATGTTCAAGGATGGCGGCCTTATCCCATCGATCCGCCCAGTCGGCAAACGCCTCCGAAAGTGCCGCCCTATCTGAATCATCCCCCAGCGAGATCGACTCCCGATCTTTCAGGAATAGCTTTGCCCAATCCTCCAACTTTTCTGAACTTGAGGTAGAGCCAGAAGGACGCGCGACACCAGTGATATCATCCCAAATTATCCGCAGGTCCAACGATCTGCTGCTGATGCGATTTCCCGATGTAGTAACGAAATCGATAAATCGTTCAGCAGCCAGCGCCGTCAAGAAGATCCGCTGCGCATCCCGTGCTAGCCCGTGAGGGGGCTTTCTTAACTCGGAATGTACCTTCTCCAGGCCTATGGGCCGCGCGTCGCTTCCGATCAGATCAAGAACCAGTTTTGCCGCAGGAAGCGTTGCGAGTCGTTCGCGGGTTTCAGGAACGAACGAAGTACCTTCGAGACGAACCAGGCCCAGAGGAAATGCATACGTTTGAGCCCGACTTTGCGTGTCAGCCAAGTCGCGGCGTGATTCGTTATAGAGATCGGTTACGATCTGTGCTACGTCATCGATCTCAAGCGGCCGTGTAAAGACCGGATGTGACGGGTATCGCGTCTCGAACAGCGGTTCGAGCATCGTGCTGAAAAGCTCTGATAGGCTTTGGGCCGCCCGGGCCTCCTCCGTAAAGTTGTAGTCGAAGCCTTCAACTACCAATTTTCCATCTTCGAGAAAGATACGATTGAGTATCTTCTCCGCCGCGATCGAATGTGCGTGAATGCTAGCTCGTATCTGTTCGCTATATTTTTCACGTAGTTCGACATTAGAGTTCAAAACCTGCAGGCTCTTTAGCTTATCGATCTCATCTGCTCTGAGGGAATCCGGTTTCCAGATGATCGTTCCCGCGGTCGGCGCCCCGCCATTATCTTGAGTCATCCAGTCAGCATCGATGATGACTTCCCAGTCCATCCATTCGGAGTCCGCATTTGTCCCGGTTGAGCCTTCCGCTGATCTCCAGACGATCCTTCCGGGCCTGCGTGTACCCCGCCACATCAGAAAGCTGTCAATTCCTGCGTTTTCGGGATCTGCCAGATCTGCTGTCATGGCGTCAGGAAAGCGATCGGCAAATACCCGCCTTAGAGTGACTGCGACCTTCCCGTCCGATACATTTTTGACGGCCGCAGAAAGTTCATTGTTCAGGTCTTCCTTGCTGCTGACCTTAAAGCTGTACCGTGCTTCGACGCCGTCTTCCTGGCTAATGCGAATATCGTTCGGCAATTCCTCTGCAAACCGTTGCAGGAGTACCTCAACCGTACTAACGGCTTTTACTGGGTCACTTTCGTCGAAGACCAACTCTGACGCGCAGATCTCGCTCGCCGTTGCTCCCTGCCCGTCGAGTGAAAGCAGCAATAGGGCTTTAAGGATAAGCTTTGCCTGAAGCCGCTGCATGACCGGGATCTTGTTTACAACGGTTGAATTGATGGAATCGTAAGCGGCAAAGGCCTCTTGAAGGTCATCGATCTTCCTGAGTCCCGCCTCAGCGCTGTCAAATACCTCATCCAGAGCGATAAGGCTGTTTGCGGGCCTGCCAAGGATCTTCTCTCCGGCTTCCGAGGCAAAGCCAAGCAGAGCAAAATCATGAACGTATAGCCTTACATAGGGGGCAATCTCAAGAATCGCCGGGTGCAGCGGATAAAGCGAGGAAAATTTCTGTTCTGACCAGCGAAAACTAGGCAATACTTCGCGAAAATACCCGTAGATCTCATGCAGCACAGCTTGCTTTTTGCTGTTTTTCGGGAATACGTGAGCATTGACCACTTTGTACAGATGCGCCTGATCCAGGTAATCAATCGAGAATGACCTCACTATGGATGCGTTCGATCCATCTGCGCCGGCAATGTCGTCATCCAAGGCGACTCCGACAAACAGGTTTAGGCCGCGCGCAGCTTCAGCGATCTTGCTGAGCGCTTCGCCGTCGTCACGTGTGACCCGGGATCCGCGCTCCATGGCGGTGTCGATCAAAAGTATCCATGGAGTATCACCGTTCTTTGCCGAGACGGCATTGAGAACTTCATCGAATGTCGAAAAGCCCTCGACATTCTCCAACCCCATAGTACCTGCGATCGCGACCTTTAGTTCTTCCAGCAGGCTTGAATGTGTTCCGCGACGCAAAAAAGATACGGGATAGTGCCGACGCTGCAGCCGCTGCGCGCTGTTTTCGACGTACGATTCCGACACTCGCTCTCGAAGCTCCGGGCTCGCCGCCAATGCCCCGAGCGTTGCCAGAAAATGGCTTTTTCCTACGCCTCTGTAGCCGGCCAGAGCGTACGCTTCGCCGCGGCCCGATTGCAGGCCGGAGATCGCATCGAGCCACTTCGCCATCAACTCCGCGGTGGCATCCGTGAAGTGATAGTTCTGTAATGTTTCCGCTGGATCTGCTGTAAAGTCGCGTATGGTCCGAAGCGGCCGGACCTCTACGATATCCTTTACCTTGTCCTGAATACGTTTCATTTATTGACTCTTATGATGACCGGGCTTGAGGCCGACATCGAGCAAAAGGAAGGAGGGTGAGCGATCTAATGTGGTTCCGGGCCATTCTAAGTGGCACGACCGCTTTATTTTAACAGTTATTACGGTCAAACGAAAGGCTTTTCTTAGCTTCCCGCGTCAATGACACATTCACCTCAAGACACAGGATTTTTGCAGTTTTCGCAACTTTTCTGCAGTTTGAAGCATCGAAAGGTCGTTGAATATATGTCCGATAAAAGCTAAATTGAATCAATAGTTGTGAAACGAGTGATCGGAGGGATCAATGAGACCGAAACGAATTAGCAAGTTTTTATCCTTTCTTCTCCTCGGTGTGATGGCAGGCAGCTCGATCCTGGCATTTCCCGCAGGGATGTCAGCTCAGTCCACTGACGATGGCAAGAAGGCTAAAGCATCAAAGAAGGCCTCTTCGAAGAAGCCTGAAACATCGCCTACCCCAGCAACTGTTAATAACAGGCCGTTGTCGGTGAAGGAGGACCCCTCGCAGATCGGTAAGCGAAAGATAAATTCCGGCTTTGATAAGTTCTTTGGCTGGTTGGGAGGGTCACAAGAAAAGGAGATCCAGATCGGTCGTATGCTTGCAGCACAAGTAGAGCAGCAGGCAAAGATGGTTGAGGACCCGGTCATAACGGAGTATGTCAATCGCGTCGGTCAAAACATCGTCCTTCATTCTGACGCAAAGATCCCCTTCACTATCAAGGTCATAGACAGTGATGAGGTAAACGCGTTTGCTTTGCCGGGCGGTTTCTTTTTTGTGAATAAGGGCCTCATTCTTGCCGCAGATAACGAGGCGGAACTTGCCGGTGTCATGGCCCATGAGATAGCCCATGTAGCCGCACGACACGCGATGGAGAACCAGGGTAAGGGTACTCTTATCAACTATGGTGCCTTAGCAGGCATAATATTTGGGGGACCTATCACCAGTACGGTACTTCAAAATGGGGGTGGAATCCTTGCCGGTCTTGCCGGTCTCAAGTTCTCTCGCGGTGCCGAACATGAGGCCGATTCGCTTGGAGTTCAGTACTTATATGCTGCGGGCTATGACCCGGTTGCGATGTCAACGATGTTCGAGAAGCTCGCCTCCCGCAATCGCAAGAAGCCGAGCTCCATTCAGAAGCTCTTTTCTACGCACCCGCAGTCTCTAGAGCGCCGTGATGCAAGCCTCGCGCTAGTCGCCCGATTCCCGGAGCGAGAAGAGTACGTGATCAGCACTTCGGAGTTTAACCGGGTCAAGTCGCAACTCTTGAAAACCACAAATGCTAAAGCGGCCATAGTTACCGACTTTGACGAGGAAGACAATGCACGGCCAACACTCAAAAAGCGACAGCCGGATGCTCCCGACGCTGATGCTGACGCTAATACAGGCGGCAGTTCAAGTTCTTCCGATGCTCCTCCGAAGCTGAAGAAGCGAGATGTGGAGCCTGCTCCGACAGCGACCCCGAAACCGTAGTCGTATCCACGGTCCATTCAATATTAAGAAAGAGCGACCCAGCAAAGGGTCGCTCTTTTTTCTGTGCCGAAATTGTGTCGAGGCGGCAAGGAAAGACACACCGAAAACGTTAGGTTATATCGGCCTGCGGTCTCGCAAGCGACGATCTTCAAAATGCACATCCTCGACCGAACCCACCCCTTTGCAAATTCAGGCCGTTCTTTCCAAAGGTTAAACTACTCGATCGGCCTGCAAACCCCAAAATTACGTGTTAGGTTTGCTAGACCGATCCTTATGGTGCCCTGAGGATCGATCCGAAGATCATTGCTTGATCGGAGCCTGCATTTGCGTCGGCGGCCTTTGTTCTGTCGTCGGAACCGCCTGCCTTTCAGAGACCACGGTCGTTAATGCGCGTGGGATCTGATTGACCAGTATGTCTCCTTGATTCTCAATGATCTGGTCTATCATCTCGAACTTCCTTTCATCAAACTTGTTTGTCATCAACACGCCGTCCTTATCGATGGTCATCGGATAAATACCAAACAATTGATTCTTGAAATTCTGAAAGAAAGAAACTGAAGCGGGTGGAAGAACATTCATTCGTTCAGGGTTCGGCTCAGGGATCTCTTCACCGATTATCTGAAGCTGCTCCTTTGACTTAGCAAGGTACTCACTGTTTGGAAAGTCTCTTACTATTCTCTGAAAGTATCTTGCTGCTTCATCTGTTTCCTCTTCCACGAGATATGTATTGGCCAGTTTGAACAATGCCTCATCCATGAAGCTGAAATTCGGGTACTTGTCCAAGATCTCCCGGTACCTGGATTGGGCACCCTTTAGGCCGCTTTTTCCCTGCCCAACCGACAGCGTGTAGTAATAATTCGCTATATACAAATTATGGAGCCCAAGATTATCCTGGACTTCGTTCAATCGCTTTTCTGCCTCAGCGCGAAGTATAGAATTCGGATACTGCTGCATAAGGGCTTTTAGCCTGACTTCCGCCCGTTTCGCCTTTGTCGCATCTCTATCGGGAAGTCCGATCTGCCGCATCTCTGACTCTGCGATCTTTAGAACGACCCTGTCCGCAAGCGGATGGGTCGGGAAAAATGTGAGCCAATCCTGATACGATGCTGAAGCCTGTACTAACGCGCTTGTTGACCCTTCCAAAAAGAACGAATCCGCCACTGCTAGCTTCGCCATAGGGAGGTAGGGTGAGTCTGGATATGTAGTAATGATGGTCTGGAATAACAAACGTCCAACGTCAAAGTTCTTTTTTCTTATCTCACGCGTCGCAACGATGAAAAGCTCCCTATCACGGCCCGGCGTGACGCCGCCGATAAGTTCTTCGTACTCATCACTGCCGCCACCGCCGAATATGCCCAGAAACTTGCCCTTTTTTTTCTTTTCACGTGGTTTGCCGACATTTGATACCGGATTTGCCCTTGCAGAGGCCGTTTCGAGTTGAACCGCGTCTGCCCGGTTCTGAAGATCGGCGACTGAAGCTTCTAGCTGGTCAATATCACTTGCTTCGTATTTTTCAGCCCTATCGATCTTTCCTCTTAGACTGTTTACCTCAGATTGAAGCTGAGAAGCCTCTCTTTCGATCGAACGTAATCGGTTAAGGGGGGTGTCCAGGGCGTTCTTTTCATCTTTTCCAGAGTTTTTGTCCTTAGCTTCCTCGCGAAGCACGGACGCAGAACTCGCTGCCGACCGCCGTATCGTTTCAAGACGCTGCTTCAAAACCTCCAAGCGAGTGGCTGGCGAACCATCACCCGGTTTTACTTGGGCGTCGAGCGTGACCGCAAGAACAGCAAATAGAAAGAAAAAAGCGTAGGACCTTCTGACAAAGTTACTCATAACTACCTCGATCAAACCCATACAGTGCCCTTTTCATACAGCCCTCGAACCGCCGCGGCTGCATCGCCGCGGCCGAATACGGCTGAACCGGCGACGATAATTTCAGCCCCTGCCTCGACCACCGACATTATGTTTTCACCATCGATCCCGCCATCGATCTCGATCCGGACAGGCAGCCCTGAATCGTCGATCATTCTTCTTAGGCGGCGAACCTTTGCGGTAGATTCAGGAATGAATGCCTGGCCTCCAAACCCCGGATTCACGGACATAACAAGTACAAGATCCGCGTAAGGTAGGGCTTCCTCGAGCATTGAAAGAGGCGTCGCGGGATTTATGGCGATACCCGCAAGCGCTCCAGCAGACCTGATACTCGTAAGGGTTCGATTCAGATGGGGATCGGCCTCGATATGAACGCTGATTACGTCTGCCCCGGCTTTTACGAACTCTTCGGCGAATCGCCCAGGTTCTGTGATCATCAAGTGACAATCCAACTTCATATCGGTCGTCTTCCGAAGCGAACGAACGACCGGCAACCCAATGGTTATGTTCGGGACAAAATGCCCATCCATCACATCGATATGCAGCATCGAAGCACCGCCTTCCTCAGCGGCCTTTATCTCGTCTGCCAAACGGGCAAAATCGGCAGATAGGATTGATGGGGCTATCTCAAACATTACCTTTCAAACTTCTTGTTTTGTTGCGAATATGACGCTCGCAGTTGCTCAGTTGCATCAGGGCTGTGTTTGGGGCCGATTGCGCGTATCCCTAGCCGCAGGAGTTGGGGAGGCCTGCGGCCGTGAAGACGCCGGCGGTGCCGTATTCCTGTTCACCCGATCACCCGTTTCCTTCGTTTTATCAGCCGGCTCCTTTGCTTTATCCTCTGGTTTAGCGTCGGATTTGCTATCAGCTGCGGTGTTAGATGCTGCCGTGTTTGCTATAACATCTCTTGTCGTTTCCGCCTTCTTTTTAGCATTGGCGTTGGAATTTGAGTTTGATCGGCTCTTTTTTGGCTTATCGGAGATCATTTCTTCGATCTTTTCCGAATCGTCAGTATCAAGATCCTTGATAATGGATCTTTGACCTTCCTCACCGTCGCCTCCGGCTTTACTCACCACAACAAAGATCATCTGGCCTGTCTTAACCGTTTCACCGGCTTTCGGGAGTTGTTCTAAAACGGTGTTTATTTGCTCACTGCTTGGGCGGTCAGCCCGTCTTTTTATTTTCAGGCCCAAGGCCGCCAGCTCTTTTTCACTTTCAAAAAAATCTTTACCGGTTATCTCCGGGACAATGATCTCCTGGCCCGAGAGAGACATCAGAATGACCCCTACCATCGAGGCTAAAAAAGCGGCAAGAAGAACGGCGATCACGATGAGTTTGCCGATTGCTGATATACCGGTAGATAGTAATGCCACAGCCTAAAGCCCCTGAAATTCAAAAAAAAGTCTAACATTTTTCGAACGTTCGACAAACTAAGGCCTATTTTCGCCGAAGGACTGCTGCGAAAAATCCGTCCATCTCGTCGCGGTGCGGAAACGTTCTCGCATTTAGATCAGGTTCAACGAATCTCTCGTGAACCCTAGCACGGGTCCGTTCGAATCCTTGCACCTGCCTCAGAAAATCCTCCACGATGTTTTCGTTCTCTTCCCGTTCAAGGGAACACGTTGAATAGACCAATTGCCCTCCAATTCGCACCATTTTTGATGCGTTGACCAGTATTCTGCGTTGTTTGAGAGCAAGTTCTGATATATCCGAAGGTTCGAGAAGGTATCTTATCTCCGGGTTATGGCGGATGGTTCCGGTTCCCGAGCATGGCGCATCGACCAGCACTGCATCGAAAACTCCGTTTTCAAATGGAAGCGCGGAGCCGGCGTCCAAACCGACCACAAATATCCTGCCGGCGGCCTGACCCTCACAATTTTCAAGCAGCACTCGGCGGCGCCTTGTATTGATCTCACCCGCGACGATGAAGGGCTGTTTCATACGGTTCCGAACCACAACAAGAGTCGCCTTACCTCCGGGAGCCGCGCAAACGTCCAGGAAACGACCGCGATGCGGAAGATCGATCAACCCGGCGACCATTTGGGAAGCCTCATCCTGAAAATATATTTCCCCTGTCGCAGCGGCGCTTCTCAATTCATCCGTCATCTTTTCCGCTATGAAAGCCCCTTCCACGAATCGTGACGGCCGAATGCCAGACGACCCAAGCTCTCTTCCGGTCTTGAGCGTGTTTCTAAAGGCGAGTTTTGGTTCAAGATTATTGGCTTCGGCGATCGCTCTCGCCTGCTCCATCCCATATTGACTGGCCCACCGCTCAAGAAGCCATTTTGGATGCGAGGTCTCAAAACTTATTCGTTCTATTTCGTCTTCAAATGACGGAACATAAGTTTCTCGTGCTGCACGGCGAAGAACGGCATTTACAAAACCTTTTGCTGATCTGATCTTCGCACGTTCCACGAGTCGAACGCTTTCATCTACGGCTGAGTAAGTTGGGACACGGTCTAGGAACAGGATCTGGTAAAGTCCGATCCAGAGGCTAACCTTAACGGCGGTATCGAGTTCCCTTGATCTTGTGAAATGTGCGATCAGGGCATCGAAATACATCTTTCGACGAAGCACTCCGAGCACTATGTTGTGACAAAGCGCACGATCTGACGGACTCAACTCCGGTTCACGTTCGGCAAGTAAGATCGACGAGAATGCTCTTTCGGTCTCTATTCGCACCAAGACCTCAAAAGCGGTGTTCCGTGCAGGGGATACTCTCATCGTTGCATCATATCTCGACCTTCGGATGGCGTTGGGACAGGTCGGGACTGACACCTTTTTCAAGTTTTGGATCTAAGGTGACACGCTCGTCAAACACAAAGCATTCGCCTTGCCACATCCCGTTTTGATTTCCGGTTACGTCAAGGTAGTTCAGGATGCCGCCCTTTAATTGATAAACCTCATTGAAACCGATGGATCTCAAATAGGGTGCGAACTTCTCGCAGCGAATCCCACCGGTACAAAACATGGCGATCTTTGTGCTGGAGGCAGGGTCCAGGTGCGTTTCTGCATAATCAGGCAGCTCGCTGAACTTTCGTGTTTGCGGATTTACGGCGTTCATAAAGGTACCCGTACGATATTCGTAGTCGTTTCTCGTATCGATCACCAAGACATCCGGATTAGAGATCAACTCATCCCAATCCGCTGGATCGACGTGGGTTCCTTTGCCAAGCTCCAGATCAACCGGGTGCTTGAATGTCACGATCTCAGGTTTGATCCGGACCTCCTGCTTTCGGAATGGTGATTTGACGCAGATCGACCTCTTGGGTTCGATCGTCAGTCCAAATAACTCTCCCATCGCAGCCAAAAAGGACTCGGCGGCCTTAGGTTTAGCACAAACGCTCGCGTTAAAGCCCTCCCCAGCAATGATTATCGTTCCAAAAACCTGATATTCGGTCAGAAGCGCCTTCAATCGAAATTTTAAGGCTAATAGTTCTTCCGTTTTGCCGAGCGGTGCGAAGTGATAGAAATTCAATACCAAGTTATCACTATCCATAAGATCAAATAGGTGTATGATCCGAAGGTTGTCGTTTACCGTACATGAACCCTCGCTTTTTCAGCATCAGGTTTCGCCGCTGAATCTGTATCCCTCCTTGATAAGGCCCGAATTCAACGCATCGGTTGCGGATATGCGACGCTTTCCCTCAAATTGCAGTTCGTCGATAAGGATTGCGGTCCTCTCCCCACATGCAACCTCCAAAATCCCTCCCTCCGCACGCATAATAGTGCCTGGCTGAGTGGTGATATCAATGGTACTGGAGGAAGGTCGGGCCGACCAGATCAGCATCCGAGAACCATCTAGGAATGTGTAGGAACCAGGAAAGGGCTGGAACCCGCGGACCCTATTGCTGATCGCCAAAGCAGATAACGACCAGTTTATAAGACCTTCAGACTTCCGAAGTATCGGTGCGTAGGATGCATCGGTTTCACTTTGCTTCTTTGGTACTATCTGCTCAAATTTCTCAAGTGTAGCCACCAGAAGTTCTGCTCCCACAATTGATAGCCTTTCAGTAAGTTCGGGCGCGGTTTCCTCATTCCCGATCTCGACGATTTCCTGAAGCAGGATGGGACCTGTGTCCAAGCCGGCGTCCATCAGCATGGTCGTCACGCCCGTTAGCCTTTCTCCATTAGCCAAGGCCCAATTGACGGGAGCCGCCCCACGATATTTCGGAAGCAGCGAAAAATGAAGGTTGACGGAGCCAAACGGCGAGGCCTTGAGAAACTCGGGTGGAAGTATCCGTCCATAGGCAACGACAACCGTGACGTCGGCCCTTTTCGATATAAAGTTCTTCAAAACCTCATCGTCACGCAAGGCCTTCGGCTGCTCTACCACCAATCCATGCTTTACCGAATACTCCTTTATCGGAGAAAAACTTACCTTTCTTCCCCGGCCGGAGGGGCGATCCGGCTGGGTATAAACTGCCGTGACCTCGTGTCCCGCCTTGAGTAAAGCATCCAATGGCGGGACTGCTGCCTTCGGCGTTCCCATAAAGACGACCTTCATTATGCCAGTTTACAAAGAAAAACAGGCAAACGCTTCTATTCGCGTTTGCCCTCAACATGCCGGGAGGGGGCTTGCTAAAAAGCGCATCGATAATTCGCAGCTTCAAACATCAACTTCCATTTGCCCTTCTCTCTCCTATAAACATTGAATCCCGCTCCTTCAAACGACTGGATATAAGTAAAGATCTCTGCTGTCCCGTCCCCGTCAGTATCCAAAAGTTCCAATAGGCGTTCGTGATATACGCCTTCGTCGAGGTGGGCGATCTCGCCGCTCATCACGTCATCCTGCTTGATCAGCCGATAGTCCGAGTAAGCAAACGAGTATTTCCCGTTTTGCTCCCTTTCCGCGATGAAAAAAAGAAGTGCCCGTGATGTGCGGGCCGGCTCCACCCAAAAGGTGCCGATCAGTTCGGCATTGCCGTCGCCGTCTGCATCAACGGCTGTAAGATTATGGTACTTCAAGGTACGCACCGTAGCAGCGGCCAACTTCTGATCGGTCAAATAGGCCCTGACTAGAGCTTCTATCTCCGTGCGTTCTGTGGCGGTCGGTAAGCGGCGCACACCACTTCCCTTAGTCGTCGCCGGTATATTTGTGGCGATCGCCATCACGTTGCCCCTCAGGCGGGCTCGCTGAGATGTGTAAGCCACCTCCGCAGCATTGCGGGAACATTCGGCCGTCGGATCTGAGCTATTTACACGTAAGGTTCCCGCATCGGCTCCGCCGAAAATGAGCCGGTATTTTGTTCCAGCACGGTAATACGTCTTGTGAAACGCAAAGATAGCATCCTCTTGTGATGCTCCATCGATCGTGCTCGCAAACGAATTCTTCTCGAAGTATCCGATGGGTTCGATGCTCTTACCGTCGTTGAGAACAGCAAAGACGATCGGCTTTGGGCGGGCAGCGGCCGGCGCACCGCTTCTCTGTGCATGTGGCACCTCAAGACCGAATAGCAACAGCACCGTAAGAGCCGCCGTTCTCTTGATCGCACTTGTAAATGTCATCAGAGTTTCTGCGAAGTTAGCTTTGCCTGCATAAATTGAAGCAGATATTCTCGGCCGCCAGCCTTCGAATCGGTCCCGCTCATGTTGAATCCACCAAAGGGATGTACGCCAACAAGCGCCCCGGTACATTTGCGGTTTAGATAGAGATTTCCGACGTGGAATTCTCGGCGAGCCCGCTCGAGCTTTTGCTGGTCTGAAGAATAGACCGCTCCAGTCAATCCAAATTCGGTTCCATTTGCGATCTCTAAAGCATGGTCATAATCACGTGCCTTAATCACGGCCAGTACGGGTGCAAAGATCTCTTCCTGCTCGATAGTATCGCCCGGTTTCACATTATCAATTATCGTCGGTTCAATGAAATAACCCTCTGAATCGTCTCCGGATCCCCCTGTCACAACGAACCCCCCTTCTCCAACGCCCTTCTGGATATAACCCAGGGTGGTGTTGAAAGCTCTCTCGTTAATAACAGCTGCAACCTGCGTATCGCCTTCCGTCGGCTTGCCAACCTTAAGGGCTTTTGTGAGTGAGACTATCTGACTGAGAACCTCATCGTGGACCTTTTCATCGACGATCAGCCTCGAGCAGGCAGAGCATTTTTGTCCCTGAAAACCAAAAGCCGACTGCACAACGCCAAGTGACGCTGCCTCCAGATCAGCATCCTCACAGACGATGATCGCATCCTTCCCGCCCATCTCGGCAACGACACGCTTTATCCATTTTTGGCCTTCGCGGGTCTTTGCAGCCTCTTCATTGATATGGAGCCCGACGCCTTTTGATCCTGTAAACGAAATAAAACGGGTCTTTGGATGCGTAACCATCGCTTCGCCCGTAGCAGCGCTGCCGGTCAGGAAATTGACCACACCGGCCGGCAGGCCAATTTCTTCGAGGAGCCCGACGAATTTAGCAGCTATCGTCGGCGAATCCGAAGAAGGTTTCAGAACGACCGTGTTCCCCGCAACGACAGCCGCCATCGTCATACCGGCCATTATCGCCAACGGGAAATTCCATGGCGGTATCACTGCCCCGACACCGAGCGGTATATATTCCAACCGATTATCTTCACCCTCGATCCTGGTCAACGGCTGCTTCTCGGACCATCGAAGCATCTCCCTTCCGTAAAATTCGAGAAAATCAATAGCCTCTGCTGTATCGCCGTCTGCCTCGGCCCATGTTTTCGCCACCTCATAGACCATCAGAGCGGAAAACTCGTGCTTTCGCTCGCGCATCAACGCTGCTGCGTTGAACAGATACTCAGCCCGTTCCGCCGGAGGAACATTCTTCCAAGTGGCAAATGCTGCCGTGGCTGCCCCGATCGCCTTCTCAACGAGCGATGTATCCGTATCGACCTCTGAGAAGATACCGATCACCTCATCCTTCTTCGCGGGATTCCTGCTTTCGAACTTTGTTTCAAGTTTGACCTTCTCACCATTGATGATCGATGGATACTCGCGACCTAGTTCACCGGCGACCTTTTCAAGAGCAGTTTTCATCGCTTCCGAATTCGCCGGCTGGGAAAAATCCGTAAATGGCTCATTCTTGAATTCATCCAATACTCTTTGTGTTTGCATAGCTTTCTATATTTGAATCCGAAATTTTCACCGATATCGTTGTGCTTCTATTTCGTGAAGCTCCCATTCATCAAGCAACTCTGGGACCACCGGCTCGCGCTCCTCTTGCCAGGCCAAAACAAAACGCGGTTCCTGAGTGTCGCTGAGATGTTTCACATAGCTCAGAATAAGTTTCCATCCGGAAAGCAGGTACATATTCAGCTCCCTGATAGAGCGGACCTCGGTCGTCAATTTTGTCTCTTCCATACTCATTCCCACTTTCCTGTCTTCTGCAGGTGTCTGATCTTCCGTTTTGCAAGCTCACGCTTCAGAGCTGAAATTCGGTCAAGAAATACGATGCCGTCACAATGATCGGTCTCGTGCAGCACGCAGCGCGCAGCAAGGCCTGAAAGATCCGCCTCAAACTCCTTTCCGAGCCCGTCCTGTGCCCTGACGATCACACGCATGTCGCGTTTAACCGACTGATACAACCCGGGAAATGATAAACAACCTTCGTCGCCATACTGCTCACCCTCGACATGTACGATCTCTGGGTTCACAAAGGCCATTCTTTTTCGCTCTCCATCCCCCTCAGGCACGTCCATCACAAAGAAACGTTCTGAGATGCCGACTTGCGGGGCTGCAAGTCCAACGCCCCCAGCCTTATACATCGTCTGGAACATATCTTCGATGGTTTCGGAAATTCCAGCTTCAAACCTTTCTTCCGTAACAGGTTTTCCTACCGCGAGCAAAACCGGCTCTGGGTAATGCACTATCCTCAAAAGGGGCATAACATAGAGTTTAACCTAAAGCCGATGAATTTAGTACCACAAAACTTTGCGAGATCTTCTGACGCGGTAGCAGGCGGTCGTTTAGCAGGCATCGAGTGGCCGGACATTCAGTCAGGTCATGAGTTACTTACCTTAGTCAGCCGATTCATTTTGAAGCAAAAGAAGCTTCTGCATTGCGCGTCCAACCACACATGATCGTTTTTTCAGTTGCTGAGAGTGCCGCATTTCTGTGGATCCAGAGATAGGATGGAAGCGGCATCGAATCCTGTTCCACCATTTCACATATCTCCTTCAATTTACGGGCCTTCTTACCGTCACCGTATGTACCCCATTCGCTGAAGTTCAATTCACGTCGCCCTTCATTGATGTGGCTTGCAAGGAACCAGTTCACCGGTGTGATGTATGAGTACCACGGGTAGTTGGTGCGGTTCGAGTGGCAATCGCTGCAGGAACGTTCGAGGATCGACTTAACTTCCGCCGGAACATCCATTACTTGGTCAATTGACCGTCCAGGAACGATCGGCGGGTTTGAAAATGTAGGTCGAATTAATTGCGCTCCGGCCAGAGCCAATGCCACCACGACCAATCCGATCTTTAGCAGCTTTTGCATCGCTCCAACCCCTTAAAACTTTATACGAAAAATATTAAGATATGTTAGACGAGAAATATGTTCAACCCGGTCGTAATCGCAATTCCTTTCTTCGCGGCCATGATAGCGCTTGAGGCGTGGTGGTCGAACCGCAATGGGATCGCAAAATTCGACGCTAAGGACACATGGAACAATATTTTCATCGGGTTTGCAAGCGTCGGTTTCGGCTTGCTCTTCGGTCTCTTTATTTCAGTCATCTATTCCATTGCTTATTGGCTCGCGCCATACAAATTTCCAACCGACGCCTGGTGGTCCTGGGTGATACTTTTCTTTGTCGATGACCTTGCGTACTACGTCTTTCATCGTGTTAGCCACGAGAGCCGGCTATTCTGGAATTTTCACGTCGTACATCATTCAAGCGAGGAATATAATCTTAGCGTTGCGGTACGCCAGAGCTGGTTCAGCGGACTACTCCATTGGATCTTTTACGCGCCGATAATGCTTCTCGGCTTTGCCCCCTGGATGTTCGTGATAATGCACGGATTCAATTTGATATACCAGTTCTGGATCCACACTAAGATCATTAGGCGTCTCGGGCCGCTTGAATGGATACTGAACACGCCTTCGCATCATCGCGTTCATCACGGCGTAAACGAGAAATATTTGGATAGAAATTATGCCGGTGTACTAATTGTTTGGGACCGTCTTTTTGGTTCATTTGTTCCCGAGACCGAAGAGCCAAGGTATGGCATCATCAAACCCTTAAAAAGCTACAATCCTCTCTGGGCCAATACGCACGCCTGGTTCGAGATGTTCGGCGAGATACGCAACCGGCCGACCCTGTCGGGTAAATTGCGATGTATCTTTGGTTCGCCTAATATGGATTTTTCGGAGCCGACCCGTTCAGTATCGAAGAACGACCCGGGCTCGCTGCCTATATGAAAATAATCACTGCCATGATGATGGCGGTGATCGTATTTTGCGCTTCAGAGATTGCGGCGCAAACGGTCACTATTACCGGACAAAGGGTCGTTTATACTCGGCCAAAACCTTTTGCTGACCACAAACGGCGGTTTACCGTGAATTATCCGAAGGTTCGCGCTGCCACCTCCGTGATCTCCCGAAAGATCGAATCGGCGATCAGCTATGCTAGAGTTTTTAAACTGAATATCCAACAGGAGAGAACAGAGATACAGTGGCTCGATGAGGCGGACTTCACCGTCGACCATAACGCTTATGGAGTCCTCGCAGTTACGCTCTCTCTTGAAGGCAGTGCGGCTTATCCCTCAGGAAGTTCTAGATCGATCGTCATCAGCACGCGCACTGGCAGCGTTATAACGCCCGCGCAGGCCTTCGTTAATCCGATGGCTCTTCTCGACCGAATACGCTCAAAACAAAAAGCCGAGATCGACGAAGAGAGAAAGAGAATGAAGGAAGATCCTGATGCAGCGGATATTGATCCTGACGAGCTATTCAGCGACAAGGAATTTGATGGGAAAGACCTTGAGCATTTTACGCTCGATCGTTCTGGGATAACCTTCATTTATGACTACGGTTTTCCCCACGTGATAAAGGCACTCGAACCGGAAGGCCGATATTCCTTCAGGTGGGCTGAGATCGCAGAGTTTATAAGGCCGGCAGGTCCGCTCGGCGGATTTGTTCGGATAAAATAAGATGGGCGAACGAAAGATAAGAGTACTTGTTGCCAAACCTGGCCTTGACGGCCATGACCGGGGTGCAAAAGTAATAGCGCGTGCGCTTCGCGACGCGGGTATGGAAGTCATCTATACCGGGCTCAGGCAAACGCCCGAGATGATCGCCGCCGCCGCTTTGCAGGAAGACGTTGACGCGGTAGGAATCTCCATCCTGAGCGGCGCCCACCGAACACTTTGTCCGCGGATCGTCGCACTCCTCCGCGAGAACGGCATGGATGACACACTCGTTCTCGTCGGAGGTATAGTACCGGAGGAAGATATACCTCCGCTGAAAGAAAAAGGTGTCGCTGAGGTGTTTCTTCCCGGAACTTCGACCGAGGACATCGTCAGCTTTATTCGTGCAAATGTTCGTCAACCAGGTTGATCCCTTCTGATGAGCCGATCATTTGCACCCGTGCAACACGAAATATCGAGACTTAGAAACCTAAGTTCCATTCCGGGCAGCTTGCATTCGGAAACCTAGGGCTTAAGGGTTCCCCTCATTTGGACGGCCATCACTTTCCCGGGGAATGTTCCGAAATCTTCTATCTCGATCTCTTTCTTACCATCTTTCATCCGCAGCCGGACCTTGGCCGCCGCGATGAAAGTCCCGTCTCCCTTCCCAGTATTGGGATCGATCATAAGCTCGACATAACTGAATGGATAATCAGTGGAACGGTAGCCGCCGCGGAGCTCACCTATTCCCATCCAGCGTGCAAAAGCGGCCCGCACCCTTAACTTTCCGTCAACCTCGCTGACGCGGGCAACATTCACATCGCGTGCGACCTGTCCAGTAAATGCAAATGTGCCAACCTTCTGCCCGTCTATCGCGTCAAGAAGTGCGGTCTGGCCTCTGTCCTCGAGAATATTGACAAACCTTTGCCCGTCCTCTTCAGAGGTCTGCCCAGAGAGCCGAAATGTGAACGTCCGTGTCGTCGTCCTGATATTTGCTCCGCTGCCATAAAGCACTACCGTGCCGGTAAACACAACGTCGCTGTTCTGCCCGTCGGCTGTTGAGGCCGCAAAAAGCGGCATTAGCAACCCGATCATCAAATATGCTGCGGTTTTCATATAGTTTCCCCCTTTACTTTGGTTTTGATGAAGAATTTCTTTGACTGGATTCTTAATTATTTTATATCTCAAAAACAAGTTCAGAGGTTAGCAGAGCGGATCTCGGCCATTTATTTACTGGTACCCGCGAACTCATCCCGACGGAGGAGAATTCTCGGTCGAATACCGGACGCCTTTTTCCGAAAGTTCCATGTTTCCCGCACAAAAATGAGCCTTATTTGAAGAAAGTTGATCATTTCTTGCGGAATGTTCTAAGTTTCTTCCGTAAGTATATTCCATTCTTCATGAGTGACGAGTCTCACTCAACGACAAGTCTTCGTATCTCTGTTAAGCAAATGCATTCTTCCACATATCCTCCACACCGTCTGGTCGAACTGTTCGGACGAAGATCTTCATTGTCGTTCCAGTTAGAAAAACGGCGTTCGGATTGGATTCGGAGTGACGGTTTCGCTACAATACCGTCGTCCGGGCGGCGTCTTAGGTAGATCAAGATCGTTTCTTGGGCATTCTAATTATCGAACTATTTGAAAGAAGGGGAGTTTGATTATGAAACGGATTGGCGTTTTTTTCTTTGCACTGGCAATGGTCATTTCGATTCCATTTGCGGCCCGGACTATTTCGTCAACGGACACATCCGTGTCGGCTGAGGCACAGACGGTTAGAACTACCAAGCGAAAGAAGGGTATTATTCGACAAAGCTATGCCGGTGGAAAGTGGGTGACGAAGAAAGTTTACCGAGGTGGTAAGTGGGTAACCGTTAAAACATGGCAAGGAGCTAAGTGGGTCGGCAAGACCACGTACAAAGGCGGGCGGAAGGTTGTCAGCCGAACAAAGAAGATCGTCTATTGATCATTAGCTCAGAACCTAAGCTTTTTACTAACGGGCGCTCGGTTTTCGGGCGTCTTTTTCATTTTTTGTTACAAAAACTGCGATCTTGCAGACCAAATGAACAGACTGTGGATCGAATCAGCGAATCCCATTGTGAAAGGAATTACATCTTCATCATGAAGAGGACATTAGCCAGATGTTCGATTCCATTCGCTCTCGTCCTTCTTTTGTCCACCTCAGCCGACGGTCAAGTCGTGAAGGCGGCACAAAATGGGTTTCTAAGAACGTGAGATTTGCATCTAAAAGAACCGCATTTGCTGCAAAGGATCTTGTAGTCGGTGACCACCGCCCCCAATAACTAAACTGATCTCTAGCTCCGGAATGAGACGGCGGCAGACCAGCCCCACGGCGGTTTGTTGACCGTGTCTTTCTTTTGTTTTCTAATTGTAACCGTATGAAGGAAATAGTGCGTGTGGCCAGCGGCCAGGGATTTTGGGGCGACCTTTTGACCGCACCCGTTGATCAGGTTCGCAAAGGCCCGATCGATTATCTGATGCTCGATTACCTTGCCGAGGTGACGATGTCGATCGTCCAGAAACAGAAACAACGTGACCCGAATGCCGGTTTCGCCCGCGACTTCGTCTCCCTGATGCGCGAGATCTTGCCGGATTGCGTCGAGAAAGACATAAAAGTTTTGTCGAACGCGGGCGGCGTGAACGTTGAGGGATGTGCGGAGGCCTTGCGGGACACGGCGCGTGACTTGGGGCTTAGCGGCAAGGTCAAGATCGGCGTGGTGACCGGCGACAACATCTTGCCGAGGCTCGATGAATTTTTGGACAGCGGCGTTGAAATAAATTCGATGGACGACGGCACACCGCTGGCCGCTATTCGCTCGCAGGTCCAGTCCGCAAACGTCTATCTCGGCGCTGCTCCGCTAGTCGAGGCTCTCACACGAGGCGCGAATATCATCGTCGGCGGACGACTGACAGATACGGGTTTGACACTTGCTCCGCTGGTTCATGAGTTCGGCTGGGCATTTGATGATTGGGACCTGGTCTCGGCGGGAACGATCGCCGGGCATATTATCGAATGCGGCGCTCAGGCCTCCGGCGGAAATTGCCAGTACGAATGGGACAAGATACCGAATATGGCGACTGTCGGATTTCCCATTGTGGAATGCTTGGCGGATGGAACGTTTACTGTGACGAAGCACGAAGGCACCGGCGGACGCGTCAATGTCCAGTCGGTCAAAGAACAGCTCCTTTATGAAATGGGCGATCCTAAGGCCTACATCACGCCGGATGTCGTCGCGGATTTTTCGTCGATTCAACTTGCGGCGGACGGCGAGGACAGAGTCCGTGTGTTCGGCATAAAGGGTAACCCGAACACGGATTTCTATAAGGTTTCGATAGCGTATAGCGGCGGTTGGAAAGCGGTCGGCACGCTCGTCTATTCGTGGCCCGACGCTTACAGGAAAGCACAGGCCGCGGACAAGATCTTACGCGAACGTCTTGATGGGTTAGGATTGAAATTCGACGTGATCCTTACTGAGTTCGTCGGCGTAAACGCGACGCACGGGCATTTGGCATGGACCGCGGACACTCCTGTCCGCTCATTAGCTGAATCCGAAAAGCGTCTCGCCGGAGGAACCGGCGATGCGGACAAGAGTGTCCGCGTTCCGTATGATGTTCCCGAGGTGCAATTGCGTGTTGGCGTCCGCGGGCAAAACCGTGCCGACGTGGAACGCTTTACCAAAGAGATCGCCCCGCTCATCCTCACCGGCCCGCCCGCCGTCACAGGCTTCGCCGGCGGCCGCCCCAAAGTCGAAGAGATCATGGCCTACTTCCCCGCCCTGATCCCCAAATCCCTGATCCAAACAAAGGTCGATATCGTCGAAGCATAAAAAATGAGATACGATTTTGAGTGGGACCTGAAAAAGGCAAAAGCGAATGCTCGCAAACACCAAGTAAGTTTTGAGCGTGCGACGACCATCTTTCGCGATCCTAATCTTCTTTCGATCCCTGACGACGAACATAGCGAATCTGAGGAAAGGTGGATTACAATGGGTTTAGATGAAAATGGCATTCTGCTCGTCCTAGTACATACATTTGAGAAGATAGTTGCTGGCTCGGCAAGGATTCGAATTATCTCGGCTAGAAAGGCCACAAAAAAAGAAACAAAGCATTATGAAGAAGGAATATGATTTTTCAAAAGGCGTCCGGGGCAAATTTCATAACCCTGACGGCGAATTCAATTTCCCGATATATCTCGATCGCGAAGTAGCTGATTTTGTGCAGAAGTTATCTGTCGAAAAAAATGTCGATCGCAGTCAGATCGTCAACAAACTACTACGGAAGGAAATGGAGATGATCAAACTTTGAGGATCAATTATTATCCAGAAAGAGATTCGCTCTACATCGATCTTTCGCACAATACAAGCGTCGAGAGCCGCGAGGTGTCCGAAGGCGTTGTCCTTGATTACGACGAATCCGGCAACCTCGTCGGGGTTGACATTGATCAAGCCAGCAAGAAGATGGATATTCGCGAGATCGTCTTAGGTCGCTTGCCATTAGAAACAACTCAGGTTTTTGCGTAGATTGAGGTCGCCGGCGAATGGGCGTTTCACGACTTCCTCGGAGCCAAAACCCAAGTCAAAGCCCGGTTCCGCGACAGCTCAAACAAGATCCAAGCCCTCTGCCTTAGGAAAACGTCCGAGTACAAGTCTCCTGCGAAGAAGAAACCCATACCATGAGCTGGGTTATTCGTTTGGAACCAGGTCGCCGAAAGTGAAAGTGGAGTCTAATTCATCTCCCGGCGGATGCAGTAATACCGTGATCTCAGTTGGACAACAGTTGCGGTCATTAAAATCGATGCGTTGCCAAATCCTGTGATTGTTGGGATCCCGTGCCTTGATACTTCCCGCACCTCCAGGATACTGATGCTCAAATATCGGCGACCAAACCGTATAAAACGCTTTTACGACGAATGGAATTCGTCGGCTTACTTCGACGAAGTGTACATTTCCATTTGAATCAGGTCGTGTGACGCTAGCCATCCATCCGGAACCGAGGAAGTGATTCCAACTGCGACTTACTTCGAGTTCGCCTACCGCTGTGGTTGAATCAGATTTGACTACGACATTCATTGCGGGGACCAGAACTTCCTTTTTTGGATAAAGCAAAAGAAGGCCTGCGATCAGAACGACTGCGATTATGATACGGGATGGCTTCACTTACCTCTCCAAAAACTTAGCAATTCCTTTCTTACAGTCGTCGGTCATGCGGGCGGTGGCGTTGGTTTGGGCGCCGAGTTCGATGGCGGCGTCAAAGGTTAGGGTGTCGATGTCGTAGAGCAGGCGTTTGGTCATTTGGACGGCGGAGGCGCTCAAGTTTTCGTACTGTTTGGCGATCGCGATGACCTCGGAGTCGAAATCTTCGCCTTGAATGATAGCTTCGACGATGCCGCGACCCCGAAGTTCGGCGGCGGTGATCTCGTTTCCTAACGTGAGTGTCGCAAATGCGTCTTTCTCCGTCATGTTCCTACGCAAAATGGCCGCGACCATTGCCGGCACAAATCCGATCTTGACCTCGGGAAACCCAAACCGGGCTTCGTCGTGTGCAAAGATCACATCACACGCCAGCGCCAGCCCAAAACCACCCGCCAAAGCCCTGCCCTTTACCGCAGCAATAACAGGCTGACGAACGCAACGGATCAGTTTGTACAATTCCCCTAGCGACCGCGCATCCTCAAGATTCTCATCAAACGACGCATTAGCGATCTTCTGCAACGCCGAAAGATCTGCGCCCGAACAAAAGTCTTTGCCCGCACCGCGAATAACGATCGCACGCACCGATTCGTCGGCATCCGCCGCGATCAGAGCAGCTTTAAGATCAGCGATCAGCGCGTCATTCAACGCATTACGCTTGTCAGGCCGGTTTAGTGTGATGATTCGAATACTCTCACTGTTTTCTATAAGGACTTCGGACATATATTTGATTGTCAATTGTAAATTGGACGATTGTAAATTGGGTAGAAAATCATTTTTGACCAATTAACAATCAGCCAATTTACAATTTACAATGTGTCGTTTCGCTTTGAGGATTTGACTATGCTCGTTAGCATTTTTGCAAGCTCTTTTCGGTCGGCCTCAATTGATTCATACTCATTGTCTTTCAATAAACTTGCGTAATGAATCAAGATTAGCCAATACTCATTCTCGTCGGCTCGCTGCAGGGCTTTTGCCATATTTAAAACGAAAGATTCCGGAGATTCACCACTTTCTGCGAGTATGACAAACTTTCCAATTCCCGTTCCCGATGTCAAGACCTCTCGGCTCAGGGTAAATTCCCTATGTTCATCTGCAAGATAACGAGCCAACTTCACGATTCGCAAAGCAAATGTGAGAGACTTAGAAACGATGGGATTATCTTTCATTGTTACTTGTAAATTGGTTAATTGTTAATTGGCAGATCGATGTCATCCACCTCAATATACATCCGCAGCAACGCGGTCGAGAACGTCTTGCCTTGAGCGTCGGTCATAAGACTCAGCGTTCCGCCACCGCCGAGGCTGCCGTGGAGGAGGAAGTTTAGGGCACCGAGATTCGGCAGTTCGAAACGCTCGACCTCGCCTTTGACCATCGGGCCGAAATGCTGTTTAACGGCTTCGGCGGTGACGTGTTTGACAAGCAGCGGATAATATTCGGGTTTGAGTGCGATGAGACCGACGTTTGCGGTGTCACCTTTGTCGCCGCTGCGGGCGTGGGCTATTTGTAAGAGTTGAACTTTCATAATCAAATTGATCCAAAGAAATGTACAGACTATCCAGGCAGCCTGAAGCGACGCAAGAAAAACAAGATCCAAAAACCGGCTGCTAACAGGTATGCAAAGAGTATCGTCCAAATTCCCGTTGACCAAAGCCCTCGGCCACTCATGTTTGCTTCGAAGACAAGTTGGTTGACCGCAATGAACATTGCGAGCAGCATTACCGAGAACCACTCAAAAAACACCTTGATCGACTTTAAGGTTTCGTTTCTGCGGTCTTCTGAGAACCAATAATCACGATTTGGGAGATTTATCCAGCGCTGCGGTAACCGGGCCACGAGCCAGGGGACCCCAAGAAATTGGATAAGCAGGACCGATATCAAGAAGAACTCAAAAAGAAAAAAGCCGTGTTTAGTCATCCAGGCATCCGGACGTCCTGCACCATCAAAATGTGAAGCAATCTGATCAGGGAGACCATTGAAATAGAAGAGCGCCTGGCCGATAAAGAGACCCGTCAGAATAAATAAGATCATCAGCGAAAGACGCAAACTAATCATTCGGAAAAGCGGCCCAGTAATAGGCAAAGGCGGCGACCACAAGTGAATGCCGGGTTTGTCCATCTAACAGCAACGCCTTAATGTCATTCAGCGGAATCAATCGAGTTATCAGGCTTTCATTCGGGTCAAACGAGGGTTCTTTCGTTTGCCTACTTGCGACCGATAAGAAATGAAAGATCGTGTTTGACTGAATGGCCGGGTTTGGATGCGACTGGCCGATAAGCTCCCAATTCGGGGCAGTATATCCCGTTTCCTCCATCAGCTCACGACGAGCCGCAGCGATAGGTTCTTCGCCTGCATCGATCAATCCGCCAGGGAGTTCGAGAATAGTATCGCCTATTCCGTGCCGAAATTGCTCGACCATCACGACCTCCCGCTTCTCGGTCAACGCTATGATATTCACCCAGTCCGGCGAGTCAACTACGTAGAAATTGCCGTGTTTTCCATCGCCAACCCGACGGGACCGATCGCGCCTGACCCGAAAAACACTGCAATCGGCAACGGTCTCGGAAATTAAAGTTTCCCATACGTCAGGTGAATCCATCGATGTTAAAATACCTTGCTGTGATGGTTTTAGCCAATTCGCCATTCAGGCTTTGGCCGATACTATGGATCATTCTGCTTTCTATGGGTCTGATCCTGCCGGTCTTGTCCGGTTCGGCCCAGCCTGCCGTTATATCTAAGACGGAGTCTAAACTGGAAAGTGTACTAGCCGCTGCTACAAGCGAGCGGACGAGTTACATCGAGAAGTTTCGTGACCTACTAGCCGAGGAAGAAAAAACCTTTCGTCTGTTCGATCGGGAAGGCCGAGTCCGCCGATCACGAATAGTTCAGTCGACTTTTGTTGTTTTCCAATATGACGAAGACGACTCGGCGGTCGCGGAATTCCGAAATGTCCTTGCCGTCGATGGCCGCCCTTTAAGGGATGCCGATAAACGTGCTGCAACGTTCTTTACTGAGCTTGGCCAAGCAAAGACATCTGCCACCAAACTGGACAAGATCGAAAAGGAGGGCTCGCGGAGCGATCTTGAGCACTCGATCAACGGACTCACGCTTTTTCAGGCAGTCGCCCTCGCTGGAAATTTGAGGCCGGCATTCGACTTTTCGTTCGTAGAACCAAAGGGTGACGAACCAAATGGGGCGTACATGGTTTCCTATAAACAATTAAGGGAAAGTCGGTTCATTTTGTTCGCAGATGGCGATCGTCGGCATTCGGACGAATTAACACTGATCTTTGACCTTGATGATCGCGAGCTTCGAAAACGCTCGCCCCGGCTGGCCGGTATTTTCTGGATAGATAAGCACAATTACCGGATCTTGAGGGAAAAACGGCAGGTTTTTGTAGACGATGTAGGAATTACACGTGGCAGACTATTGGCCGAAACTGACTTTGAGTACAAGGAAAGCGAGTTTGGAATGAACGTCCCAAGTATTATCAAACACACCCACTTCCGCGTCAGCAGCCAACGGATCCCCGAGGCGGAGATCGTGTTCCGTTATTCGTCGTTCTCAAAACCTTCGGTAGAGGTTCGATCGTCAGAGGTCAAAAATTAAGCGCGTGATATAGCGGATCCTCAACTATCGAATCGATCAGCCCGATCCTGAGTGCCTCAGTTGCATCAATAGGTTTCGCTGTCAGGAACATCTCCATCGCCTTTGCCTCTCCTATCAGACGCGGAAGGCGTTGTGTTCCTCCCCAGCCAGTGATGATGCCGAGACTCGCCCCGGGGTGACAGAACTTGGCGTTTCTCGATGCGAACCGCCGCTTACAAGCGAGGGCCAGATCCAAACCACCACCAAAGCAATATCCGCTTATGGCTGCTATCGTTGGGGAATGCAGATCCTCAATAAGCTTTATCAAAGCTTGTCCCCTTTCTGAGAACCCACGCGCAGTTTCCTTAGTCAGTCCGGCAATCTCGTTAAGGTCTGCACCGGATGCAAAAACGCTATCACTTCCCGTAAAGATGATCTTCCGGCCTGAATTGGAAGGCGTAGAAGAGAGAACTTCGTGCAGAAGGTCAATGACGCCCCCTGAAAGAGGGTTGCGTATCTCGGCCCGTTCAAACCTCAATAATATCGCTTCCGGATATTCATCAACCCTTACCGGAGCATCGTGCCCGACTTCCATTCAGTCACCAGACATAAATGACAGACCCATCCAAAACAAGCTCTGTAACCCTTATACTCTAACCGATGATCAATAGACCCGGTCCACGCTAAATGCAGAAAAAGGAAGGGCGTCGCTGCAAGAGTAACCTGAGATCCGAAGCGTATTATTCTTTGTAATAAGGTGGCGAAAGACGTAACCCCGGTCTTCGGCATCTACACGGCCGAGCGGCACCACAACCTCTGCATACTTCTTTTTTGCTTCCCTAATACGAACACTTACAAGGTTACCGACGGCTTTGAACTTTCGAACACGGCCAACAACGCTTTTGATCGGGCAGTCGCTGAACCCATCCATTAGGTTCGAAAGCCCTACAAGCTTATCATTACCTGAATAGGTCGGAAGAGCACGCTCCGCATCCTGTGAAAATGTCGTTGCGGCAAGAAAAAGAAGCACACTCATTGCAAGGAATTTCATAAAAAATCGGTTGCGCCGGTCGAAGGCGATGGAGGGTAGAGATTAAGACCTTATGCAGAGGCCGACGAACATTGTCCGTGACAGCCCGCACCGCATTATACAAGAGTCTAGCGTTGTCCGAAAGCACTTTTTTATCCGACTCGGCACGCCAAACACAAACTCAATACAGGATCGAAGGCATAAAGGCACCTCGCGGTTCTTGATAGATGCCGCGACTCATCAATGTAAGAGGCTGGACGATCCTCAGGCCGTTTTCCAGGCACCATCTCAGCATCTCGCTGTTTCTTGTCGGGAGAAGAAAACCGGGCCCGCCAAACTCCGGGGCTGCACCAATCAATGCCTTGAGGTCCTCGTTAGTCTCACAAGCGGAATGGCCAAAAAAACTTACACCTGTCGAGTATCCGGTGATCCGGCCTTGATGCTCGACAACCATCGCAGACCCTTGTGAAATTGCGCTGAAGATCTCATTTCGCCGCGAGTGGCCGTGTACAGACCGGCAAACTGCATCGGCCGATGTGACGTCTGCTTCGATCATTGGCCGGACCTCGTGACCATCGATGCGGATGCCGAGCGGTTGGCCCTGAATGTTCGAAAGCGCTTCGACGGTGTTGAAGCCGAGTTTCGTGTAAAGAGCCAGCGAGCGGCCGTGATACGCTGCCTGAAGCAGTCGTACAGACTGAAAGCCTATTTCATCCGATCGCCGAAGAACGTCCTCCATCAGCCTTCGCCCAACCGATGCGTTCTGTACGTCCGGATCGACCGTGACGGGACCAACGCCAGACACTGCGTCGCTTTCCCACAAAAAATTACTGCCCAAGACTTTGCCAGTTCCATCCTCCGCAACAACCGAATAAACATCCGGCCTTGATAACAGCATGGACATCAACCCCCCGGCGACCTCAGGTGACGGAAAATCGGGGGGAAAAGCGTGTTTGCCCGCAATCGCAGAAAAGGCATCAAAACAGATACGTCCAAGTTCGGCCGCCTCGTCCAGCCGGCCAGGCCGTAAAACTACGTTTGAAGCATTCCTGGATTCAGTTTTTGATTCAGCCATATAACACTCCGTATTCTTTCGAACATCATCTTCATTATCCGTCTAAAGCTATCCCCGTTGATCAAACATTAGGCAAAACAAAAGCCCCGATATGCGGCGAAGACGTGTTCAAACACGTCTTAAGGGCAAGGATCAGTGACGGCCGCAATTCCTCCGGGGTCACGATAGCATCAACCAGGCCCCGGGCGGCGGCGTGTTTTGCGTCAAGTTCGCGGTCGTACGTCTCGCGAACCCTATCCATTTCTTCACGTAACGCCTCGTCCGGTTCCCTGCCTTCCCTTTTCAGTTTTTCAAGCTGGGTACCGAAGATCGCCTGAACTGCCGAATCGCCTTCCATAACGCCCATACGGCCAGTCGGCAAACTGAAGATAAAATCTGGATCAAAACCTTGACCGGCCATGGCATAGTATCCCGCACCGGAAGCATGGTTAACAGTTAGAACTATCTTCGGAACCTTTGCCGTGGCCATTTCCTCGACGAATCGGGCGCCAGCCCGGATGATCCCGCTATGCTCGGCCTCCGCGCCGACCATGAAACCCGAAACGTCCTGAACAAAAAGCAGCGGGGTCCCATGTCGGTCGCAGTTTTCGATAAAGTAGGCAGTTTTCTCTGCGGATTCAGTATAAACGATGCCGCCGAAACGCGGCGGCTCCCCCGGTTTGCCTTTTGACATTCCGCGGCTGTTTGCTATTACGCCGACGAGAATTCCCCCAATACGGGCCGTCCCACAGATCATTTCCTTAGCAAAATCGGCCTGAAACTCGTCGATACCTCCCTCGTCGATAAACGTGTCGAGAAGCGCATGCATATCGTACGGAGCGCGATGATCGTCAGGGAGTAGTTGGTAAAGCTTATCACTTGAAGACGAAGGCTCGCGGACCTCTATCATCGAGACCCTGGGTACT
>JRYF01000730.1_pt1 | contig 48636 bp, 46 predicted proteins | sample 235331 | NCBI WGS metagenome assembly JRYF01 (sample SAMN03074217, study PRJNA261475) | activated sludge metagenome | biome: Wastewater Treatment Plant; feature: Wastewater; material: Activated sludge; isolation source: activated biomass of a wastewater treatment plant treating hydrocarbon... ... | reverse complement strand
GCCTACTAGGAAGCTCTACGCGACATGCGCCTCCACCGGTACAGCGCAGCCGAGGTCCTGAAGCCGCTTGAGAAGGCGGCGGATGGTCTTGGATCGGTCCTGGCGGTCGAAGTGTTCGCTGCCGAGGTCTTTGTACTCGGTGCCGTCGCGCAGCATGTGGAAGGCGGCCGTCAGCATCGAGGCAGCCACCGCCAGGATGGCCTTCTTGGCGCCGCGACGAGCCTTGATCCGCAGGAACTGCGCGCGCAGGTAGCTGGTCTTGACGCGCACGGCAGACCAGGCTGCGGTGACGAGGGTGGTCTTGATCCATGTGCCGCTCTTTCGCACGCGAGTGCTGCGCCGCTTGCCGGCGCTCTCGTCGCTGCGTGGGCACAGGCCGGCCCAGGAGATCAGATGGCCTGCAGTGGGGAAGCGCGACATGTCCACGCCGATCTCCGCCACGACGACGCTGGCCGTCAGGTCAGAGACCCCGGGCATCGTCGTCAGCAGGCGGGTGCGCTGTTGGATCGGCGCCAGCGCCTTTCCCACGGCCGCGTCCAGTTCGGCCAGCGTGCGCTGCAGCGCATCGACCACCTGCAGGTGCAGTCGCAGCATCGTCCGGTGATGCTCGGTGACGCGCCCGCGCAGCGCTTCGCGCAACTCGGCGGTCTTGTTGCGCGCCGTGCCCTGCGCCAGCGCCGCCAGGCGCGCCGGGTCGGTCTCGCCCGCCACGATGGCATCGAGCATCGCACGGCCGCTCTTGCCCAGCACGTCCGACAGCACGCTGCCGAGCTTGAGGTTGGCATCCTCCAGCACCTTCTGGATTCGCAGCGAGTGCTGGGAGACCTCCCGCACGAGTTGCTTGCGGGTGCGGGTGAGGTCGCGCAGTTGCTGGATGGCCTGCGGGGGCACGAAGCTCGATCGGATCAGGCCGTGCGCGAGCAGATCGGCAATCCACATCGCGTCGTTGACGTCGGTCTTGCGCCCGGGCACGTTGCGGATGTGTGCGGCGTTGGCCAGCACCAGCTCGAACTCGTCCTCCAGCACGTGCCACACCGGCTTCCAGTACACCCCCGTGGCTTCCATCGCCACATGGGTGCAACTGTGCTCGGCCAGCCAGTCGGCCAGCTTGAGCAACTCGGCGGTGGTGGTGCCGAAGCTGCGGACCTCCTGGTGCATCGGCGGCGAGACGCAGCGCACGCAGGCCACGATGGTGTCCTTGTGCACGTCAAGCCCTGCACATCGCGTGTAGAGCACTTGCATGAGAACCTCCTGGCGGTTGATGAGCGCCGCAGGCAGTCCTCGTCATCGAAATCTACTAGTCGTGCTTCAGGGCGTGACCGCCCGTTGCCACACTTCGGGGTGCTCGCAGGACTGCGGGTCCAACTACTGAACGGGCTCACGGCACCAAGGAGAGGCCGACCTCGTCAGCAGCGCTTCGAGCCATCCTACGACCCCACGCCATGGGTCGCACACCACCATCCCCGCTTCATGCCTCGGGGTGGGGTGCGCCGCCCCATGGAAAACTACTGACGATGGCGCTGCCGCTCGAGGGCCTCACCGTGGTCGCGCTGGAGCATGCGGTGGCCGCGCCGCTGGCCACGCGCCATCTGGCCGACCAGGGCGCGCGCGTGATCAAGATCGAGCGCCCGGGCGGCGGCGACTTGGCGCGCGGCTACGACGGCCGCGTGCGCGGGCTGTCGTCGCACTTCGTGTGGGCCAACCGCGGCAAGCAGAGCCTGACGCTGGACCTCGGGCAGCCCGCCGCGGCGGCGGTGCTGCGGCGGCTGGTGGCGCAGGCCGACGTGCTGGTGCAGAACCTGGCGCCGGGGGCCGCCGCGCGCCTGGGCCTGAGCCACGTGGCGCTGAAGGAGGCGCACCCGCGGCTCATCGTCTGCGACATCAGCGGCTACGGCGACGACCCCGATCGCCCCGGCCCGATGCGCGCGAAGAAGGCCTACGACCTGCTGATCCAGAGCGAGGCCGGCTTCCTGGGCGTGACCGGCACGCCGGAGGCGCCGGCCAAGGCGGGCGCGTCGATCGCCGACATCGCCGCGGGAATGTACGCCTACAGCAGCATCCTGGCCGCGCTGATCCAGCGTGGCCGCACCGGCCAGGGCTGCCGGCTGGACGTGTCCATGCTCGAGGCCATGGTGGAGTGGATGGGCTTCCCCCTGTACTACGCGCTCGATGGTGCCGAGCCGCCGCCGCGCGCCGGCGCGGCGCACGCCACCATCTACCCCTACGGCCCCTTTCCGGCCGGCGACGGCCGCACGGTGATGCTGGGCCTGCAGAACGAGCGCGAATGGGCCGCCTTCTGCGAGCGCGTGCTGCGCCAGCCGGCACTCGCCACCGACCCGCGCTTCGACGCCAACCCCAAGCGCTCGGCCGCGCGCGCGGAACTGCGCGCGATCATCGTCGACGCCTTCGCGCCGCTGACCGCGGACCAGGTGATCGAGCGGCTGGAGGCGGCGGGCATCGCCAACGCGCGCCTGAACAGCATGGCCGACGTCTGGGCCCACGCGCAGCTGCACGCGCGCGGCCGCCTGGTCCAGGTCGACAGCCCGGTGGGCCCGCTGCCCGCCTTCCGTCCGCCGGCGCTGCCCGAGGACTTCGTGCCGCCGCTCGGGGCGGTGCCGGCCGTGGGCGAACACACCGCGCAGATCCTGGGCGAACTGGGCTACGACACCGGGCAGATCGCCGCGCTGCGCGCCGCGGGTGCAGTCTGAGCGCGCGCATCGCCGGCCGTCAGGGCGCCAGCTGCCGCCAGGCGAGCTCCTTCATGATCTCGGTGGCCCCGCCGCCGATCTGCATCACCTTCACCTCGCGGTAGATGCGCTCGCTGTTCGTGCCCCGCATGTAGCCCATGCCGCCGAGGATCTGCACCGCGCCGTCGGCGCAGGCCTGCATGGTGTCGGTGGCCTGGTTCTTCAGCAGGCACAGGTCGGCGATCGTCGCGTGATCGGCAGGATCGGCCTCGAAGCGCGCGGCGACGTCGGCCAGCATCGCGCGCGACGCGACGATGCGGGTGCGCATGTCCATCAGCCGGTGCCGCAGCGCCTGGTGCGCCGCCAGCGGCTGGCCGAAGGCCTGGCGCTGGAGCGCCCACGCGGTCGCCTCGTCGAGGCAGACCTGGGCGTAGGCGACCGCGCCGGCGGCCATCAGCAGCCGCTCGCCGTTGAAGTTGGCCATGATCATGCGGAAGCCCGCCCCCTCGTCGCCGACCAGCCGGTCGGCCGGGACCCGCACGCCGTCGAAGCGCAGCTGGGCGGTGTCGCTGCACCACCAGCCCATCTTGGCCAGCGGCGTGCGCGTCAGGCCCGGCGCGTCACCGGGCACCATGATCAGCGAGATGCCGCCGGCGCCCGGCCCGCCGGTGCGCACGGCGGTGGTGATCCAGTCGGCACGCAGGCCGCTGGTGATGAAGGTCTTCTCGCCGTCGACGACCCAGTGGTCGCCGTCGCGCCGGGCGCTGGTGCGCAGGCGTGCCACGTCGCTGCCGCCGCCGGGTTCGGTGATCGCCAGCGCGGCGATCGCCTCCCCGGCCAGCACCGGCGGCACCACCAGCCGCTGCAGCGCCGCACTGCCATGGGCGACGATGGGCGGCAGCGCGATCTGGTGCGAGAACAGGCTGGCCATCAGCCCGCCGACGCCGGTGCGTGCCAGCTCCTCGGCGGCGATCAGCCGGATGGCCAGCGGCGCCGGCGTGCCGCCGAGCGCCTCCGGGTAGCCGAGCTGCAGCAGGCCGAGCTCGGCCGCCCGCCGGTACAGCGCGCGCGGGAAGCTGCCGGCTTCGTCCCAGGCGGCCACGTGGGGCAGGACCTCGGCGTCGACCCAGCGGCGGATGCTGGCGCGGAAGTCGGCTTGTTCGGCGGTGTCGTGCATCACCGCGAGGCTACGGCGTCGGCCGGTGCGCGGCGCTCGGGATCGGCCCGGGGCCGGTGGACCTCAGCGCAGCGGCAGCAGCAGCGACGACAGCAGCTCGCTCAGGCCGTCCCAGACGATCTGCACCCCCAGGCACAGCAGGATGAAGGCCGACAGGCGCAGGAAGACGAGGGTGCCGGTCTCGCCCAGCGGGCGCAGCAGCAGCGGCGCGAAGCGGAACACGGCGGCCATGATCAGGCCCACGACCGCCAGCCCCAGCCAGCCGCCGGCAAAGCGGGCCAGCGCCACGGCGGGCGACGGGTCCACCAGCGTCACGCCCAGCGTGATGGCCGCGGCGATGGAGCCGGGGCCGCAGCTGATGGGAAAGGTCAGCGGGTAGAAGGCCTGGCGCCGCGCGTGTTCCGGCGTGAAGCCTTCGGCCAGGGCCTGCCGGCTGTCCTGGGTGGCGTGGTCGGCGTTCAGCAGCCGCCAGGCGGTGGCCGCCACGATCAGCCCGCCGCCCACGCGCACGATCGGCAGCGAGATGCCGAACAGCTCGAGCACGTAGGAGCCGACCAGCATCGCGCCGAGCAGCAGCAGGAACACGTTGCGCGCGATGCGCCGCGCCAGCAGCGCCCGGGTCTCGGGGCTGGCGCCCTCGGTCAGACCGAGGAAGATCGTCGCGGTGGCCGGCGGGTTGAGGATGGGCAGCATCGTGGCGAGCACGAACAGCAGGCTCTTGCCGAAGGCCAGCGCCAGCGTCGCGACGTCGACCTGCATCGTCGTGACCTCGGCCGGCGGCGCGCGCCTACTCGCGCCCCACCAGTTCGCGCAGGCGCCGGCGCAGCTCGCGCTCGCGGCGCTGCTCCGCGCGCCAGTCCTCGCGCACCGCGCGCCACAGCGCCATCGCCATCAGCACGATGACGAGCGTGAACGGCAGCGCGAAGACGATGGTCGCCGTCTGCACCGCCTTGATGCCGCCGGCCAGCAGCAGGCTCGCGGCGATGCCGGCCACCAGCAGGCCCCACACGAGCTTCACGCGCGCCTTCGGGTCCGGGTTGCCGCCGGTGCTCATCATCCCCAGCACCAGGGTCGCCGAGTCGCCCGAGGTGACGAAGAAGACCAGCACCAGCACGGTGGCGACGAGCGACAGCAGGGTGCCCAGCGGCAGCGCGTCGAACATCGCGAACAGCGCGGTCGAGACGTCGGCCTCGACGGCCTCCGCGATCGGCGCCGCCTGCCAGATCTCCAGGTGCAGCGCGGTGCCGCCGAAGACCGAGAACCAGACGAAGGCGGCCAGCGGTCGGCGCGAGCACGGTGCCGACGATGAACTCGCGGATCGTGCGCCCGCGCGAGACGCGGGCGATGAACAGGCCGACGAAGGGCGACCAGGCGATCCACCAGGCCCAGTAGAAGACCGTCCAGCCGCCGACCCAGCCGCTGTCGCGGAACGGCGTCGTGCGCAGGCTCATGCGCACGAATTCGCTGACGTAGCTGCCCAGCGTGGTCGTGAAGGTGTCGAGGATGGCCACCGTCGGCCCGAGCAGCAGCACGGCCAGCGCGAGCAGCGCGGCGACGACGAGGTTGAAGGTCGACAGCCACTTGATCCCGCGCTCGACGCCGGTGACGGCCGAGGTCAGGAACAGCGCGGTCGTGATCGCGATGATCCCGAGCTGCGAGGCGGTGCCGACCGGCAGCCCGAACACGCGCGCCAGCCCGCTGTTGATCTGCAGCGCGCCCATGCCCAGCGACGCGGCGACGCCGAAGGCAGTGGCGATCACCGCCAACACGTTGAACAGCAGCGACATCCGCTGCACCGGCCGCCATGGCAGCGCCTGGGTCGCGGTGCTGACGAGCGCCGGGCCGCCGCGGCGGAACTGGAAGTAGCCGATCGCCAGCGCCACCACGGCGTAGATCGCCCAGGGGTGCAGCCCCCAGTGGAAGAAGCTGTAGCGCATCGCCGCGTTGGCCGCCTCGGGCGTGCCCGGGGTGATGCCCGGCGGCGGCGCGCCGTAGTGCGACATCGGCTCGGCCACGCCCCAGAACACCAGCCCGATGCCCATGCCGGCGGCGAACAGCATCGCGAACCAGGCGGTGGTGGAGAACTCGGGCTCCTCGTCGTCGGCGCCGAGCTTGAGGTCGCCGTAGCGGCTGAAGGCCAGCAGCGCGCTGATCAACACCAGGGCCAGCACGACCCACAGGTAGAGCCAGCCGAAATTCTTCGTGATCGCGGCCAGCGCGGTGTCGAAGACCGCGCCCAGCGAGGCGGGGGCGATCAGCCCCCAGGCGACGATGACGGCGATCGCGCCGGCCGACAGCAGCATCTGCAGTTGCATCCGGATTCCTCCTGTTCTTGTCGTGAAGTCGTCGTCACGTCGCGGTGCGCGTACGCGGCGTCGCAACCGGCGGGGCGATGGTCGCACACGGGCGCGGACGGCCGCCCGCGCGCCGGTGTCGGCGCAAGCGGTCCGGCGACTCAGCGCGCCGCGACCTGGGCCCGAAACGCGCGCAGCCAGTCGATCAGGCTGCGCCGCTGCGCGTCGCCCAGGCGCAGCAGGATGCGCTGCGCGGTCGACGGCGACTTGCCCTCGAGCTTCAGGCGCTCGGCCGCGATGCCCAGGGCGACGAAGTAGTCGAAAACGCGCTTCTTCAGCGGCGTGGAATCTTCCATGCGCACGCGGATCGTCGTCAGCATGTTGTCCCAGCTGCGGGGCGCGGCCAGGTACAAGGTCGGGGCGATCTCGCGCAGGTTGCGCAGCACCGTTTCCGAGCGCTCCGGGATGTTGATCGTGAAGCGCAGCGCGACGCCGGCGGCCATGCTCACCGCGAAGTCGCCGATCCAGGCCATCGGCAGGTACGCGAGGATGCTCTCCTCGAAGCCGAAGACCTTGCCCTTGAAGGCGTTGCTCACGCCCGCCAGCACATGGCGCTGCTGCAGCACCACCCCTTTGGGTTTTCCGGTGGTGCCCGACGAATGCACGAACACCGCGGGGCCATCGGGCCGAGAGCGCTGGATGATCTCGTCGCGAAGGGCGGGCTGCTCGCGCAGCCGGGCGGCGCCGGTGTCGCGCAGCGTCTCCCAGCCGATCAGACCCTCGACGCGGTAGTTGTTCAGGCCGCGCGGGTCGTCGTACACGACATGCTGCAGGCCCGGCGCCTTCTCGCGCAGCTCGAGCACCTTGTCGACCTGCTCTTGGTCTTCGGCCAGAGCGAAACGGGCCTGCGCTTCGCTGGCGAAGTGCAGCACCTCGGCGGGGGTGGCGTCGGGGTATACGGGCATCGCGTGGCCGCCGAGCGCGCCGGCGGCCAGCATGCCCATGTACAGCCGAGCCCGGTTGTCACCCAGGACCAGCAGCGAGTCGCCGGTCGAGAAGCCCAAGTGCTCGAGCCCCGCCGCCACGGCCAGCACCTCGTCAAGCACCTCGGTCCAGGTGAATTCCTGCCAGATGCCCAGCGCCTTTTCGCGCATCGCCACCCGCGACCCGTGGCTGTGCGCGTTCAGCGCCAGCAGTCGGGTCAGCGTGGTGTTCGGGTCGAGATTCCACTGGCCGGCAGCGTCAGTGCCGACGGGCGCAGGAGAGGCCGGGGATGCCGCCAGCGTGCGGTCTTCACGCTGCATGCTGACGGCCCTTTCCGAGATAGGCCTCGACCACGCGCGGGTTGGCCACCACCTCGCGCGGCAGCCCGGTGCCGATGACCTCGCCGTAGTTGAGCGCCATGATGCGGTCGCAGATGCCGGTGACGATGTCCATGTGGTGTTCGATCAGCAGCACCGTGATGCCGCGCTCGTCGCGCGCGTCGAGGACGAATCGCGCCATGTACTCCTTCTCCTCCTGGTTCATGCCCGCCATCGGTTCGTCGAGGATCAGGAAGGCGGGTTCGGCGACCAGCGCGCGCGCCAGTTCGACGCGCTTCTTCAGGCCGATCGACAGCGATTCCACCGGCTCGTCGCGCACGCCCTGAAGCTGCAGGAACTCGATGATCTCCTCGCACACGCGGCGGTGGGCGATTTCCTGCGGCTGCCCCAGCCACCAGTACAGCGCCGTCCTGGCCACGCTGGGCTTCAAGTGCACGTGCCGGCCGAGCAGGATGTTGTCCAGCACCGACATGCCGTTGAACAGCGCCAGGTTCTGGAAGGTGCGCGCGACCTTGCGCTTGGCCACGAGATGCGGCTTCATCGCGGTGATGTCGGCGCCTTCGAGAACGATGCGCCCCTTCTGCGGCGGGTAGAAGCCGGTGATGGCGTTCACCAGCGTGGTCTTGCCGCTGCCATTGGGGCCGACGAGGCCGAAGATCTCGCCGCGATCGATGCGCAGATCCACGCCGGTGACAGCCACCAGGCCGCCGAAACGGCGCTCGAGGCCGCTGCACTCCAGGACGGGCACGGCAGTGGCGTTCATCGGGGCGCCCAAGGTTCGGCGTTGCAGTGGTTCGGTTGCATGCGGCTAGGTGGGCTGTTGTTTCGGGCGGCTTCGGTGATTCGGGCGGGTCGCGCGTGGAAGCACCGCTCCAGGTTGCGGGTACGAGTGAAATCGGAGCATATTTCTAACAAGCGTTCGATGAAGCGTCAATGCGGATAACCCACCCGCGTGCGCGCATGCGCGCCCTGCACACTGGGCAGAAGGCCGACCAGCTCCATTGAGAAATTCCCCGCTTGCGGCTGGTGTTGCCCGCACCGATGTCGGTCGACGTGGTGTGTGCATACCGCAAACCAAACAAACGTTAGGCTATGGGCGGGCACGAACCTGCCGGGCGTCGACCTCTGGCCACGGTGCAGGCGTCCAGCTGCAGACGGAGGCGTGGCGTGCCCGGGCGTGCATCACGGCTGTGGCTGTGGCGGCCTGGCCAGCAGGGCCGCCGTCTCGCGCTGCGCCGCAGCGTACTCGGCATCGATGCGCTCGACGAGCTCGGCCACCGGCCGCACCGCGTCGACCCCCGACACGGTGTGCCCCGCGCTCCAGACGTCGACCCAGCGCCGAACGTGCGCCGAGCCCTCGGAGCCGAAGACCTTGCGCGCTTCGTCGGGCGTGGGGGTCGGCAGCGCAGCGGGGTCGAGCCCGGCGGCAGCGATGGATGGCCGCAGCATGTTGGTGTCCAGACCGGTGAAGGCGCGGGTCAGCAACACGTCATCAAGCCGGCTGTCCACCAGCATGCGGCGGTAGGCGTCGCTCGCCAGGCTCTCCGGCGTGGCGATGAAGCGGGTGCCCATCATCCCGAGATCGCAGCCGAGCACGCGCGCCGCCCACAGGGCTGTGCCGTCGTGGATGCCGCCAGCCAGCACCAGCGGCCCGTCATGGATGCCACGCACCGCGCGCACGAAGGACATGCCGTTGACCCAGCCGGTCTGGCCGCCGGCACCCGCGCTCAGCAGCACCAGGCCATCGACTCCGGCCGCGAGCGCCTTCTCGGCGTGGCGCAGCGAGGCGACGTCGGCGAACACGCGGCAGCCGGCGTCGTGCAGCGGCCCCACCACCGCCGCCGGCGAGCCGACGCTGACGATCACCATGGCCACGCGGTGGCGCACCAGCACGCGCAGGTCCGCGGCAATGGCGTCGGGGTCGCGCCGCATGATGAGGTTGGGGCAGGGCGGGGCGGTCGGCCGTTCCACGCGGTCGCGGTCGGCAGCGATGCGTGAGAGCCACGCGTCCAGCTCCTGTGACGTGCGCGCATTGACGGTCGGGAAGGCGCCGATCACGCCGGCACAGCAGGCTGCCGACACCAGATCCACGCCCGAGACGCGCAGCATCGGCGCGGCGATCAGCGGCAGGCGCAGTCCCTGGGCCAGCGAGGCGGGCAGTGTCATGCGCGGCCTCCGGTCAGCGTGGTGCGACGCTACAGGCCGAGCCCGCGGGCGATGATGTCGCGCTGCACTTCCATCGCGCCGCCGCCGATCTCGAACAGCTTGGCGTCCTGGAAGTGCATCGGCATGCCCGAGTCCACCGTGTAGCCGTAGCCGCCCAGCAGGTGCAGACCGGTGGTGGCGCAGTGCATGTAGCACTCGGCGCCGGCCACCTTGGCGAACGAGGCCTCGTTGTGGCAGGCGCCGGTCTTCTCGAGCACGCTGCCGCCGCGATAGACGAGCAGCCTCGCCGCCTCCACGCGCAGCTGCATGTCGACGATCTTGTGCCGCACCGACTGCAGCTTGGACAACGGCTTGCCGAACTGCACGCGCTGCTTCACGTAGGCGCTGACCTCGTCGATGATGGCCTGCGAGGCGCCGACGCCGATGGCGCCGTGGTACAGGCGTTCGTTGTCCAGCCCGCCCAGCACGCACTGCCAGCCCTTGTTGACCTGGCCGATCACCGCATCGGGCGGCAGCACCAGCTCGTCGAAGTGCGCGGCGAAGGTCGGCACCGGGCCGAGGCCCATGGTGTCGATGCGCGTCAGCTTGATGGCCGGGTTGCTGCCCGGGTCGGGGATCAGGAAGGTGGTGATGCCTTCCTGCTTCACGGCGCTCGGGTCGGTGCGCGCAGCCAGGATCAGGAAGCCGGCTGATTTCACCTGCGAGCAGTACAGCTTCTCGCCGTTGATCACCCAGCAGCCGTCGGCGCGGCGCACGGCGCTGGTGCGCAGCGACGCCGCGTCGCTGCCCGAGCCGGGCTCGGTGAGGCCCAGGGCCATGAAGACCTCGCCGCGCATCACGCGCGGCAGCACCATGTCCTTCTGCGCCTGGGTGCCGAAGCGGGCGACCAGCGGGGCCAGGATCACCGCAGCGCGGCCCCAGGCGGTGGTGATGGCCGACGACGCCCGTGCGAACTGTTCGACGAAGGCCAGCATGCCCATCGGATCGGGCTTCTCCAGGCCGCTGTAGGCCTCGGGCAGCAGGAAGCCGTAGTAGCCGAGCGCGCCCAGCTTCATGAACAACTCCTGCGGCGGCTCGACCTTGTCGCGTGCCCATTGCAGCACCTTGTGGCGAGGCATCTCCTTCTCGACGAAACGGCGCGTCGTTTCGGCGATGGCACGCTGCTCGGGGCTCGGTTCGAAGTCCATGTCGGGGGTCTCCAGCGGGTCGTGGTGAAAGTTGAGGTGTCAGCGGGAGTCGATCATTCGCACGGCAGCCCGAGCTGCTTGGCGATCACGCGCAACTGGATCTCGTAGGAGCCCACCGTGACCGGTGCGACGAGCGCGTCAAGGGCCATGCGCATCGCCGGCAACTCCTCGGTGATGCCCCAGCCGCCGCCGATGTGCAGCGCGTCCTGCGTCACGCGGTAGACGGCCTGCGTGACGAACAGCTTGGCCGACGACACGTCGAGGATGATGTCCTTCACCGGCGCGCCGCTGTCCCAGCGCGCGGCGGCGTGGTAGGTGAGGTGGCGCGAGGCCTCCACGTCGACATGGCCCTGCGCCAGTTTGAAGGCGATGCTCTGGTTGGCGCCGATCGGCTTGCCGAACTGCCGGCGAACCCGGGCGTAGTCCATCGCCCAGGCCAGCGCGGTCTGCATGTGGCCAAGCCAGCGCGCAGCCACCATCACGCGCTCGCGATTGAAGCCTTCCATGATCGCGCCGAAGCCGGCCGTCAGCCGCCGCGACTCGGGTACGCGCACCTCGTTGAGCATCACGCGGTAGGTCGGCACCGGGCGGTTGGCATAGGTCTTGATCTGGGAGGTTTCGAGCCCCGGCGTGTTGCGGTCCACGGCGAAGAAGTGCATGCCGTGGCGGCCCTTGGCCGGGGCGGTGCGCGCCAGCACGACCATCGTGTCGCAGTCGCCGCCCAGCGTGATGAAGGACTTGATGCCGTCGAGCACCCAGTCGTCGCCGTCGCGCCGCGCGGTGGCCTTGAGATTCTGGACGTCGCTGCCCGCCTCGGGCTCGGTGACCGCCAGCGCGAGCAGGCGCTCGCCGGCGATGTTCTCGCGCACCATCGCGTGATGCTGCGCGTTGCCGTGCTCGGCCAGCAGCGAGCCGGCTACGCCCTGGATCAGCGCGACGATCGCGAGGTTGGGGTTGGCCTTGGCCTGCTCCTCGATCGAGATCGCCTCCTCGGTGACGCCGAGGTCGGCGCCGCCCAGCGGCTCGGGGATGTGCAGGCCGATCAGGCCGGCTTTCGCCGCCGCGACGTAGAACTCGCGCGGGAACTTCGCTTCACGGTCGGCCTGCTGCCAACGCGGTTTGATCTCTCGCTCGGCGAACTTTCGCGCCATGTCGCGGAAGGCATCGCGATCGACGCTGTTGGCAGGGGTGCGGCGTTCGGTGTTGCTCATTCGATGCGAAGAAGCTGAGGGGGGTCAGGCCGGGCTGGCAGACGGCGCGCGGGCAACGAGCACGCTGGCAGTGCCGCGTTGCGCGAGCGAGCCGTCGGCAGCCAGCACGCGGAACTCCAGTTCCACCGCACCGGCGCTGCTGCCCTTGGCGGCGCTCACATCGAGCACCGTGCACGCGACGGCGACGCGTTCGCCGACGAACACGGGCCCGTAGAAGCGCCATCCACCCACGCCCAGCAGCACCTGGAGCGCGTCGCCGAAAGCGCCGCCGAGCATCGCCAGCAGCTTGGCAATGATCAGGGGGCCGTGGGCGATGCAACGCCCGTAGCGGGTGGTCTTGGCGTACTGGTCGTCGACATGGATCGGATGGCGGGCATCGAGCAGATCGGCGTAGCCCGCGACGAGCTCGGCGCTGCAGTCGAAGGCCGGCAGATCGAGTCGCATGCCGGGTCGGACAGCGTCGAGCCAGAGGGCGTGGGTGGGGCGCATCGGTCACTCCTGACGGAAACGACGCCGCAGCGTGGCGCAGGGCGGCAGGGCGCGGCGCGGCCCCTCACGCCCAAGCGGGGCCGGGCGGTACGCCGAGTTGATCGAACGGTTGACCGTTAGGTGAGTCATTGGCGGTATGCTAGACCAGTTTCGGACTTTGAACCGCCACGGCGGAACCGGGGACGTGCCTGGGCGCTGCGGCTGTGATCTCACTGGCACAGGAGCGTGCATCGATGGGCAAGGGACCGCTGGCCGGCATGAAGGTGGTGGAGTTCGCGGGCATCGGCCCCGGGCCGATGTGCGGCATGCTGCTGGCCGACCTCGGCGCCGAGGTGCTGCGCGTCGACCGCCTGGTGGCCAGCGGGCTGGGCATCGAGCGCGCGCCGCAGTTCGACCTGCTCAACCGCGGCAAGCGCACGGTGTCGCTGGATCTGAAGGCCGACGAGGGCATTGCCTTCGCGCGCCGCGTCGTGGCCGCCAGCGATGCGCTGATCGAGGGCTTCCGGCCCGGCACGATGGAGCGCCTGGGACTGGGCCCCGACGTGTGCCGGGCCGAGCATCCGAAGCTCGTCTACGGCCGCGTCACGGGCTTCGGCCAGAAGGGCCCGCTGGCGCCGGCGGCAGGGCACGACCTGAACTACATCGCGCTGTCCGGTGCGCTGCATGCCATCGGCCGCGAGGGCGGCCCGCCGACACCGCCGCTGAACCTGGTGGGCGATTTCGGCGGCGGCGGGCTGTTGCTGGCCTACGGCATGCTCGCTGCGCTGTGGCGGGTGCAGCGCGGCGGCGAGGGCCAGGTGGTCGACGCCGCGATGGTCGACGGTGCGGCGATGCTGATGACCTCGATGTTCGGCTTGTACGGCGCCGGCGCACACGTGGCCGAACGCGGCACCAACCTGCTCGACTCCGGCGCACCGCACTACGAGGTCTACCGCTGCGCCGATGGCGCCTACGTGAGTGTGGCGCCGATCGAGCCCAAGTTCCGCGCCGTGCTGTTCGAGCGCTTGGGCCTGCCTGCCGACGCGATGGACTTCGACGATGCGTCGTGCTGGCGCGAAGACAAGGCGCGGCTGGCGGCGATCTTCGCCACGCGCACGCGCGATCAGTGGTGCGATCTTCTGGAAGGCAGCGATGCCTGCTTCGCGCCGGTGCTGTCGCCCCAGGAGGCGCATCTGCACCCTCACAACCGCGAGCGCGGCACTTTCGTCGAAATCGGTGGCGTACGCCAGCCGGCGCCTGCGCCGCGATTCGAGGGCACGCCCGCGGCGCTGCCTCGGCCGCCGCACACCGACGACGGCGCGGCCTTCGAGCAGCTGCGGCGCTGGGGCATCGACGCCGGCGAGATCGAGTCGCTGCAGCGCAGCGGCCGGCTGCGCGAAGGCGCGCCGTCGCGCGAGGGCGCCGCCGCGCACAACCGCCGGAGCCCGACGTGACCGAAGGCGACGGCACGCTCGATCTGCTCGTCGAGGCCGTTCGCCGCTTCGCGCGCGAACAGCTCGTGCCCGCCGAATCGGAGGTGGAGGAGACCGAGGAGGTGCCCGAGCGCCTGCTGCAGGGCATGCGCGAGCTGGGCCTGTACGGCATCACCACGCCACAGGCCTACGGCGGGCTGGGCCTGAGCGTGTACGAGGAAGTGCGGCTGATCTTCGAGATCGCCTGGGCATCGCCCGTCTTCCGCGCGCGCTTCGGCACAACCAACGGTGTGGGCACGCTCGGCCTCGTGCGCGACGGCACCGAGGCGCAGCGGCAGCGCTACTTGCCGCACATCGCCCGCGGCGAGCTGGTGGCCTCCTTCTGCCTCACGGAGCCCGATGCCGGCTCGGATGCGGCCTCGCTCGTCACGCGCGCGGAGCGCGACGGCGAGCACTACGTGATCAACGGCACCAAGCGCTACATCACCAATGCGATCCACGCCGGTCTGTTCACCGTTTTCGCGCGCACCGGTCCGAAGGAAGCTGGCACGGCGGGCATTTCGGCCTTTCTGGTCGAGCGCGGCACGCCCGGGCTGACCGTGACCAGGCCCTATCCCAAGATGGGATTTCATGGCTCGCACGAATCGGACGTGATCTTCGAGGACTGTCGCGTACCGGCCGAAGCCCTGCTCGGCGGCCGCGAGGGAACAGGCTTTCGCAGCGCAATGCAGTCACTGGACCACGCCCGCATCCACATGGCCGCGGTGGCCACCGGCATGGCCTTTCGCATGATCGACGAGGGTGTGCGCTACGCGCGCGAGCGGCGCCAGTTCGGGCGGCCGATCGCGCAGTTCCAGCTCATCCAGGGCATGCTGGCCGACTGCCAGGCCGAGGCCTATGCCGCCCGCGCCATGGTGGAGAAGGCGGCGCGCGAGCACGACGCCGGCATGGACGTGACGATGGCGTCGGCCTGCTGCAAGTACTTCGCCACCGAAGCGGCGGGCCGCATCGCCGACCGTGTGCTGCAGATCCACGGCGGCGCGGGCTACGTCAAGGCCTACCCGATCGAGCGCCTGTACCGCGACGTGCGGCTGCTGCGCATCTTCGAGGGCACGAGCCAGATCCAGCAGATCGTCATCGCCCGGCAACTGCTCGACAGCGCCGGGTGACGGCGTCCAATGAGAGGAGTCTCCCGATGTGCATCTACCGACTGCTGCGTACCGCTGCGGCGCTGCTTGCGCTGGCCTCGGCCGGCGCCTGGGCGCAGGACTATCCGAACAAGCCGATCCGCTGGCTGATCCCGTTTGCCGCTGGCGGGCCCACCGACGTTCTGGCACGTACCGTCGCGCCCAAGCTGTCCGAGTCGCTCGGCGTGCCGATCGTCGTCGAGAACCGTCCGGGTGCTGGCGGGGGGCTGGCGATGGAGGCGCTGGCGCGGGCGCCGGCCGATGGCTACACGCTCGCGATGGGGCACACCGGCACCCAGGCCATCAACCCGCACATCTACGCCAAACTCGGCTACGACCCGCGCAAGGACTTCGCCAACATTACCCCGCTGGTCTCCTACGTGAACGTGCTGGTGGTGCATCCAGCGGTGCCGGCGAAGACGGTGGCCGAACTGGTCGCCTGGGCCAAGAGCAAGCCGGGCGGCGCGACCTACGCCTCGGGCGGCAACGGCGCGACCAACCATCTCTCGGGCGAACTCTTCAGGCTCATCGCCGGCGTGCCGCTGGTGCATGTGCCGTACAAAGGCAGCGCGCCGGCGCTGGTGGACGTGATGGCCGGGCAGGTCGACTTCATGTTCGACATCCTGGTGACCAGCCTGCCGCAGATCAGGGCCGGCAAGGTGCGCGCGTTGGCTGTCACCAGCAGCCGGCGCAGCGAGTACGCCCCGGAAATCCCGACCATGCTGGAGTCGGGCTTACCCGGCTATGTTGAGGCCGGCAGCGAGCTGTACTTCGGTGTCTTCGCGCCCGCGGGCACGCCCAAGGCGGTGGTCGACAGGCTCAATGCCGAGTTGGTGAAGGCGATGCAGGCGCCCGAGGTACGCGAGCGCATGCGCATCCAGGCCTACAGCCCGTGGACGCTGTCGCCCGAGGCCTTCGACGCGTTCGTCAAGACCGACTACGAGAAGTGGGGCCGCATCGTCCGTGATGCCGGCATCCAGCGCGAATGAGCACCACTGCCGTCACGGCGCCCGCGCCTGGGGCGCTCGAAGGCGTGCGCGTGCTCGACCTCACCAGCGTCGTGATGGGGCCCTATGCCACGCAGTGGCTCGGGGATCTGGGCGCCGACGTGGTGAAGATCGAGCCGCCCGAAGGCGACGTGATGCGGCTGTCCGGGCCCATGAAATCGGCGCGCATGGGCCACTTCTTCCTCACCACCAACCGCAACAAGCGCTCGGTGGTGATCGACCTGAAGCAGTCAGCCGGTCGCGAGCTGCTGCTCGATCTGGTGAAGACGGCCGACGTGCTGGTCTACAACATCCGCCCGCGCGCGATGCAGCGGCTGGGGCTGGGCTACGAGGTGCTGAGCGGCGTCAATCCGCGCCTCATCGTGGTGGGCGGCATCGGGTTCGGCCAGCGCGGACCCTACGCCGACCGTCCGGCTTACGACGACCTGATCCAGGGCATGTCGGCGCTGCCCGCTCTGGGCGCCGCGGCCGGTGGCGGCGAGCCCCGCTATGCGCCGATGGTGCTGGCCGACCGCATCGGCGGCTTGCAGATGGCCCTGGCCGTGACGGCTGCGCTGGTGCACCGGGCCCGCACCGGGCGCGGCCAGCGCATCGACGTGCCGATGTTCGAAGGCATCGCCTCGATCGTTCTGGGCGAGCACCTGGCCGGCCGGCTGTTCGAGCCGCCGCAGGGAGCAGCGGGGTACGCGCGCAGCCTCTCGCCGGGCCGCCGGCCCTACCGCACGCGAGATGGCTACCTGTGCACCCTGATCTACAACGACCGCCAGTGGCGTTCGTTCCTCGAAGCCATCGGCCAGGCCCGGCGCATGGACGAGGACGCCCGCTTCTCCAGCCAGGGGGCGCGACTGGCGCACATCGACGCGGTGTATGCCTTCCTGGGCGAGGTGATTGCGACGCGCACCACCGCCGAATGGCTGGAGATCTTCGAGGCCGCCGATCTGCCGGCTGCCCCGATGTACTCGCTGGACGATCTGATCGCCGATCCGCACCTGCGCGAAGTCGGCCTGCTGCGCGCCGGGCAGCACCCGAGTGAAGGGCCGATGACCGAGATCGCCAACCCGACCGAGTGGTCCGACACGCCGCCCGGGATTCGCCACCCGGCACCGCGCCTGGGCGAGCACACACGCGAGGTGCTGCGCGAGCTGGGCTTGGACGAGACGCGCATCGCCGCGCTGGTGGCCGCCGGCATCGTGCGCTGCGCCTGATCTGCGCGCCGTCCAGCGCGCGCCGACCGCCGGCGCCTGCGGTTCCTGAGCCCGATTCAGCCGAGGGGGGCCGAGGCCTCGCGCGCCGCGCCCACCGCCAGCAGCCGCTCGATCTCGTCGGCAGCGTAGCCGGCCTCGGCCAGCACCTCGCGCGTGTTCTCGCCCAGAAGCGGCGCATGGCGGCGCACCGCCGGTGGCGTGTCGGACCAGGACCCCGGCACGTTCATCTGCCGGATGTGGCCTTCGCTCGGGTGCTCGATCCACTGGAACATCCCCACGTCGGCCAGGTGCGGGTCGTCCATCAGGCTGTCGGGCGTGTGCATCGGCGCCACCGGGATGTCCGCCCGGGCCAGTGCCTCCATCCACTCGGCCGTGGTGCGCGTGGCAATCACCTCGGCCACGAAGGCGTAGAGGGCATCGACGTTGCGCGTGCGGTCGGACATGCGCAGGAAGCGCGGGTCTTCGAGCATGTCGCGGCGGCCGAGCATCTCGCAGAAGCTCTTCCAGTGGCGGTCGATGTAGATCAGCACGCAGACGAAGCCGTCCTTCGTGCGCAGCGGTCGCCGGTCCTTCGATAGCAGCCGCACGTAGCCGGCGTCGGCCAGCGGCGGGTCGAAGGTCTTGCCGAACATGTGGTCGGAAAGCACGAACTGCGTCATGGTCTCGAACATCGGCACTTCGATGGCCTGGCCGCGGCCGGTCTTCTCGCGTGCATAGAGCGCGGCGATCACGCTGTAGACGGCGGTCAGGCCCGTCGTGCGGTCGCACAGGTTGGTGGGCAGGTAGCGCGGCTCGCCGGTGACGCGGCCCACCAGCGACGGCAGCGCCACTGAGCCCTGGATCAGGTCGTCGAGGGCCGGTTTGCCGGCATAGCGCCCGCCTTCGCCGAAGCCGTAGCAGCCGCAGTAGACGATGCGCGGGTTGACGCGCGCCACGTCGTCGTAGCTCAGCCCCAGGCGCGCCATCGAGGCCGGCCGAAGGTTGAACAGGAGCACGTCGGCGCCCTCGATCAGCCGCTGCAACGCGGCCAGCGCATCGGGGTGGCGAAGGTCGAGCGCCACGCTGCGCTTGTTGCGGTTGAGGGCCAGGTACATCGGCCCCATGCCTTTGCTGCGGCTGGGTCCGATGTAGCGAACGGTGTCTCCCTCGGGCGACTCGACCTTGATCACGTCGGCGCCGAGGTCGGCCAGGATCTGCGACGCAAAGGGCCCCATCACGACGCTCGTGAGGTCGACGATGCGCACGCCGGCCAAAGGCCCGGCGGTCGAGCCGGCGGTCCGGCGGGCGGACGTGGCGGGGGATGAATCGGGATCGGTCATGAGGCAGACCGGCCCGGTGGCCGGAAGTAGTCGGGCATGCCGGCGGGCCAGAACTCGCCCCACAGCACCATGCCGCCGTCGATGTTGATGGTTTCGCCGGTGATGTACTTGCCGGAGGGCGCGGTGAGGTAGACCACCGCTTCGGCCACGTCCTGCACGTCGCCGGCGCGCTTCATGGGGTTGGTGCGGAAGAGCCCGCCGACATGCTCTTCCTTGTAGTTGTTGAAGCCGTTGCTCTCGATGGCACCGGCGCCGATGCAGTTCACGCGGATGTCGTGCTCGGCCCACTCCACCGCCAGCGTCTTCGACAGCGCGATCACGCCGGCCCGTGAGGCCGCGGTGTGGGCCATGCCGGGCAGGCCGCGGTCCACGGCGGCTGCGATGGTGACGATGCTGCCACCGCGCATGCCCTCGCGCACCCAGCGCTTGGCGGCGGCCTGCATCATGTACCAGGTGCCGTTGAGGTTGGTGTCGATGACCGCGTTCCAGCCCTTGTCGGTGAAGTCCATCGCGTGCGCCGCGAACTGGCCGCCGGCGTTGTTGACCAGCACGTCCAGGCCGCCGAAGCGCTGCCATACGGCTTCGAACAGCGCTTCGACCTGCTCGGGGTCGCGGATGCTCATCGGGAAGACGAGGACCTCGCGGCCGCCGCCGAGGCTGCGCAACTGCTCGGCGCAGCGCTCCAGCGGATCGGCCTTGCGGCCGCAGATGGCCAGCGTGGCACCCAGGCGGGCGTAGAGGAAGGCAATGGCCTTGCCGATGCCGCTCCCTGCGCCGGACACGAGCACCACCTTGCCGGCAAACAGATCGCTGCGGTAGACGGTGGGCAGTTCGGCCAGCGCACGGTCGCCGGGGCCGAAGCGGGGCTGGTCGTCGAGGGTATTCATCACGCCTGCTCCGCGTTGAAGTAGGCCGGCTTGGGAATGGTCCACAGCTCGCCCCAGAGGATGCCGCCGCCGTCGACGTTGAGCAGCTCGCCGTTGACGAAGTCGCCGCTCGGGCCGGTGAGGTAGACCACCGCGTTGGCGATGTCCTGCACGTTGCCATGGCGCAGCATGGGGTTGCCGCGCGAGAACTTGGCCCGCGCCTCGGCCGAGTAGTGCGCGAAGCCGCTGCTTTCGATGACGCCGGGCGCCACGCAGTTGACGCGGATGCCGTATTGCGCCCACTCGACCGCCACCGTCTTCGACAGGTAGGTGACCGCGGCGCGCGCCGCGCAGCTGTGCGCCACGCCCGGGAAACCGCGCTGGAAAGTGAGCACGATGTTGACGATGCTGCCGGGCCGGCCGGCGTCTCGCCATCGCCTGGCGGCCTCGTGCATCATGTACCAGGTCCCGTTCAGGTTGTTGTCGATCACCGCCTTCCAGCCCTTGGGGCTGATGTCGAGCGCGGCCTTCGGGAACTGGCCGCCGGCGTTGTTGACCTGCACGTCCAGGCGGCCGAAACGCTGGTAGGTGGCGTCGAACAGCTCGGCGATGGCCTCGGTGCGGCGGATGTCGGTGGGCTGCACCAGAACGTCAGGGCTGCCCAGCCGGCGCAGCCAGGGTTCGCAGGCGTCGAGCTTGGCCCGGTCGCGACCGCAGATGACGAGCCTCGCGCCCAGCCGCGCGTAGAGGAAGGCGATGGCCTTGCCGATGCCGCTGCCGGCGCCGGAGACCATCACCACCTGGCCGTCGCAGAGGCCTGGCTGGTAGACGAGCGGCAGCGCGGCCAGTGCAGCGTCGTCGAACCCGAAGGATGGGGTTTCTTCCAGAGTCACGGCTTCATCCTCGTCCTCACATGCCGGCATAGACCGGGCCGCCGCCGCCCTCGGGCGTGACCCAGACGATGTTCTGCGTCGGGTCCTTGATGTCGCAGGTCTTGCAGTGCACGCAGTTCTGCGCGTTGATCTGCAGCCGCGGCGGGCCGCCGGCCTCTTCGACGAACTCGTACACCCCGGCGGGGCAGTAGCGCGCCTCGGGCCCCGCGAAGCGCTTCAGGTTCACCGCCACGGGCACCGAGGCATCCTTCAGCGTCAGGTGCGCGGGCTGGTTCTCTTCGTGGTTGGTGTTGCTCAGGAACACCGAACCCAGGCGGTCGAAGCTGATCACGCCATCGGGCTTGGGGTAGGCGATCGGTGTGGCCTGGTCGGCCGGAAGCAGCGCTTCGTGGTCGCGTTGGGTCGCATGCAGGGTCCACGGCGGGCTGGCAATGCCGAGCTTGGGCAGCAGCCATTGCTCGATGCCCGTCATCAGCTGTCCCGTGAGCTTGCCCTTCTTGAACCACAGCTTGAAGTTGCGCGTCTGCTTCAGCTCGTCGTGCAGCCAGCTGGCGGCGAACGCTTCGGGATAGGCCGTCAGCTCGTCGCGCTGGCGCCCGGCGGCCAGCGCCGGGGCCAGGGCCTCGGCGCACAGCATGCCGCTCTTGATGGCGGCATGGCTGCCCTTGATGCGCGCCGCATTCAGGTAGCCGGCATCGCAGCCCACCAGCGCGCCGCCCGGGAACACGGTTTTGGGCAGCGCCTGCGGCGTGCCATTGTTGATGGCGCGCGCACCGTAGGCCAGGCGCTTGCCGCCTTCGATGTGGGCGCGGATGGCCGGATGGGTCTTCCAGCGCTGCATCTCCTCGAAGGGGCTCAGGTGCGGGTTGCGATAGTCGAGCCCGATCACGAAGCCCAGCGTCACCTTGTTGTCCGACAGGTGGTAGAGGAAGCCGCCGCCGAAGGTGTCATCGGTCATCGGCCAGCCGGCGGTGTGCACCACGCGGCCGGGCTGGGCGCGCTGCGGATCGATTTCCCACAGCTCCTTGATGCCGATCGCGAAGCTCTGCGGATCGCGGCCTTCGTCGAGGCGGTAACGCGCGATGAGCTGCTTGCCCAGGTGCCCACGCGCGCCCTCGGCGAACACCGTGTACTTGCCCACCAGTTCCATGCCGAGCTGGAACGCATCGCCGGGCTCACCGTTCTTGCCAATGCCCATGTTGCCGGTGGCCACGCCGCGCACCGCGCCCTGCTCGTCGTAGAGCACCTCCGCGGCGGCGAAGCCGGGGAAGATCTCCACGCCCAGGGCCTCGGCCTGCTGGGCCAGCCAGCGCACCACGTTGCCCAGCGAGACGACGTAGCAGCCATGGTTGTGAAAGTTGCGCGGCACCAGCCAGTCGGGCATGCGCCGGCTCCCGGTGGGCGACAGGAACAGCACGTCGTCGCCGGTCACCGGCTGCAGCAGCGGGGCGCCCTGCGCCTGCCAGTCGGGCAGCAGTTCGGTGATGGCGCGCGGGTCCATCACCGCACCGGAGAGGATGTGCGCGCCGGGTTCCGAGCCCTTCTCGATGACGACGACCGATGCCTCGGGTTGTCGCTGCTTGAGCCGGATCGCCGCGGCCAGCCCGGCCGGGCCGGCGCCGACCACGACGACGTCGAATTCCATGGCCTCGCGCGGGCCGTAGCGCTCGATGAGTTCCTGATCGTTCACACGCCTTGCCCGCGCGCGCCGAAAGCGCGCGCACTTTCGTTCAGTTCTTGGGTTGGGGGACGGGCGGCGCGCGGTCGGGCGCCATGCCGCGCCGGTAGACCAGCAGCGTGCGCTTGAAGGTGCACACGACCACGCCGTCCTGGTTGAAGCCCTCGGTCGCCACGGTCACCACGCCGAGGTTCGGGCGCGACTTCGATTCGCGCATGTCGAGCACCGTGGAGCGTGCATAGATCGTGTCGCCCTCGAACACCGGGTTCGGCAGGCGCACCTCGTCCCATCCGAGATTGGCGAAGACGTTGTACGAAACGTCGATGACCGACTGGCCCGTGACCAAGGCCAACGTGAAACACGAGTTCACCAGTGGCTTGCCGAACTCGGTCTTGGCGGCGTAGTGCGCGTCGAAGTGGACGTTGGCCACGTTCTGCGTCAGCAGCGTGAACCAGATGTTGTCGTGCTGGGTGACCGTGCGACCCAGCGGATGGCGGTATTCGTCGCCAACCTCGAAGTCCTCGAAGAAGCGCCCCTGCCAACCCGGCTTCACGCTCACTGCGGGCTACTCTTTCACGAAGGTGCCGTCGAACACGATCGTCGTGATCTGCTCGACGAAGTCTTCGAAGGAGCCCTTCTGGGGGTTGTACCACTCGACCGTCCAGTTCAGCGCGCCGATCACGAACAGGCGGGCAATGGTGGTGCCGATGTCGCGGCGCAACTCGCCGCGCTGCATCGCTTCGTCGAGCAGTGCGTCCCAGTAGTCGGCGTACTCGCGCCGCACCTTGCGGTGGCGGTTCTTCGCCGCCGGTGGAATCTGGCCGTAGATGCGGATGTTGGCCGACGTGAAGTCGCCATGGTGCAGCAGCCCCCAGAGATGCCCCTCGATGGCCGCGGCCACCTTCTGGCGCGCGGAGGCGTTCTTGGGCAGCGCGTCCACCCGCTCACGCACGGCCGCGGCGACGGCCTGGATGCCCTTGTCCAGCACTTCGCCAAGGATCTGCTCCTTCGATTCGAAGTGGTAGTAGATGCTGCCGGCCTTGATGCCGGCCGCGTCGGCCACCTCGCGCAGCGTGGTCGCCGCGTAGCCGTGGTGGCGGAAAAGCCGTGATGCCTCGAGCAGGATGCGCTCGCGCGTGGCGGTGTCGACCTCCGTGCGCACGGTTCCCTCGCGAGTCTTGGTTGTCATGTTTCGAAGGCTCGGTAGGTTACAAACGAAGGCGAGATTCTAGGTGCACGAGGCAAAGTCGCTGCGCTGCACCTGCGGCTAACTAACGTCTGTTCGACAATGATATCATGCCGGTCCACGCCTGCCAATGGGCGCGCGGTGGGCGAGCAGACTCCACGGAGCCGCGCCCGCCGTCGCCCGGGCGTCGGCTGCCAGCCAACCGGAAACAGCCTTCAGTTCAGGAGTACACCAGATGCTGCTCAACGAAGACCAGATCGCGCTGCGCGACGTCGCCCGCCGCTTTGCCCGAGAGAAGCTCAAGCCTCGCTACCAGGCGCGCGAAACCGAGCCCGGCTTCGACCGCGCACTGATGAAGGAGGTCGGCGCGCTGGGCCTCATCGGCGTCGACCTGCCCGAGGAGTACGGCGGCCTCGGCCAGAGCGGCGTCACCTCCGGGATCATCACCGAGGAGATGGCCTATGGCGACTTCAATGTCAGCTACATGCAGCTGCTGGGGTCGCTGATGGGCGCCATCGTCCACCGCAACGCCAACCCCGAACTGGCGCGCCACTGGAATACCCGGCTCGTCGCCGGCGAGGCCATCATCGGCCTCGGCTTGACCGAGCCGCGTGGCGGCTCCGACGCCGCCAACCTGCAGCTGAAGGCGCGGCGTGACGGCAAACACTTCGTGCTCTCCGGCGAGAAGACCTCGATCACCTTCTCCGACCAGTGCGACGCGATGATCCTGTTCGCCCGCACCGGCGCCGCCGACGCGGGCGCACGCGGCATCAGCGCCTTCCTGGTGCCGATGGACCTGCCCGGCATCCAGCGCACGCGCTTCAACGATGTCGGCAGCAAGATCATCGGCCGCGGCTCGGTCTTCTTCGACGAGGTGCGCGTCCCGGCCGAGAACATGATGGGTGCCGAGGGCAAGGGCTTCACGCAGGTGATGCAGGGCTTCGACTTCAGCCGCATCCTGATCGCACTGCAGTGCCTGGGTGCGGCGCAGGCCTCGATCGACGAGACCTGGGAGTACGTCAAGGAGCGCCAGGCCATGGGTGCTCCGCTGGTGCAGTACCAGGGCGTGTCGTTCCCCATCGTCGAGTTCGAGACCCTGATCGCGGCGTGTCGCCAGCTGAGCTATCACGCGCTGGCGCTGCGCGATGCCGGGCAGCCGCACACGGCCGAGGCGGCGATGGTCAAGTGGATGGGTCCGAAAACCGCGTTCGACGCCATCCATCAGTGCATCCTGACCTTTGGCCACTACGGCTGGAGCATGGACCTGCCGCACCAGCAGCGCCTGCGCGACGTGATGGGTCTGGAGATCGGCGACGGCACCGCGCAGGTGATGAAGCTCATCGTTGCCCGCGAGCGCGCCGGGCGCATGGCGGTGCAGTACGCGGCGGAGAACCGCAAGTGAGCGGCACCAGCCCGGTATGGGTAGGCCGCGACGGCGCGGTGGGTGTCATCGAGCTGGCGCGGCCGGACAAGTTCAACTGCCTGTCGCTTTCGGTTCATGGCGCGATTGAGGCGGCGCTCGACGGGTTCGAGGCGCCGGGTTCGGGGGTCCGGGCGGTGCTCATTCGCGCCCAGGGCAAGCACTTCTGCACCGGCGCCGACCTCGACGAAGTGAAGCGCCTGCGAAGCCACCCCGCCGATATCGAGCACTTCATCCGCTACGGTCACGTGGTGTTGCAGCGCCTGGAGGAAAGCCCGTTGCCGGTGGTGGCCGCCTGCCAGGGCCTGGCACTGGCAGGCGGCAGCGAGCTGATGCTGGCCTGCGACGTGGTCTTCGCATCGAGCGACTTCAAGATCGGCGACCAGCACGCGCAATACGGCCTGGTGCCGGGCTGGGGCGGCTCGCAGCGGCTGCCGCGTATCGTGGGCCTGCGACGCGCGCTCGACCTCTTCTATAGCGCACGCTGGATCGATGCGCCCACGGCGCTGGCCTGGGGCCTGGTGAACTACGTCGTCGAGCCCGACAAGCTGGCCGACGCCTCGATGGCCTACTGCACCCAGCTCGCCGCGCGCAGCCGAGTCGGTCTGGCGACGATGAAGCGCCTGGCGCGCCAGGGTCTTGATCGGCCGCTGAACGAAGGCCTCGAAATGGAGCAGGTGCAGATCTCGCGCGAACTGCTCAACGACGATGTCTCAGAGGGACTGGCTGCCTTCGAGGCGCGCCGGCCGCCGGTCTTCAAGGCCTGAACCAGGAGCTGCACCCATGTCCGACCTGCCGCGACGCGTTGAGTTCCACGAAGAGGGGCCCCGCGAGGGGTTCCAGATGGAGCGCGGGAGTTTTCCGCTGCAAGATCGGCTCGCGCTGATCGACGCCCTGGCCGCTTCCGGCCTGAAGCAGGTGCAGTGTGCCTCTTTCGTCAGCCCGCGCGCGGTGCCGCAGATGGCCGATTCGCCGGAACTCTTCGCCAGCCTGAAGAAGCGACCCGGCACGCGATATACGGCGCTGTGGCTCAACGAGAATGGTTTCGAGCGCGCGCGCGCCTGCGACAACGTCGACATCGACGGCAAAGTGGTGTTTTACGTGACCGAACCCTTCTCCCAGCGCAACAACAACTGCAGCGTGGCGGAGAACCGCGAGCGCCAGCTGGCGTGGATCGACCGCTACATCGCCCTCGGCATTCCCTTTGAGCAGGCCTACGTGGTCACCGCCTTCGGCTGCAACCTCGGCGGGCCGGTGCCGCTGTCGGCGGTGACCGACGTGGTGCGCTGGCTGGTCGACGCCTGCGCCGACCGCCGCATCCCGTTCCCGGCCTTCTACCTGGCCGACACGATGGGCTGGGCCAACCCCGAGGAGATCAAGCGCCGCATCGCCGCCGTGCGCGAACGGGTGCCCCAGGCCCGCATCGGCCTGCACCTGCATGACACGCGCGGCGTGGGCGGAGCCAACGTGTACGCCGCGCTGCAGATGGGCGTGGAGCTGTTCGACAGTTCGGTGGCGGGTCTTGGCGGCTGTCCCTTCGCGGGCCACAAGCACGGCGGCGCGGCCGGCAACATCTGCACCGAGGACATGGCCTTCATGTGCGAGGAGATGGGCATCGAGACCGGGCTCGACCTCGAACAGCTCGTCGAGGCCGCGCGTCTGGCCGAGCGGATCATCGGCCGCCCGCTGAATGGCCGCCTGATGCGCAGCGGCACACTGACCGCCATGCGCGGCGGCGCGCAGGCCGCGATGCGTAGCTGAGCCGCGCCACCCCATGGTGCATGGCGGGCCCACCTCCAGATCGTCCCCGCCGCCTGACCCTCAGCCTGGCCCTCCCGAGCCAGCCGAGCCGTGGCTGGGCCCGCTGCTGGCGATGCTGGTGGTGCAGACGGCAGTCTCCTTCCTGTCGCGCATTCCGCCCACGCTGGCGCCGACATTGGCGCCGCGCGTGGGCTGGCCTGCCGAGAGCGTGGGCTACCTGTCGTCGTTGATCACCGGCGGCTCCATCGTCGTGCTGCTGCTGGCTGCGCCGCTGCAGCGCCGGGCCGGCTCGATGCGCACGCTGCAGATCGGCGTCGCGCTGGGCGTCGTCGGCACGCTGCTCATTGCGCTGCCCTCAGGGCTGGCCCTGGTGATCGGCTCGCTGCTCATCGGCCTGGCAATCGGCCCGCCGTCCACGGCCGGCATGGACGTGCTGCAACGCTACGCGCCCTTGCGCCACCGCAACCTGCTGTTCTCTGTGAAGCAGGCCGGCGTGCCGCTGGGCGGCGTGGCTGCCGGGCTGCTGCTGCCAGGCGCGGTGCAGGGGCTGGGGCTGGAGGGCGCGTTCGTGGCCGCAGCCGCCCTGGGTGCTGCGGCCATGTGGCTGGTGCAGCCCTGGCGCGAGCGGGTGGATGCGCTGCGCGACCGGTCGTTGCGCCTGCACTGGCAGCAGTTCGGTTCGATCGACGCCGTGCGGCGGCCGCTGGCGGTGTTGGCCGCGATGCCGGCGATGCGCCGCATGGGCGTCGCCGGCGCGTGCCTCGCAACGGGGCAAAGCGCATGGTTCGCCTTCCTTGTCACCTACCTCGTGTCGCGGCTGGGCTGGTCGCTGGTGGCGGCCGGCGCGCTGTTCGCGCTCATGCAGGTGCTCAGTGCGCTCGGCCGTCCGCTGGCGGGCTTCCTGTCCGACCGGCTCGGCGACGGCGTTCGCGTGCTGCGATGGATGGCGGCCGGCTCGGCGGCCACCACGCTGGCATTTGCGTTCTGCACGCCGTCCTGGCCGGCCTGGACGGTGGTCGCGCTCGCGGTGCTGGCCGGCCTGACGGTGGCCAGCTGGAACGGCATCCAGTTCGCAGAGGTGGCCCGATTGGCGTCGCGCGACTCGCTGGGCGAGGCGATGGCCGGCGCGACGCTGCTGCTGCTGGCCGCCTACGTGGTCGCCCCGGTGCTGTTCGGGCTGGTCCTGGCGGCCGGCGGTGGCTACCGCCTGGCCTTCGTGCTGATCGCCGGGTTGACCGGCGCGGCGCTGTGGCCGCTGCGCTCGCGAACGGCTAACTAACGTATGTTCGATCAACTGGGTACACTGACGGTCTGGCCTGCTTTGCCCGCAAGGGCGTCCGCTACCGTGAATGTGCCCGTTTCCCGTCACCTGTCGATGCAGCGCTGCGCCGCAGCGTGCCCATGGCAGTGATCGGCAGCCGCCTCGGCCCCAAGGCGGAGCCGGGCGCAGCCGAGCACTGGCAGCGGCAACTGGCGTTGCTGCGGGAGCGCCTCGCCTGGGTGGCCATCGGTGGCCGCGATGCCCACATACGGCGCCACCGCGAGCGGGGCAAGCTGCTGCCGCGCGAACGCATCGACTTGGTCTGCGACGACGCCACCGCCTTCCTCGAACTCTCGCCGCTGGCCGCCTGGGGCCAGTACGGCAACGAGGTGCCGGCCGCGGGCATCGTCACCGGCATCGGCATCGTCGCCGGGCAGCCGTGCATGTTCATCGCCAACGACGCCACGGTGAAGGGCGGCTCGTTCTTCCACGAGACGGTGAAGAAGCACCGCCGCGCGCAGGAGATCGCCTGGCGGTTGCGCCTGCCCGTGCTCTACCTGGTGGACTGCGGCGGCGCGTATCTGCCCGAGCAGGATCGCGTGTTCCCGGATCGCGATCACTTCGGCAACAACTTCTTCAACCAGTGCCGCATGTCGCAGGACGGCGTGCCGCAGATCTCGGCCGTGTTCGGCGGCTGCACGGCGGGCGGTGCCTACATCCCGGCACTGTCCGACGAGGTGATCATGGTGCGCGGCAATGCGCGCATCCACCTCGGCGGGCCGTCGATCGTGAAGATCGCGATCAACGAGACGGTCGACGGCGAGACGCTCGGCGGCGCCGAGATGCACACCTTCGTCTCCGGCGTGAACGACCACCTGGCCGACGACGAGCCGCAGGCACTGGCGCGGCTGCGCGAGGTCGTCGCCAGCCTGCCGCCGGCGCCGCTGCCGGCGCCGCCGAACCCGCCGCGGCCACCGCTGTACGACCCGGCAGAGCTCGACATGCTGGTGCCGGCCGACCCCAAGCAGCCCTACGACGCGCGCGAGATCATCGCCCGGCTCGTCGACGGCAGCGAGTGGCACGAATTCAAGCCCGACTGGGGTGCCCAGCTGGTCACCGGTTTCGCCAGCATCCATGGCCATCCGGTGGGCATCCTCGGCAACAACGGGGCGCTGGTGGCCGATGCGGCGCTCAAGGGCACGCACTTCATCGAGCTGGCCAACCAGCGCGGGGTGCCGCTGCTGTTCCTGCAGAACATCGCCGGCTTCATGGTCGGCAGCGAAGCCGAGCGCGGCGGCATCGCCAAGCACAGCGCGAACATGGTCTACGCGGTGTCGTGCACGCGCGTACCGAAGCTCACGTTGATCGTCGGTGGCTCCTACGGTGCCGGCAACTACGGCATGTGCGGGCGCGGCTTCGAGCCCGAGTTCCTGTTCGCCTGGCCGAGCGCGCAGGTGGCGACGATGAGCGCCGACATCGCCAGCAACGTGATGCTCGAGCTGGCGCGCTCCAACCTGCGCGGCCCGGCCGACGAGGCGCGCCTGGCCGAGACCGAGCGCGCGGTGCGCGAGCAGTACCAGCGCCAGTCCGACCCCTACTACGCCACCTCGCGACTGTGGGACGACGGTCTCATCGCACCCTCGTCCTCGCGCGACGTGCTGGGCCTGGCGCTGGCCCTGTGCACGCGGCGCCCGCTGCCGCGCACCGCAACGCCCGTCTACCGCATGTGAGTCCAGACGCATGAACACTCCCGCCTTCGAGACCCTGCTGCTGTCCGTGGACGCCCGCGGCGTCGCCACGCTGACGCTGAACCGCCCCGCCACGCACAACGCGATGAACGCCACGCTCATTGCCGAACTGAAGCAGGCGGCCGGCTGGCTGGCGGGCCAGAGCAGCGTGCGTGCCGTGGTGCTCACCGGCGCCGGCGCCAGCTTCTGCGCCGGTGGCGACCTCGGCTGGATGCAGCAGAACATGAAGAAGTCGCGTGCCGAGCGCGTGGCCGAGAGCTTCGAGCTGGCGCTGATGCTGCGCGCGCTGAACGAGCTGCCGATGCCGCTGATCGGCCGCATCAACGGGCCGGCCTATGGAGGTGGCGTGGGCATGATCGCGGTGTGTGACGTGTCGGTGGCGGTGGACACCGGCGTCTACTGTCTGACCGAGGTGCGCCTGGGCCTGCTGCCGGCCAACATCGCGCCCTATGTCGTTGCGCGCATGGGCGAGGCCAACGCGCGCCGCACTTTCCTCACCGCCAAGCGCATGACTGCCGCCGAGGCAAGGCGGCTCGGCCTCGTCTCCGAGGTGGTGGGCGCAGAGCAGCTCGACGCCGCCGTCGAACGCGAGCTGGCCGACCTGCTGCAGTGTGCGCCGGGCGCGGTGGCGGCGACCAAGAAGCTCGTGTCCTACGTCGACAGCCACGACCTGTCCACGAGCATGATCTACGCCGCTGACAAGCTGGCTGACGCCTGGGAGACCGAAGAAGGCCACGAAGGCATCTCAGCCTTCTTCGCCAAGCGGGCGCCCGCCTGGCGACAGGGCTGAGCGAGGGGCGATGTTCGACACCCTGCTCATCGCCAACCGCGGCGAGATCGCCTGCCGCATCGCGCGCACCGCGCGCCGGCTTGGCCTGCGCAGCGTGGCCGTGTACTCCGACGCCGACCGCGGCGCGCGCCATGTGGCCGAGTGTGATGCCGCGGTGCGCATCGGCCCGGCCGAGGCCGCGCGCAGCTACCTCGATGCGGCCACCATCGTGGCCGCCGCCCAGGCCAGCGGCGCGCAGGCGGTGCACCCCGGCTACGGCTTCCTCTCCGAGAGCCCGGCGCTGATCGAGGCCTGCGAGGCAGTGGGCATCGCCTTCGTCGGCCCCTCGCGCGAGGCGATCCGGCGCATGGGCTCGAAGATCGAGTCCAAGCGCATCGCCATCGAACACGGCGTACCGGTCGTGCCCGGCTACCACGGCGACGACCAGACGGCCGCGGTGCTCGCCGAGGCGGCGGTGCGCATCGGCTGGCCGGTGCTCATCAAGGCCTCGGCCGGCGGCGGTGGCAAGGGCATGCGCGTGGTGCGCGCGGCGGCCGAATTCGGCGCCGCGCTCGACGCCGTGCGCCGCGAGGCCCGTGCCGCCTTCGGCGACGAGCGTGTGCTGCTCGAGCGCTACCTTGCCGAGCCGCGCCACCTCGAGGTGCAGCTGCTCGGCGACCGGCACGGCCGCCTGGTGCACCTGTTCGAGCGCGAATGCTCGATCCAGCGCAACCACCAGAAGGTGATCGAGGAGGCGCCCGCGCCGCACCTGGCGGACGCGCAGCGCGAGGCGCTGTACCGCCACGCGCTCGCGGTGGGGCGAGCGATCGGCTACGACTCCACCGGCACCGTCGAGTTCATCCACGACGCGGCCAGTGGCGACACCTTTTTCCTGGAGATGAACACGCGGCTGCAGGTCGAGCATCCTGTGACCGAGGCGACGGTCGGCATCGATCTGGTCGAGTGGCAGCTGCGCGTCGCGGCCGGCGAGCCGCTCGCCTTCGCGCAGGAGGACCTGAGCCGGCGCGGCTGGGCCATCGAGGCGCGCGTGTGCGCCGAAGACCCGGCGGCCGGCTTTACGCCCGAGGTGGGCACCGTGCTCCTCAGCGACGAGCCGGCGGGCGAGGGCGTGCGCGTCGACAGCGGGCTGCGCGTCGGCAGCGTTGTGACGCCGTACTACGACTCGATGCTGGCCAAGGTGATTGCCACCGCCGACACGCGCGCGCTGGCCGCGCGGCGATTGAGCACCGCACTGCACGCCTACCGGCTGCTCGGCGTGCGCAGCAACCTCGGCTTCCTGGCCGACCTGGTGCGTGCGCCGGCCTTTGCGGCGAGCCTCACCACCCACTACATCGAGCGCAGCTTTCCCGGCGGCTGGGCACCGCGCGACGACGCCGGGCGCGCGCTGGCCTTGGCGGCGCTGGGCTGTGTGCTGACGGCTGCGGCCCCGGCGACCGCCTCGCCTTGGCAGGCTCTGGGCGCCTGGCGTCTTCTGGGCGAAGCGGCTCCGGCCAGCGTGCTCGTGCTGCTGGAGGATGCGCAACGCACCGTGCACCGGCTGCGTGTGCGGGCCGACGGTGCTCGCTGGTGTGTTGAATCGAGCGGCGGGCCACTCGTCGTTGCCCTCGGTGTCACGGCCCAGCTCGACGGCCAGCGGCTGGAGATCGAGAGCGGCGGCGTGCGCGAAGCGTTCACCTTCGTCGCCGCTCGCGACGCCGGTTGCGAACGGGTGTGGTTGCACGGCGCTCATGGCATCCACGCCTTCACGCGGGTGGACCGCACGGCGCATGCGCTGGCCGGCACGGCGGCATGCAAGGCAGCTGTCGGCAACACGCTGCGCGCGCCCATGCCCGGGCTGGTGTCGGCCGTTCCGACGGCGGTGGGCGCACGCGTGCGGGCCGGCGAGGCCTTGCTGATCATCGAGGCGATGAAGATGATGCACACGCTGGTGGCACCCGCCGATGGCACGGTGACGGAGCTGCGCTGCCGCGTCGGCGAGTCCGTGCGCGGCGGAGACACTTTGTTGACCATCGAACCCGAGGCCACGACATGAACGAGCCGATCTACTTCACCGACGAGCACCGCCAGTTCCGCGACAACCTGCGCCGCTTCATTGCACAGGAGATCGTGCCGAAAGCCGACGCCTGGGAAGAAGAGGGCATGGTGCCGCGCGAGGTGCTGCGGCAGATGGGCCGCCTGGGCTTCCTGGGCATCCGCTATCCCGAGCCTTACGGCGGCTCGGCGCTGGATACCGTGTACAGCGCCATCCTGGCGGAGGAACTCGGCCGCTCCACCTTCGGTGGCTTTGCGGTCACGGTCACGGTGCACACCGACATGGCCTCGCCACACCTGGCCAATTTCGGCACGCCCGAACAGCTCGCACGCTGGCTGCCTGCGGTGATCAAGGGCGAGACGATCTGCGCTGTGGCGGTCACGGAGCCCGATGCCGGTTCCGACGTGGCCGGCATGCGCACGCGCGCCGTGCGTGACGGCGACCACTGGGTCATCGACGGCAGCAAGATGTTCATCACCAACGGTGTGCACGCCGACCTGTATTTCGTGGGCGCCAAGACGGACCCGTCGGCCAAGGGCTCGCGCGGCATCTCGATCTTCGCCGTCGAGAAGGGCACGCCGGGTTTCAGGGTCGGCCGCGCGTTGAAGAAGAGCGGCTGGTTGTCCAGCGACACGGCCGAACTCGTTTTCGAGAACTGCCGCATCCCCGCGGCCAACCTGCTGGGCCAGGAGAACAAGGGCTTCTACCAGATCATGCGCAACTTTCAGAACGAGCGCATGGTGATCGGTGCGGCGGCGATGGGCGAGGCGGCGCGCGCGATCGAGCTGACGTTGCAGTACGTGCGCGAGCGCCGTGCCTTCGGCGCGACGCTGTGGGACAAGCAGGCGATCCGCCAGCGGCTGGCGATGCGCGCGGCGCAGGTCGAAGCAGGCCGCGCGCTGGTCTACCACTGCGCCTGGCTCGACGCGCAGGGCCGGGAGTGCGTGAAAGAGGTGTCGATGGTCAAGGCGCTGTGCGGCGAGCTGGTCAACGACGTGCTGTACGACTGCCAGCAGTTCCACGGCGGCTTCGGCTACATGCGCGAATCCGCAATCGAGCGCATGGTGCGCGACGCGCGCGTCGAGGCCATCGGCGGCGGTGCCACCGAGGTCATGCTCGAGGAAGTGGCCAAGCGGATGTAAGGGGCGCGAGCGCGCACCCGTTGGAGGAAAGGACTCGGATGTCGAGTGTCGAAAGCGATCAGGCGGACAAGGTCCGCAAATGGCAGCAGATCACCGTGATCTCGCCCTACAGCCGCGAGCTGGGGCTGCGGCTGCACGGGGTCGAGTCCGACTGGTGCGTGATCAAGGTGCTGCCCGACGAGCGGCTGGTGGGCAATCCGGCCACCGGGGTGGTGCACGGCGGCGTCATCACGGCGCTGCTGGACAGCTGCTACGGCCTGGCGATCTTCGTGAAGCTGAACAAGCTGCGCCCGATGGCGACACTCGATCTGCGCATCGACTACCTGAAGCCGGCGACGCCGGGGCGCGAGATTTTCGGCGGCGCCGTTTGCTACAAGCTCGGGCACGAGCTGGCCTTCGTCCGCGGCGCGGCCTATCACGACAGCCCCGATGACCCGATCGCCACCTCGTCGGCGATCTTCATGTTCACCGAAGGGCCGGTCATCGCGATGGAAGACGCGCTGAAGTTGTTGGAAGGATTCCAGCCATGACGATCGAAACCATCGTCGCTGCGGCGCGCGCCAGCCGCGACTGGTCGCCGCTGCTGGGATTGGTGCCTTACTCGCAGTTCCTGGGCGTGCGACTGGACATCCGCGGCGACCAGTTCAGCGCCTGCATGCCCTTCGACAAGAAACTCATCGGCAACCCCGCCTTGCCGGCGCTGCACGGCGGCGCCATCGGCGGATTTCTCGAAAGCGCGGGCCTGTTCTTTCTTCTATGGGACAGGGACAGCGTCGAGCTGCCGCGGACGATCAACTTCACCTTCGAGTTCCTGCGGTCGGGGCGCCCGGTGGACACCTACGCCAACGTATTCATGGTCAAGCAGGGGCAACGCGTCGCCCATCTGCGCATCGAGGCCTGGCAGTCCAGCCCCGACAAGCCCATCGCCATCGGGCATGGCAACTTCATGGTCAAGCCCGGCGCCCAACCGAAGGAGGCATCTTGAGGACCAACGCCTATCGTTCCATCTACAAGCCCGGTCTGTTCGCCGGGCAGACCGTCATCGTCACCGGTGGCGGCAGCGGCATCGGCCGCTGCATCGCGCACGAGCTGGCCAGCCTGGGCGCCGCGCTCGCGTTGGTCGGCCGCAAGCTGGAGAAGCTCGAAGCCGTGCAGGCCGAAATCGCCGATGCCGCGCCGCAGGCCAGGGTGACGATCCACTCCTGCGACATCCGCGACGAGCCGGGCGTGAAGCAGATGATCGCCGACGTGCTGGCCGCGCACGGCCGCATCGACGGCCTGGTCAACAACGCCGGCGGTCAGTATCCGCAGCCGGTGCGCGACATCACGCTCAAGGGCTGGGACGCGGTGGTGCGCAACAACCTGCACGGCGGCTTCCTGGTCTCGCGCGAGGCCTACACGCAGTGGATGGAGGGCCACGGCGGTGCCATCGTCAACATCATCGCCGACATGTGGATGGGCATGCCGGGCATGGCGCACAGCGGCGCGGCGCGCGCCGGCATGCTCTCGTTCACCGAGACGGCGGCGTGCGAATGGGGCCACGCCGGCGTGCGCGTCAATGCGGTGGCGCCCGGATTTGTCGCCAGCAGCGGGTTCGACACCTACGGCCCGGAGATGAAGGCCAAGTTCCGTAGTCTCATGAAGACCTCGCCGCTGCAGCGCTACGGCACCGAGGCCGAGGTGTCGTCGGCGGTGGTCTACCTGCTGTCCGAAGGCGCGGCCTACATCACCGGCTCGTTCATCCGCGTCGACGGCGGCGTGCCGAATGCGCGCCAGACCTGGAAGCTCGAGGAACACAGCCGCAGCCAGCCCTACGAGGGCTTTCCGCTGGCGAAGATGCCCGAGTGCCTGAAGCCCGGCGCGATCTGAAGCCATCCGCCCTCCCCGGAGAACCCCATGCCCATAGAAGCCCCCGCCGGCGCGCGCACCGTCCCGTTCCGCACGCACAACCGCACCATCACCGAAACCGACATCGTCACCTTCGTCAATGTGGTCGGGCTGCACGAGCCCTTCTTCATCGACATGGAGTACATCAAGGCGAACATGTCGGGCCGGCACCGCAACCGCTTCGCGCCAGGGCCGATGATCATCTCGTTGGGCATGGGGCTGCTGGCGCCGACGGTGGCCGGCGTCATCGACCAGGTGCTCGAAGGCCGCGAGCACGGCCCTTTCGGCGGCATGACCGGCGTACAGGCGCGCGTCAAGGGCGCGCTGTTTCCCGGCGACACCATCCACGTCGAGGGCGAGGCCTGGCTGCGCCCGCCGACCTCGCGGGGCTACACCTTGATGGACCTGCGCCACCGCGTCATCAATCAGCACGGGGAGGTGCTGGTGGACTTCACCGAGACGATCACCTTCCTGCCCAAGGGCGCGGCCGAGTCCGAGTGAGGCTGCTGCGATGAGCCGCCGCTTCGAAGGCCGCGTGGCGATCGTCACCGCCGCCGGTTCGGGCATCGGGGCCGCCACCGCGAGGCGGCTTGCGGGCGAGGGTGCACGGGTCGTCGTCGCCGATCTCAGCGGCACGCGCGCCCGCGCCACGGCCGACGCCATTGCCGCCGCGGGCGGCGATGGCGCCTGGCTCAAGATGGATGCAGCCGAGCCGGCCGCCGTCGAGGCCACCGTCGAACTCGCGCTGCAACGCTGGGGCCGGCTCGACGTGCTCGTCAACAACGCCGGCTTTGGCGAGCCGGCGCTGCTGTGCGACACCACGCTGGAGTCGTGGAACCGCACGCTTGCGGTCACGCTCACCAGCGTGTTCCTGGGCCTCAAGCACGCGCTGCCGGTGATGCGCCGGCAGGGCAAGGGGGCGGTCGTCAATACCGCCTCGGTGTCGGGCATTGCCGGCGACATCGGCATGCCGGCGTACAACGCGGCCAAGGCCGGCGTCGTGAACCTGACGCGCGCCTCGGCGCTGGAGTGCGCGGGGCAGGGCATCCGCGTCAACTGCGTCTGCCCCGGCGGCGTCGATACGCGGGTCACGCAGCTGCTGGCCGGCGATCGCGCCGACGAGCTGCGCCGCACGATGGCCGCCGTGCACCCGCTGCAGCGCATGGGCAGTGCCGAGGAGATTGCCGCGGCGATCGCCTTCCTGGCATCCGACGAGGCTGCCTTCATCACCGGAGCCGCGCTGGTGGCCGACGGCGGGCTCACCGCCGCCAGCGGGCTGCCGCCCTACGTCGCCCCCTGACAGCCGCTCATGCCGATCGACTTCTCGTTCACCGAAGAGCAGAACCTGCTGCGCGACAGCGTGCGCGCGATGCTCGACCGCATCGCCACGCCCGAGTACATCCGGCGCTGCGACCAGGAGCCGCGCTATCCCACCGAGCTCTACGACGCCTACGTCGAGATGGGCCTGTTGCGCCTGCCCTTCCCCGAGTCGGTGGGCGGCCTGGGTGGCAGCGTGATCGACTTCGCCATCGTCGCCGAGGAACTCGGTCGCAAGAGCTACGACTTCCTCGGCGCCTACGGCACCTGCGTCTTCAACGGCCTGAACATCCTGCACAACGGCACCGAGGCGCAGCGCCAGTACTGGCTGCCGCGGCTGCTGGACGGCCGCATCAAGATGTCGATCTCGATGACCGAGCCCGGCGCAGGCTCGGACGCCGGCGCGATGCGCACCAGCGCCCGGCGCGACGGCGATTGCTGGGTCATCAACGGCCAGAAGGTCTTCTCCACCGGCGCCGGCGCCGAGCGCAACGTGATCAACCTTTACGCGCGCAGCAAGCCCGAGGGGCCGCACCAGGAGTCGCTGTCGCTCTTCCTCGTCGACAAGGACACCCCGGGCATCACGCTGCGCAAGCTGGACACGCTGGGCCGCCGCGCGCTCGGCACTTACGAGGTGTTCTTCGACGACGTGCGGGTGCCGGCTGACCGGCTCGTGGGCGAGCCGCACAAGGGCTGGGGCTACATGCTCTCGGGGCTGCAACTCGAGCGGCTGATGACGGCCGCCGGGTATGCAGGCGGCGCGCAGGCGGCGGTGGACCTGGCACTGGCCTACGCCAAGGAGCGCCAGCAGTTCGGCAAGCCGATCGGCACCTTCCAGTCGATTGCCCACATGCTGGCCGACATGCAGACCGCAGTCGAGGCGACCCGCGCATTGCTCTGGCGCGCCGCCTGGCAGCTCGAGCGCGGCGAAGACGCGCTGATGGCCATCTCGCAGGCCAAGCTGTTCGGGTCCGAGGCCTACGCCAACATCGCCAACCAGGGCATGCAGATCATGGGCGGCTACGGCTACATCATGGAGTTCGACATGCAGCGCCACTACCGCGACGCGCGCGCCACCACCATCACCGCCGGCACCTCGCAGATGCAGCGCAACCTGATCGCCGGGCTGATGGGCCTGAAGACGAAGTAGCAGCCCGGGTGAGAAGCGACGCATGGGTTTCGACCTGGACGACAAATAGCGCCAGCGGCGTGGCATGCACATGCTGACAGTCACCGTTGGCACCGCACCGGTGCAGACAACGCCATCGCCGGCCACATCATCGACAACCGTAGCAGGAGCCCCCATGACCGTCCGCGTCGAACGCGAGGGCGCAATCGCCCTCGTCACCCTGGCCCGGCCCGAACGCCTGAACGCGCTGACGCCGGAAATGATGGAGCAGCTCGCCGAGACGACGGTCTCGCTGCAAAAGGACCGCGAGGTGCGCGCCGTGCTGCTGCGCGGCGAAGGCCGTGCCTTCTGCGCCGGCGCCGACGTGGGCACGATGAAGGGGCTGGACGTGCTCTCGGGCCGCCAGCGCATCCAGCGTGCGCACCGCGTCATCGCCGGCCTGGCCAACATGGACAAGCCGGTCATCGCCGCGGTGCGCGGCGCGGCGGTCGGCGTGGGCTGGAGCCTCGCCCTGGCCTGCGACCTGATCCTGGCCTCGGAGAATGCGAGCTTCAGCCTCGTGTTCAAGAAGATCGGTCTGGCGCCCGATGGCGCGGCGGCCTATTTCCTCACGCAGTACATCGGCGTGTTGCGCGCGCGCGAGCTGATGATGAGCGCACGCAAGGTACCGGCGGCCGAGGCGTGCGCGCTCGGCATGGTCAACGAGGTGCTTGCCGACGATGCGCTCGACGCCCGCGCGCTCGAGCTGGCGCACGAGCTGGCCGATTCGGCCACCTTTGCGCTGGCGATGGGCAAGCGCATGTTCCGCGCCGCGATGCAGCCCAGCCTGGAGGCCTTCCTCGACCTCGAGGCGCATGCCCAGGGTCTGGTGCTGCAGAGCGACGACCGCCGGGAGGGCGTGGCCGCCTTCCTCGAAAAGCGCAAGCCCCATTTCGTCGGGCATTGAACGGAGGCGCTGCCGTGTTTCAACTCGACCCTGACCTCGAAGCCTTCCGCCAGGAGATCCGCAAGACCGCCGAACGCGCCTTTGCCGCCAAGGCGGCTTACTGGGACGAGAAGGAGGAGTTCCCCACCGAGAACCGCGAGCTGCTGGCCAAGCTCGGCTACCTTGGTATGGTCATCCCCGAGGCCTATGGCGGCGCGGGCGCGCCCATCATCCAGGGCACCATCCTGCTGGAGGAGCTCGCGCGCGTGTGCTTCAACACCGCGCTGGTGGCGCAGATCGCGATCAACGGGCCTTCGCGTGCGATCGCCATCTTGGCCAGCCCCGAGCAGAAGCAGCGCTGGCTGCCCGGCTGCGCGAGCGGCGAGCACAGCTTCGCCATCGGCATCAGCGAGCCCGGCGCCGGTTCGGCGATGACCGACATGACGACCTCGGTCACGCCCGACGGTGACCATGTCGTGCTGCACGGGCAGAAGGCCTACTGCACCGGCGGCCACCTCGCCACGCACGTGCTCGTGTTCGCGCGCTGGGGCCAGACGCAGGGGCCCAAGGGCATTGGCGCGCTGGTGGTCGAGCGCGGCTCCCCGGGCTTCGAGGTCGGCCACCCCGAGCGAAAGATGGGCGGGCGCGGCATGCCCGAAGTCGAGTTGTTCTTCGACCGCTGCCGCGTGCCGCGCGCCAACGTCATCATGGAGGGCGACCCGAACTCCACGCGCAGCTTCAAGCGCCTGATGAGCTCGTTCGGGCCCGAGCGCGTGGGCAACGCCGCCATGTGCCTGGGCGTGGCGCAGGCCGCCTACGAGGCGGCCAAGGCCTACTCGCAGCAGCGCGAGCAGTTCGGCCGGCCGATCTGCGAGTTCCAGGGCCTGCAGTGGAAGATCGCCGACATGGCGGTGCAGATCCATGCTGCGCGGCTGATGATCTACCGCGCCGCGACCAACCTGGTGGACGGCTTCCCCGACCCGCTGGAAGCAGCGATGGCCAAGCTGTACGCCAACGAGATGGTGCAGCGCGTCACCAACGAGGCGCTGCAGATCCACGGCCACGCCGGCTTCACGCGCGCGCTGCCGCTGGAGCGCATGGTGCGCGACTCGCGCGGCTTCGCGCTCGGCGGCGGCACCACCGAGATTTTGCGCAACACCATCGCGTCGATGGTGTACGGTCGGGCCTTCGACCAACGGCGCAGATGATGCCGAACATTTCAACCCGCGCGGAGCCGAGATTGGACAAGCCCAAACTGGTCTACCCCTTCGAGACGGTGCCGGCACCGGGCGAATTGATGCCGGTGGCGCCCGGGGTGATGTGGCTGCGCATGCCCATGCCGATGCAGCTGGACCACATCAACCTGTGGGCGATCGAGGACGGCAACAGCTGGGCCGTGGTCGATACCGGCATGCGCACCGACCAGACGCTGGTCGCCTGGAGGCAACTGCTGTCCCAGGGTAGCGACGGCCGCTCGATCGGCCGCGTCTTCGCCACCCACATGCACCCCGACCACGTCGGCATGGCAGGCTGGCTGACGCGCAAGTTCGACTGCGCACTGTGGATGACGAAGATGGAGTACCTGAACTGCCGAGTGCTGGCGGCCGACACCGGCCGCGAGGCGCCGGCCGAGGCGATCCGCTTCTACCGGCGCGCCGGCTGGGACGACGCCTCCATCGAGGACTACCGCGCCCGCTTCGGCAAGTTCGGTCAGTTCATCCACGCGCTGCCCGAGAGCTACCGCCGCATCCGTGACGGCGAGACGCTGCGCATCGGCGAGCACGACTGGCGCGTGGTCGTCGGCAACGGCCACTCGCCCGAGCACGCCTGCCTGCATTGCCCCGCGTTGAAGCTGTTGATCAGCGGTGACCAGGTGCTGCCGCGCATCTCGTCGAACGTATCGGTGCATCCGACCGAGCCCGAGGCCGATCCGCTGTCCGACTGGCTGGCATCGATCGAGAAGCTCAAGGCCGAAGTGCCCGACGACGTGCTCGTGCTGCCTGCACACAACGAGCCTTTCCGTGGACTTCATGCGCGGCTGGACCACCTGGCCCAGGGTCACCACCGCTCCCTGGCGCGGCTCCTGAAGACGCTGGATCAGCCCAAGCGCGTGATCGACGTGTTCGGTGCGCTGTTCGCGCGCGCAGTCGACCCCGCCGAGGGCAGCATGCAGCTCGGCCTGGCCAGCGGCGAGAGCATCGCCAGCCTGAACTTCCTCGTCAACCGCGGCGAGGTGAGTCGCGAGATCGACGCCGACGGCGTGGCCTGGTACCGCCGGGTCGCCTCCTGAACCCGCCCTGAACTGCGCAGGGCCGCACACGGTATCGCTTCGCCGCGCCAGCCGTGGGGCGAGCGTGTCGGCCGGTTCTACGCAGGCGGTGGTGCCACGATGCCCTCGCGGTAGAGCATCTCCCGATCGGACACGCCCAGGCCCAGTTCGGCGAGGATGCCGTCGGCGTGCTCGCTCAATCTTGGGGGCAGGCTTGCCACGCGCCCGGGGGTGGCGCTTAGCTTGACCGGCACGCCGATGTGGCGGTGCCCGTCGGCCTGCACCACCATTTCGCGGTGCAGGGCGTGCGGGTGCGTCAGCGCCTGCTCGACGTTGTTCACCACGCCGGCGGGCACGCCTCGGCGCATCAGCGTGTCGCACAGCTCGGCGGCGGGGTGGCGGGCCAGCGTGCGTTCGAGCTCGGCGCGCAGGGCGTCTCGATGTTCGCGGCGCGTGACGGGGTCCGCGAAGCGCGGGTCCGACGCGAGGTCGGGGCGTTGGACGCACTCGCACAGGCGTGCGAACTGCCCGTTGTTGACGACGCCCAGGAAGATCGACCCGTCCGCCGCCGAGTAGCAGTCGTAGGGCACGATGTTGGGATGTGAGCTGCCCATGCGCTGCGGAATGCGCCCGGAGTAGAACCAGTTCGACGCATGCGGCGCCAGCAGCAGCGCCAGGCCGGTGTCGAACAGCGTGGCCTCCACCCGCTGGCCGGCGCCGGTGCACCCGCGCGCCGCCAGCGCCAGCAGCACGCCGACCATCGCGTTGTAGCCGGTGAGGTAGTCCACCACCGGCACGCCCAGCCGCACCGGGCCCGATTCGGGCATGCCGTTGATGCTCATCAGCCCGGAGATGGCCTGGGCGACGGCATCGTAGCCCGGCAGGCCGCCCAGCGGCCCGTCGGCGCCGAAGCCGCTCACGCTGCAGTAGATGAGCCGCGGGTGGCGGGCCGCGAGCGTGGTCTCGTAGCCCAGGCCCCACTTCTCCATCGTGCCGGGCAGGAAGTTCTCGATCAGCACGTCGGCATCGTCAAGCAGCCGCCCGAGCACGGCGCGGCCGGCGGCACGCGACAGGTCGAGCGCGATCGACCGCTTGCCGCGGTTGAGCGCCGCGAAGTAGGCGCACTCGCCGCGCTCGTCCAGCGGCGGGCCGATGCGGCGTGCCTCGTCGCCTTCGGGCGGCTCGACCTTGATCACCGCAGCGCCGTGATCGGCCAGCATCTGCGCGCACAGCGGGCCGGCGAGCACGCGCGAGAGATCCAGCACGCGCAGGCCCGCCAGTGCGCGCGGCGACGGTGCGCCGGGTGGGGCGGGGGTGGGCGCGGTGGGTTCAGGCATGGACGATGAGGCGCTCGACCGCGGCGCGGACGGCCGCCGGCATCGGCACCGATTTGCGCTGCTTCAGGTCGAAAAACAGGGCGGCGACGACGATCGTCGTGTACAGGCTGCCGTCGTTCGCATCGACCACGTGGTGGACGATGTGGTACAGCTTCTCGCCCGCTGCGAGCACGCCGCTGCGCACCTCGATCGCGGTGCCGGCGCGCAGCGCGCGGTGGTAGGTGATGTCGTAGTCGAGCGCGGCCGAGCCTGTGCCCGCGGCCAGCAGCGCCTTGCGGTCCAGTTGCATGGCGCGGAACAGGTGCGTGATGGCGTCGTTGAAGCGGGCGATGTGCGCGCGCGGCGGCGCCACGCCGTCGGCATCGCAATCCCAGGGTTCGATCGAGCCGCGGTAGGTGAGCAGCAGCCGCTCGAGCGGCGGCGGGCCGGGTGGGAGAACTGCGGCCATTGCGGGCGGTGTGGGCATGTCTGGCAACTCGCCGGCCAGCGCGCGCGCGGCGGCCAGCACGTCGGCGGGCCAGGGCTGCGCGCTGTCGTCGGCGCCCACCAGGCAAAGCCGCGTCTCGAAGGCCGCCGACTCGGCGCCGCTGCCCAGGTTCGTCATGCGGCTGGCGATGTCGAGGGTGCCGTCGTCGTGCACGGCGCGAATGCCGGAGCGGATGGCATGGATGTCGCCGCCGCGCAGCTCGCGCTTGAAGAGCGTGCGGTCGGTGAGCGGCCGCAAGGCCAGATGATCGCGGGCCAGCCGCCGCGGCCCAAGCCCCAGGCGCGCCGCGAGATGGGCCTGCGCGTCGCTGGCGCGCGCCAGGTAGACCTGCACGTTCATGTGGCCCCACTGGTCGCAGTCGGCCATGTTCACCGCGCCGCGGCCGGTGACGAAGACACGTTCGGTTCCCGGTTTATCGATCCCCGTCATGCGTCGCTCCCGGCAGGCAGCAGCCGTTCGCGCGCCCGCGCCAGCACCTCGGCATCGATGGCCGTGGAGCAGCGTGCGTCGAGATCCATCATCACCGTGTAGACCTTGCTCTTCATCGCCAGCTGGCCGGTCTCGACGTTGAACAAGCGGTGGAAGAAGGTGATCTTGCGCTCGCTCACCTCGAGCACACCGCTTTCCATGCGCACCAAGTCGCCGGCCAGCAGTTCCTTCAGGTACAGCACCTCCTGCTTCACCGCCGCAGGCGCGCGGCGCCGCGCGCGGATGTAGTCGGGCGTGAGGCCGATGGACGCCATCACGTGCCAGGCCGCGTCGGAGACCTTGGCGACGTAGAACTGCACGTTCATGTGGCCGAGCTGGTCGCATTCCAAGGGTGACACGCGGCCGAGGAGGGTTTCTATGAACACGGGAGGCTCCGGGGCGCAAGCCGATGCTTCAGTCCTCGGCCTTGTAGTTGGCTTCCTTGACCACGCGCTTCCACTTGGCGATTTCGGCGTCGATGATGCGGCCCAGCTCGGCCGGCGTGCTGCCCACCGGCTCGTAGTTGAGCGCCGCCAAGCGCTCGCGCACGTCGGGCAGCGCGACGATGCGCGCGATCTCAGTCGACAGTCTGTTGACGATCTCCGGTGGCGTGCCCGCCGGCGCCAGCACCGCGGCCCAGGAGTCCAGCGCGATGCCCTTGATGCCGGTTTCTTCGAGCGTGGGCACGTCGGGCAGCAGCGGCGAGCGCTTGTTCATCAGCACGGCCAGCGGGCGCACCTTGCCTGACTTGACGTGGGCCATGCCGACGAAGGGGTCGACCACCGCATCCACCTCGCCGCCGACCACCGCCGCCAGTTGCGGACCGGTACCCTTGTAAGGCACCATGGTGATGTCGGCGCCGGTGGCCTGCTTCAGCTGCTCGCCGATCAGCCGCAGCAGGCTCGTGCCGGCGCCGTAGCTGAAGCGCCCCGGTCGCGTGCGCGCCTCGGCGACAAACTCCTGCATCGTGCTCGCCGGCACCTTGGCATTGACGAGGAACACGCCGCCCAGGTTGGCCACCAGCGAGATCGGCGCGAAGTCCTTGACCGGATCGAAGGGCAGCTTGTACAGCGCCGGGGTCAGCGTCTGCGCGCTGGCCACGGTGAGCAGCAGCGTATAGCCGTCGGGCGCGGCCTTGGCCACGATGTCGGTGCCGATGATGCCGTTGGCACCGGGCTTGGGGTCGACGTTGACGGTCTGCTTCAGCGATTCCGAGAGCTTGGCGCTGAGCAGCCGTGCCACCACGTCGCTGGTGCCGCCGGCGCCGAAGGGAACGACGACGCGGATCGGCCGCGAGGGATAGGGCTCGGCGGCGCCGGCCAGCAGCGGCAGCAGCAGGGCCGCGGCGAGCAGCAGGCGACGCGGCCGGCGAGGGGTGCGCTTCATCTAAGACTCTCCAGCGACGGGTTGCAGGGGCGCGGCCATCTCGGCCATCACTCGGCCTTGATGCCGGCGGCCTTCACGGTGGCCTCGACGGTCTTCATCTCGGCGCGGTGGATTTCGCGCAGCGCTTCGGCGTCGCCGGGACGGGGCTCCCAATTGATGGCGCGCATCTTGTCCTGCACCGCCGGGTCCCTGAGGATCGCCATCAGCTCTTGGCCGAGCCTGGCGCTGATGTCTCGCGGCACCCCGGCCGGCGCAAAGAAGCCAACCCAGGCCGAGTAGGTCATGCCCTTGACCCCTGCCTCGCCGACGGTTTCGAGATCCGGCGCCAAGGAGCTGCGCTGCGCGCCGGTGCCGGCCAGGATGCGCAGCCTGCCGGCCTTGGCGTTCGGCGCGCTGCTCGACAAAGGTTCGCAGACCACGTCAAGCTGGCCGCCGATCAGGTCCGTGAGCGCCTGTGCAGAGGACTTGTAAGGCACCTTCGTCATTGTGATGCTGGCAGCCTGCTGGAGCAGTTCCATGCACAGCAGCGCTGAACTGGTGCCGTAGCCGAAGTTGAGCTTGCCCGGCGAGGCCTTGGCCGTGCTGACCAGGTCGCGCAGCGACTTGATCGGAGAGGATCCGGGAACAACGATCACGAAGGGCGCGTCTGCTGCCAGCGCCAGCGGCACCAGGTCCTTCAGCGGATCGATGGGGAAGTTGGCGTAGAGAAAGACGTTGGCTGCGACCGTGGTGCTCGAACCGAAGAGCAGCGTGTAGCCGTCGGCGGGCGCCTTGGCCAGCGCGCTAACGCCGAGCACGCCGCCGGCGCCGGCGCGGTTGTCGATGACCACGGTCTGCCCCAGACGCTCGCCGAGCAGCGGGGCCAACAGCCGCGCCAGGGCGTCGGTGCTGCCGCCGGCGCCTTGCGGCACGATCAGCGTCACCGGTTTCGACGGCCAGGACTGAGCCGCTGCCGGCATCGACACGATGAGGCCGGCGGTTGCCAGCAGGCCCGCGAAAAGCTTTTGCAGCAGGTTCATTGCATCTCCTTCACGTTGAAGACATCACTGTTCATCGAGTTCACCAGGCTCGCCTACACTCGCAGCGCATCAGAGCAGTCCAGTCCACCGAAGGAGAACGAATGACCGAAGCCGCCGTCCTCGTCGCCCGCCAGGGCGCCATCTGCGAGATCACGCTCAATCGGCCCGAGCAGCGCAACGCCATGACGCCCGAACTGCTGCAGGCGTTCCAGCAGGTGATCGACCAGGTGAAAGCGGATCGCGACATCCGCTGTGTCGTCATCACCGGCAGCGGCACCAATTTCTGCTCGGGCGCGGATTTCCGCAGCACCATTCTCGAGCGCGGCAACGAGTTGCCGCACGAGGCGTCCTACGCGATCTACCGGCCGTTCCTCACCATCCTTGACGTGCAGGTGCCGGTGATCGCGGCGATGAACGGGCACGCCATCGGCGGCGGCTTCGGCCTGGGCCTGGTGTGCGACCTGCGCGTGGCCAACCGCGAGGCGCGCTACGGCGCCAACTTCGCGCGCCTGGGGCTGCACTCGGGCATGGCCATCAGCTACCTGCTGCCACGGGTGTGCGGCGTGCCACGCGCCGCCGAGCTGCTGTTCACCGGGCGCTTGTTCTCGGGCGCCGAGGCCGCCGAGATGGGCATTGCCAACCACGCGGTCGAGCCGGCGCAGGTGCTGGCGCGCGCGCGCGAGCTGGCTGCCGAGATCGCCGCCAACGCACCGGTGGCGGTGCGCATGATGAAGCGCTCGCTGTACCGAGGCCTCGACTGGGACCCGAAGTCGGCTGGCGAGATCGAGGCGCTGCTGCAGTCGCGCACGCTGGAGATGGCCGATGCCAAGGAAGGCGTGGCGGCGCTGCTCGAGAAGCGCACGCCGCGCTTCCGCGGCGCGTAGCGTCGCGCGTCGTGTTTCCGCGGCGCGTAGCGTCGCGCGTCGTGTTTCCGCGGCGCGTAGCGTCGTCGCGCGATGCTGTCCGGGAGCCATGCTGCCCGGCATCAGCCGTCCCCGCTGCGCGGCGCGACGGTGACGCCGGCGGCCACCAGTGCATCGATGTCCGCTCGAGAGTAGCCGGCCTGCGCCAGCAGCTCGGCGCTGTGCTCGCCCAGGTGCGGCGGCGGGAGGCGAACCTCCGCTGGCGTGCGCGACCAGCGCGAGGGCGGCCGCAGGGTCACCAGCGTGCCTTCGGTGGGATGCTCCAGGCGCTGGAAGAAGCCCACGGCCTTCAGGTGCGGGTCCTCGAGCAGCGATTCGAGCGTGTGCAGCGGGCCGGCCGGCACGTCGGCTTCGCCCAGCAGCGCGAGCCACTGCTCGGTGCTTCGTGTGCGGAAGGTGGCATCGAGCCAGGCATAGACCTCGCGCGAGTGCTCGGTGCGCGCCTGCAGCGACGAGAAGCGCGGGTCCTGCATCAGTTCGGGCTGGCCCAGGCGCTCGAGCACCGCGCGCCACTGACCGTCGCTGATGAGGAAAGCGCACAGCCAGCCGTCCAGGGTGCGGAACGGCCGCCGGTCGGGGCTCAGGTGGCGCGGATAGCCCGGCGGGCCTAGCGGCGGGTCGAAGGAGTGGCCCATCAGGTGGTCGCCGAGTACGCCCTGGGCCAGCGACTCGAACATCGGCACTTCCAGAGCTTGGCCCTGGCCTGTGCGCAGCTTGTGCACCAGGGCGCCGAGGATGGCATTGACGAGCACGGTGCCGGTGTAGCGATCGGCCATCGCCATCGGGATATAGCGCGGCTCGCCGCCGCTGGCGCGCGCGTACAGGCCGGCGATGCCCGACATGCCCTGCATCAGATCGTCGAGCGCCGGCCGCGCGGCGTAGGGGCCGTCCTGCCCGAAGCCGACCGCGCTGGCATAGACGATGCCTGCGTTGACGGCCGCGACCGCTTCGTACGACAGCCCCAGCCGGGCCATTGCCGCCGGACGCATGTTATGGACGAAGACGTCGGCCGTGGCGGCCAGCCGCAGCAGCGCGTCGCGGCCGGCCGGCTGCTTGAGGTCGAGCACGATGCTGCGCTTGTTGCGGTTGTTCTGCTGGAAGACACCACCCATGCCCGGCGAGCGGGTGGGCCCGATGCCGCGCACGATGTCACCCTCGTGCGACTCGACCTTGATGACGTCGGCGCCCATGTCGCCGAGGATCTGCGTCGCGAATGGCCCCAGCAGGTATGCGGTGAGATCGAGAACCCGGATGCCGTTCAGTGCGCTCATGGTGGAAGTCCGGTCAGCGCGACGAGCAGTTCACCACGGCCTGCCACGCCGAACGCTCGCCACCCTGCCGGATGGCCTGCACCAGCGCGCGGGCCCAGAAGGTCTCGCTGCCGTGCTCGTCGCGCCACTCGCGCAGCCTGCGCGTGTACAGGTGCAGCGTGTGCTCGGCGGTGATGCCGATGGCGCCGTGCAGCTGGTGCGCGATGCGCGTGCCCAGTCCAGCGGCCTCGCCCGCGCGCACCTTCGCCGCAGCCGCCGCGGCGACGAACCAGCGCGGGTCTTCGGTGGCCGCGGCCGCCTGCACCGCTACGCGCGCCGCGGCGGCCTCCTCCGCCAGCTGCGCCAATTGGTGCTGCACCGCCTGGAACTGGCCGATCGAGCGCCCGAACTGCACGCGCTCGCTGGTGTAGGTGACGGTCATCTCGAGCAAGCGCCCTAGCGCCCCGGCGATCTGCGCTGCGCTGAGCAAAGCGGCACGCGCCTGCACCTCGGCCAAGCTCAGGCCCGGCAACGCGATGCACCAGGCCTGGTTCGGGCTCGCGCCCGCTGCCTGGTGCAGCGGGATGCCGGCGCAAGCGACGCGGCCCGCAGGCCCGACGCCGCCCGCGACCGCACGCACCTGCACGCACGCTCGCGGCAGCCACAGCAGCTGCGCCGTGCCGGCGTCGTCGGCGCCGAGCAGGGCAACATGGCTGGCCTGTCCTGCCCAGGGCACGACCGGGCTGTCGGCTTCGGTCAGGTCGGCACGGCCGGTCGCGCGCAGCGCCTGCAGCGGCGC
>JRYF01004756.1_pt1 | contig 48981 bp, 35 predicted proteins | sample 235331 | NCBI WGS metagenome assembly JRYF01 (sample SAMN03074217, study PRJNA261475) | activated sludge metagenome | biome: Wastewater Treatment Plant; feature: Wastewater; material: Activated sludge; isolation source: activated biomass of a wastewater treatment plant treating hydrocarbon... ... | reverse complement strand
TGCTTCTTCTTTCTACTCTACCGGGAAAAAAACATGATGTGCTAATGGGAAGATTTCTTGTATTAGGAAAATATGAATCTGCGAAAATGGTATTATAATGAACCCTTTAGACTAATTAAAATATTTTCCTTTGCGTCTTTGCGTCTTTGCGAGAAAAAATAGATGTTCATTAACATCGCACCCTAAGTCCAACTAAATGATTTCTCTTTGCGTCTTTGCGAGAAACAAAACTCAATCCCTGCATGCGGTATTTTCTCTGATATAAACAATTTCATTAAGGGAGCGTTGACCGGCACTATACACTTTCCTTTCTATCCTGATTATACAGTTTTTTCACCCAATCCAGATATTTATTAACCAAAGTATTCCAGTCTAACTCACTGGTAAAACCCAAACCCTGGATAATGAATTGCTTCTTCAAGGCTTCATCAGACAACAAACGCTGAATTTTCTCCACATAATCCTTTGCCTCATAAGGTTCACACAAAAACCCATTGATATTGTCTTTGACCAGATTCACCGTTCCGCCTCCTCTTGCAATCACACAGGGGCAACCACAAGCCATTGCCTCAATGACAACATTTCCATATGTTTCGGACACTGAAGGAAATACAAACACATCGCTGGAAGCGATCAGAGTACTTAAAGTTTTTTGGTTTACATTGCCCAAAAAATAGGCTTCAGGCATTTTACCTTCCATTTTTTCGCGAGCCACACCATCACCGGCAATGATAAAATTCCAATGATGCCCCTTTTTTCTGGAAAGTTCGTAGATTTTTATAAGCGTCTCAAGATTTTTCTCCCACACCAATCTGCTTGCAAAAATTATATTAGGATGATTATTTCGTGTAATTTTTCTCATAGCGCCATCATCCCTGGCTTCCGGTGTAAATACATTTTTATCCAAACCTCTTGGCCAGATAACCAGTTTTTTTCCTTTGAATCCATAGGATATTAACTCGTCCCTGATCTGCGTTGTAGGGACAAGCGTAAGGTCGCATTTATTATAAAAAGTCTTTTGCCCGGATATCACCGTAGATTTGGCCACTTCTGTAAAAACCGGAATATGGTGGGTATAATATTCCACATAAGAAATAAAATGGGTGTGGTAAATCGTGATGATGGGTATTTTTTTTCTTTTTGCATACTCAATGGCAAAATTACCCAATAATGAAGGTGATGCAATGTGAATAACATCGGGCTTAAATTTGTTGACCGCCTTCCTCATACTGAAATAAACCAATGCAGGCATAGCCATTTTGTAATCTTCATTAAATGGCACCTTCAGATTGGGCACTTCAAAAACTTTGAATGGAAATTCTTTCTTCGGTCTTTCCCCACAAATAAAAAAAAACTCAAATTGATCCTGAGGGATTCTTTCGATGATTTGAAACATGGTTCGGTTGGCTCCGTCAAAATCTTCGATTAATATGTCAGAGAAAAAAGCAACTTTTATCTTTCTCATGGCTAGCCATTAAACGCTTTCTGGATGTTATTACACACAATAAACGCATGGAAAGTGATTATCCTTCCATCTTAATTGATATTATTATCATTTTTCTCCATGAAGATGATCAGGAAAGCGGAAAGGATTTAATTCGGCCTGAATTTCATTCTGTATATACCCATTAAGAATAGAGGTATTAAAACTATAAGTAATGCTATGGAAGCGGTAACTCCTGGATTAGCAAATGAAAAACCAAATCTGTCAAAAAACATTTCCCCATAAAAGAATAAAATAAAATGAATCAGAGGAGCTGCCACAGAAAGAATCCACAATGGAATCAAAGGGCTATCTTTAAATATCACTCCATATAGCAGAGGAGGAACGGCAGCTACAACTAAGCCGTACACTCCGGTTTGACCAAAAATACCCAGTAGCCGGGGTGGGTGGATATTTACAAAGAAAACAGAAATGGCTATAATCACAAGAATTACCTGAGTAAATTTCACTGCCAATCGATGCTTGTTTACACTATTCATGCGAGACCCAGAAATCCATTGTGTGGCATTGAGTATCAAGTCATTGCTTGTAATGGTTGACACTCCTACCAGAAGTCCATCCAAAGTAGACATTGCCGCCGCTAAAAGGACAATGCTTATTATCGAAAAAATCCAGGGTGGAAAAACCTCATATAAATACACGGTCATTACAAGATCTTGTCTGAATTGATCGCTTTCTGAATCAATCAGTTGCTCTGGTGGAATGACCCCATGCGCCCAAAATCCCGATAAAAGCAATGCGGTAAATAAAATATAAACTACGCCAAATACAGCGATGTATTTTCCAACATCCCGATCCGTTTTTACATATAGCGCTTTTGTCAGGATATGGGGCTGACATACCAATGCTGCACCAATTAAAAACCCTGATATCCATGATGAGAAATGATTGTTGAAAAGCTTGCTCTGAGGATTTGAAATTTTAAGCATTTCCGGATTTGCAAGAGCCATGTCCGTAAACAATGAAGGCTTTATAACAAAAAGCACATAGATGCCGGAGCCAATGATTAAAATGGTTATAATTATCATCAAAACTCCCTGTAACATATTGGTATAAACATGGGCATATGTGCCCCCATATAATACATAGGTAGTAACAAATACTAAAGTGATAACCAATGCGGTAATATTAGATATACCCAATTGTTTCTGCATAACAATAGATATGCCCCCTACCAGAAGTACAATGAATGCAAAACTCAATAAATTAACACAAGCAAAATAAAAGGAGTACCCGGGGGAGCTGTATCTTTTACCAATCCAATCAGGAATGGTGAGGGCCATAAATTGATCCCCTTGTCTCCTGAAAGAAAATGAAAGAATAAGCAACATTGTTAAAATGCCAAAAAATGAGCCAACTCCCAGATGCATAAAAGCAGATAAGCCGTCGACATAAATAAACCCGGGATTAATGATGAATGTAGCTGCAGAAGCGGTACTGGTCGCCAATGTAATCCCTACTACAAATGGGGAGAGATCTCCTTTTCCAATGGCAAAACTTTTAAAATCCCCTTTCGTTTTTTTATACCCCAGCCAGCCCAGGTAGGACGTCCCCAGCAAATAGCAGATAAATAATATCCATGAAAAAATCATTGAAATCTCTTTTCATTAAAACGAATGATGGCTTCAACGGATGCGATAGCCCCTGCATCAAACATCATGGTCATATGATTGCCCGGCACCTTCAAATATTCGCAGTTTTCAATCAAATCAACAGTCTCTCTTGCAAAATTTTCAGGTAATAACGCTTCCCCACTCTGATAAGGTCCAGGTGCATTGATCAACAGAACAGGACATCGGATACCGTCTATAAAATCCAACCATTGCATACCAAAGGAGAAAACACTTTCTGTCGCTTTTTGTATGTTGTCGTTTCTGGAACGCGTAGTCACTGAACCATTTTCAAAATGCATGACATCAGCTTTGAAATAAGACTCCAGACTATAGTTCCACATTCCAGAAAGGTATTCAGCACTTCTCATCTCAGCCAAATACTCTTCCATTGAATTCCAGATTTTATCGATCCTCGAAAGTGTGGGTATCAGCATATTTTTTGCATCAGGGTGCAATCTTGCGGCAGCATCGATAATGATCATCGCTTCAAAAATATCCGGGTTATAATAAGAAGTGTAAATGGATAGTAAAGCGCCAAAGGAATGTCCTCCGATCATTGCCTTTTTCAAATTGAAAAAATCTAAAACGGCAAGAAGGTCATTCATATGACTTTCCATAGAATAATCATCAGGACTATCGCTCAGCCCCCTCCCTCTCAGATCAATCCGTATTACTCTAAAGTACTCACCAAGACCGGCATTCATGTATCCGTCAAAAGAATGTAAATTGGCCGTAAGACCATGCATTAGGACTAAAGGAGGTCCATTACCGCCACTATCCGTGCAATAAATCCTGACGCCTTGACTATCTACATAAAAGCCCTCTGATATTCCCTGCGCTAAGTTTTCCGTCATAGTTTATATTTTTTTAAAGTATTCTTCCTGTAACTTCATTTTTAACACCTTGCCAGCCAAATTTCTGGGAAGTTCATCCATGATCATAACATCACTGATTCTTTGGAACTTGGAGTGCACCCTGCTGTTTACCCATTCCTTGACTTCTTCTTTATTGTATTTCTTCTCTTTCAGCACAACAGCTGCCACCGGAGTTTCTCCCCATTTTTCATGAGGAATTCCAAATACTGCTATCTCCAATAGATTGTCCCATGAAAGAGCAATGCCCTCAATATCCTTAGGATAAATATTAACTCCTCCGGTTATAATGAGATCCTTTTTTCTACCTGCCAAATACAAAAAACCATCCGAATCAACATAACCCAAATCTCCGGTGTATAACCAACCTTCTCGCAATGATTCCCGCGTTCTTGCCTCATCATTATAATAACCAGACATAAGAAACGGCCCCCTGCCAACAATTTCTCCAACTTCACCATAAGCCAGTTCATTCCCAAAATCATCAATAATTTTCATTTCAGAAAATACCGGAGGCTTTCCGACAGAAGGCAAGTGCTTTTCTAGGTGAAGTTTATCCAAAATGGTTACAAACCCTTCCGTAAGTCCATACAGCTCATGGAAAGTGAATGGAAACCTTTCATTCAATTCTTTTTTATAGCGAATGTCTAATGGAGCCCCAACGGTTAAAATCATTTGCAAATGGGGTAATTTTTCCTTCCTAAACTCTGCCCTCTCCAACATTCTGATGATTTGGGAAGGCACCAGAATGGTATGGGTTACTTTTTGGGTTAACATAGCATCGAATACTTCCTGCTCGCTAAAATGCTCCAACAATATATAGGTGGCTCCCTGGTAAACAGCAGGCATTAATGTGAGGAATGCGCCATTAAAGACAATCGATCCGCTGTGCATAATTACACTCTCCGGATGGATGCGAAATGCAATGCTGAAAAGGTTCATATACATTGCCCGGGTATAATGACTGATCATAATTCCTTTAGGATGGCCTGTGGTTCCACTGCTGTAAATAATGTTGTAAAGATCCTGTTCATTGATATTTACCGAAAGGGGCTCTGTAACCGGATAAGATGACCATCCTCCAAAGCCGGGTTCATTATCATTTGGATTGGTGTCACGAACTACAATAATACCTTCGTTTGGAAATTGGATATCGCGAATGTGATCCAACAGGCTTTCATGGGTTACGAGCAGTGAACATTCTGCGTTGTCCAATACTTTTTGCAAACCTTCTTTTCTCAGTAATGTACTCAAGGGCACGGCTACCATACCGGTTTTCGCACACGCCCAGTATAAAAGCCACAATTCAGCACAATTAGGAAGATAACTCACCACCCTGTCTCCTTTTTTCAATCCCTTATCCATAAAAAAGTGTGACAGCTTGTTAATCTGGTTATTCAATTCTTTGTAATTCCATTGAATATCCTTGAATATAAAAGCCGGATGCAACGGTCTGTATCTGGTATGATGAGTTATAATGTTTGCGATGACCATAGCAATTAATTACAGCAAAGAAAATGACCGGATCTTGCGATGTAACCGTAAGATCCGGTTTCATTTTATCAAATCAAAGACCACAAATCAAAGATGAAAAATAAACTTTTTACAATCTGAATCGCAGTTCCATGGTATATAATCCACGGGTAGGCGCAGTAGCTGTAAATTCTCTCAGCGCAGTATTGAAGACATTGGTTGCAGCCAATGAAATTTGCACTTTTTCACTAAGATGCCTCCCTATACTCATATCCATTGTAAAAAACCCACCCAATGGTCCATAGTTAAATGCGTCGGCACTCCTTGCATTTTCAACAATCGGCAATCCTCTGTATACCTTTCCTGGAATGGTCTCAGATGCAATCTGAAAACTGGAAAAATAATTGTACGACTGTACCCATCTGCCAAAGATACTTCCATACCATTTGGAGGAAGAATAGTTAAGCATACCACTGATTTTATGTGTGGGTGCATTGACAAGAAAATCAAGAAAATCCACGACACCATCATTATTGAAATCGTTGTCCAGATCTTCCTCGTCGAATGTAAAATCAAAGTACGAATAATTGAGAGTTCCACTGAATTTAGGCGTAAACAAATAGGTTGCACTCACATCCAATCCATATGTATTTACCTGACCAAAATTCACATAAGTTGCTACCAATCCATTGAATATGTTGAATCCTGATTGCACTTGTGACATAGGGGTTTCTCCACGATGAGTTGCTACCCCAACAACGGTCACTGGGCTGAGAAAATCCTCAGAAATATTATAGTATGCATTAGCATCTATAAATAATTTGGAATCCTTAGTTCTTCCCCTGTATCCGAGCTCAAAAGTTTGGATTTTTTCTACCCTCTGCTTCTCAATTATTCTGCCATCAGCCAAGGTAAATCCCTCTGCATTACCTAATATCAACCCATTGAAAAGATCTCCAAACATATTGAGAATGGTAGGCGCTGCTATTCCTTTGCCATAGGTCAAACGCCATGTACTGTATTCTCCAATTTTCAACATTCCAAATTTCGGAATAAAATTAAAATCATAAATCTCATGATGATCGAAACGTGCCGCAGCCAATGCTCTCCAACCTCCTTTAAAATCATGTGTCAAATGGACATATCCCCCAACTTGTGCCACATCGATGTAATCATTTTCATCCAAATCCAGCAAATAAGTACCCAAGCTATTTGCCTTATCCAGCTGATATTGGACACCGGTTACTAAATTCAACTTACCAAATGAGTTGTTATATTGAATTTCAGCATTCCATCGATTGGAAGCATCCTGAAATAGCGCCCCACTGGCATAGGATAAAGGCCCTCTGGCTACCTGATCTGATTGTCCGGCATCCAAAAGCCGGTAATATTGTTTGGTCCTTTCGTCAATGGAGTATGTACTGTCTGTACGGCTGGTAGTATAAGCCACCTGAGCAAACCAATTTTTGCTGGTAACTTTTAATTGGTGGAAACCGATTTGCCAGTCTTTGATCTGATTTCTTCCAACATTGGTAGCAGAAAGGAAGTTGCTGTTGCTAAATCCTCCATTGTAAATAATATCCACATCTTTATTGGGTGAATAATAAAATGTTCCTCCTAATTTTGCAAAATTTACATTCCTGTCCAGCTCCAACTCTTCGTAAGCATTTCTTACTCCCCCCCTAACAATGTATACAGAATCTGCATAGTCAAATTCTTTAGCCGCCGTGTATTCTCCCAATACTTTGAATGCAAATTTTTCATTGACTACCTGGGCATGTCTGAAACGTCCGGAGAAAAATGCATCGCCATCACCGGTTAACCCGGGGTTTAGTGTTATTAGTGTTTCTTCTGATGTTCTGGGGTCTCTTGTTATGGTATTAAGCAAACCATTATGAGCATTGGGGCCATACAATGTGGAGTTAGGTCCCAACACCACTTCAAATCGCTCAATATCTTCTTTTACTACCGGATCAAGAGGACCCATAGGTAATCCCGTGGCAATAAGCGTTGCAAATCTTCCATCAGTTACCTGAAGGTTTTTAGAGTTGAAATTGGAATTAAACCCCCGTATATTGAAAGCAGGAACGGCAATCCCTGCACGGAAATAATCAATTCCTTTTTGCCGGGCAATCAATTCAGCTGGATTTCCGGCATACTCAAGAATTTGCTTCGAAAAAACCGTTTGAATGGTAGCTGCACTCTCCGTCAGTTTTTCAGGCCTTCGGCTTGCCGATACAATGATTTCCTCAAAAATTGTACCTTCCGTCATTTGAACATCCATGGTAATCTGATCACCAGACTCAACATTGATCTCCCTTATCCAATCACTATACCCAATGTAAGTAACTTTCAATGTTTGACGACCCGCAGGCACGGTCAAAGTGAAACGTCCCTGCTGGTCACTGACAGTACCCGTAGAGGTTCCGGTTATCATTACATTCGCTCCAATTAATACTGACTGATCCGACCCTTTTACACTTCCCTGAAGAGTAGCTGTCTGACCCGATACATAGACACTGAAACTCAGAGAAATGAATAATAATGTGAATATCCTTTTCATGGCAATTAATGTGATTTTACAAAATTAAATTATGGCTTAATAATTCTCAATCGAATTATATTACAGTACCAAATGTATTAATAACACAATATTACACCTAATGGCCAAAAAACAATTCCAAGGTCGACTTAAGATAAAATTGAATGAATGAACGACTATAATAGTTTGTATTTCTGTAATTTATATTCCATCACTCTTATATGGACTTACCTTTGAATGAAATTCAAAATTGCATGATTCATTTCTTTGCTTTTCTCCCATTGAAGCAGATGACCCCCGTTTTCAATCATCACCAAATGGCAATCATTTAAAAGCTCCTTTGCCTTTGAAGCCAAGGCATTGATGGTTAAACCTGCATGAAAAAACCGGTTGGGAATCAACATATCCTGGTCGCCAAAAACAAGGAGAACCGGTGTTTTTATTTCTTCAAAATTTTCAAGAACCGGTTCATCAAGCATAGCGCTGATTTGACCGGCAACAATTTCAGTATATCTTTTAAATTGAGGTTGGGCCCTTAAATGCATTCTGTCTTCAATCATAAAGTGTGCATTCTCAGGGAATTGATAAAAATTTACTTTGATACTGGCCTCAATCTGGGCATCATTCGATGATGCAATAAATTCCGGACGGTATGTGTTTTTCATCATGATGGCTTCCTCCGTAGTAAATTTTTCAAACCCGGCAGGAGCAATCAGTATGATATCATCCAAATGATCAGGAAATATGATGCCCATCCATAGGGCAATCTGGCCTCCCATTGAATGACCTGCAAGAATTTTTCTGCCTTCGAACCTACCCATAAAAACTGAAAGAATTTGTGCATAATCTTTCAATGAATAGTTTTCATCTGTGGCGGGTGAATCCTGATATCCGGGCAAGTCCACCGCTATGCAACGATAGTGATTTTTAAGTTCAGAAATATTTCGGATCCATGCCAACTTGTTGCTTCCTAGTCCATGAACAAAAAATAATATCGTATCTCCTTGACCTTCATCAATATATCCTAATTCTATTTCGTCAATTATTGTATTATATATTTTATATGTTTCTTCATTAACCGTACGTTGTTTTGCTTGCCCTGCCAATACTGAAACAGAAAAAAAGGAAAGTAACCCTATAGTCAACCTGTATTTTTTCATGATTTTTAAAAATTAAAATTCTATTTTAACTGATATCCTCTGACAACATGTCTAAAATTGTGATTGTATGATGGATGCTGATTTTGATCGGAGGTGATAGGCTTGTTGGGGTCATAATTATAATTATTGAATAAAAGTACTATTAAACAGGCTTAAGATCAACGGCCGGTGTATGTGTTGCCGTCCATTATAACAAAAGCCTCGATCTTGCAAATGATACACCATTGAATCTGTTATCAAAGTTATGATTCAAACAAAATAGCATATTTTTAAATGAAATACAAAAGTAGATTATCATGGGAGATTTTACGAACAGAGTTTGCGTAATCACCGGAGGTTCGCAAGGAATTGGCAAAGCGGTTGTCCGGAAATTGGCTTCACTGAATGAGCAATGCATCCTATGGGATATTGATGAAAACAAAGCCATGAAAACTTTGGATGAATTTTCCGGGCTGCCGGGAAAAATAACCTATTACAAGGTAGATGTTGCCAATGTTGAACAAGTCAATGCAGCTGCTGAACAAACGCTTCAATCGTTCCGAAAAGTTGACATCTTGATCAATAATGCTGGGATTACCCGGGATGCTACGCTCAAAAAAATGTCTTTTGATGAGTGGCACCAGGTGATCAATGTTAACCTCAATGGTGTATTTTATTGTACACAGGCACTCCTCCCTTCGATGATCGCCAACCATTATGGAAGAATCATCAATGCCTCTTCTGTTGTAGGGCTATATGGAAACTTTGGACAATCCAATTATGCGGCAAGCAAAGCCGCAGTGATTGCACTCACTAAGGTGTGGGCCCGGGAGTTGGGAAAACATAATATCACCGTCAATGCTATTGCGCCCGGCTTCATTGAAACGGAAATGTTAAGCACCATCCCTGAGAAAGTATTAACCCTGATGCAGTCAAAATCTCCCCTGAATCGAATGGGTAGTCCGGAAGAAGTGGCCTCACTGTATGCGTATCTTGCTTCTGATGATGCCGCCTTCATTACAGGCAGTGTATTTAGTATTGATGGTGGAGTTACTATATAACCCCTAACTGGAAACTGATTATCCATGTTTCACAATATGATTAACTTTTGATTAAGGAGTCCGTTACAATGTCTGTAAAAGGTTTCTTTTCTATTTTTGATCCATGGACAATGCATTGGCTTTTTTACCAAAAGATTTGAATGATTTTAAAAATTTAGCATTCGGGTCGGCCTGGTTTCGCTTTAGAAAACGACCTGCCAGGTATCTTTTGGCTCAATACATCAAAAGGATACACTATCCCATTTTTGGAAAAGGGAAAAAAATAAAAACCCGCACTTTTTACAACCAACCTATGTATATCCACTTGCCAGCGGGAATGGATATTTTTCTCACAGGAGGCAAATCTCATCCTTCAGAAGTGCGCCTCGCTTTTTTTCTGATCAACCATTTAAAGCAGGGTCAGTGTTTTTCAGACATTGGCGCTCATTTTGGCTTTTATTCTCTTCTTGCTTCCCATTTAGTAGGACATCAAGGCCAGGTAATTTCCTTTGAAGCGGCTTCAAGTACTTTTTATTATCTCAATAAAAATATCCGAAAACATAAAAACATCCAGGCATTTCATGCCATTGTCTCTGATAGTGATGGAGAAAAAAAACTCTTTTGTTATCCCTGGCTGTATTCCGAATCCAATACCACCATTCCCAAATCTTTACCCGTACCTGGCTACGATACTGAAGCGGTAAGAAGTATAGCACTGGATACTTTTTATTCACAAAACCAATCCATACCCGATTTCATCAAGATGGATATTGAAGGAGGGGAAGAAAATGCGTTAAAAGGAATGGAAAAGCTATTGCGTGAAAACCCATCCATTGTTATTATCATGGAAATGCATTTTCCGTTGCTTCCGGGATCTGCTTATTACAACGCCGTACTATATCTAAAACAATCAGGCTACCAATCCTTCCTTATAGATGATGGGGGTTCATTGCTGCTTTTTGATCCACTAAGCGTCCCTCATCCCGATCAGTTTACATCGGATAACCTGATTTTAAAAAAATAGATGGGTGAAAACTCAGTATGCTTTCTACTATATTCGATAGTGGATATCACCATTGGGTTAATTAATTATTGGATTTTATCTAAGTTTATCCACTGGAAGCCCCTTCTTTAATTCTTTCCGCATTTTCTGCAAACTGCAACTTCTCAATGATCTCTTCCAGCTGCCCTTCCACAATTCTGTCTAGATTATAAAGCGTAAGATTGATGCGGTGATCTGTCACCCTGTTTTGTGGGTAATTATACGTCCTGATTTTATCCGAACGATCCCCGGTTCCAACCAGGGATTTTCTCTTTTCCTTTTGCTCGGCGTAAGATTTTTCTTTTTGCGCTTCCCGAACTTTTACATAAAGTCTTTGGAGTGCAATTTCTCTGTTTTTGTGTTGGGATCGCGAGTCAGTACTTTCGGAAACTATACCTGTGGGTAAATGAGTAAACCGAACTCCGGATTCGGTTTTATTCACATGCTGCCCTCCTGCCCCCGACGAGCGGAAAGTGTCGACTTTCAATTCGTCTTTTCTGATATTGATGTCTTCTTCTTCAAACTTGGGTAATACTGCCACTGTTGCCGCAGAAGTATGAACTCGCCCCTGCGATTCCGTTTTAGGCACACGTTGCACCCGGTGCGCACCGGATTCAAATTTAAGCGTACCATAAACATCCTCGCCAAAGACTTCCATTACAATCTTGTTGTAACCGCCCACCGTACCTTCATTGACGTCGAGAATTTCCATTTTCCACCCTTTATTTTCAAAATATTTTGAATACATTCTGAAAAGATCTCCAGCAAATATACTGGCTTCATCTCCTCCAGTACCCGACCGGATCTCAATGATGACATCTTTACTGTCTTCAGGGTCTCTGGGAATCAGTAAAAACCTGATTTTCTCCTCCATTTCTTCCCTACGGACTTCCAGTTCCTCCAATTCCAAAGAAGCCATTTCCCTCATTTCAGGGTCTGGATCCCTCAGCATTTTTTTTGAGGTTTCTATATTGCCAATCACTTCACGATACTGCAGGAAAACTTCGACAATTTCCCGCAAATCTTTATATTCTTTATTGATGCGGGTAAATTGTTTCATATCCCGCATGACTTCCGGATCGGAGAGCTTTTCCTCCAAATAATAATACCTTTCCTGAATGGCTTGTAATTTATCGATCATAAGCAGGCAAAATTACATTGAATTTTGAAAGATTTACATTGTATATATATCTCCGTATAAACGCCAGCCCCCATCGATATAGATGGTTTCTCCGGTGATATAGGTTGCCATGGGGGAGGAAGTAAACAAAATCAGTTGGGCAACCTCTTCCACTGTCCCCAACCGCTTGAGGGGAATTTTTTCTGCGATTCCCCGTGTAAGTTCTTCCGGATAATGCTGGAGTCCGGAAGAATAAATGATCCCTGGAGCTATGGCATTGACGTTGATATTGTATTTGCTCCACTCTACACTAAGGGTTTTAGTGAAATTGTCAATTCCGGCTCGGGCCGCACCGGTATGTACCATGCCAGGCACACCCCGGTATATATTGACAATGATATTCACTATACTCCCCTGTTTTTGGGGTATAAAAAAATGTCTGGCCATGGCATGGGTCATATACCATGTGCCGTTCAAATTATTATTAATGACGGCATCCCATCCTTTTTTATTGAGATCTTCTGCTTGCGTAGGGAACTGACCTCCTGCATTATTGATGAGAATATCCAACCTTCCTTCCTCACTTTTAATCTTTTGAGCCAGCGCCTCAATTTGTTCAACCTCTCTGATATCACAAGGAAAATATTCCACTTTTCCCCATTCCGATAAGGTATCCACCGCTTTTTTTAATCGCTCCTCCTTTCTGGAAGAAATATGGACCCTGGCACCTAATTGTAAATATTGGCGGGCAGTCTCCCAGCCAATACCGCTTCCTCCACCCGTAACCAATACTACCTTATCTTTAAAAAGATCATTTTTAAAAATCATACAGTGATTGTTTAAATTGCAAAAAGAGTTTATTCTACCTCTTCATAATCAACGTATTCACTTTTGTCGTGATCGTCTTTTAAGGAAGGCTTTTCATTACCGGACAACCCGGAGGATTGATTGGGTTTCCATAAAAACCTGTAAATGACAAAAACCAAAAAACCCAATATCAAATATTTCATCAACATATTCAATTCTATTTATCCCAGAACCTGATATTCTATTATCTATTTTCGCTTTTCTTTTATAAGCTACCGCATTGGATAATCCTTCGCAAAGGTATCCTTTATTTGGTTAGAGTACAATTTTTCCGGGAAGCTTCTTCCATTATAATTCAGAAAACCAGGACGAAAAGTAGATTGTTTAAATATTAAAATGAAAACAATTTGTAGTTTTATAGCAGAGGTTAGTTGAACCTCTTTATTTTTGTTATTTCATCATGGAATGAAGACAGTATTTAACATATCAATTAATAAGATTAACGGTGAGCCAATAGATTGGGATGATCACAAAGGTAAAAAGCTTTTGATCGTCAATGTGGCTTCTGAATGTGGATTTACTCCCCAGTACGCTCAATTACAAGAGCTACATGAGCAGTATGGTGATAAGTTGAGCATTATCGGTTGTCCTTGCAATGATTTTGGTGGTCAGGAACCGGGTAGCGCTGAAGAGATAGCAGAATTTTGTGATTTGAAGTATAGAATTCGCTTTCCTCTTTCTGAAAAAGTGGGTATCAAAAAAAATACCCATCCACTATTTCAGTTTCTGTGCAATAAATCACTCAATGGAGTAGCCGATGTTGGAGTTAAATGGAATTTTTATAAATTTTTGCTGGACGAAAATGGCACTTTGGTGACGTATTTACCTACTATAACTTCTCCGTTGGATCAAAAAATGTTAGACTGGCTGGATTCCTGAAATGATCAGGAAAAATGAGATTTCAAAATATTCCGGGACAGGAAAAAAATAAATCATTGCTGAGTCAATGGGTAGAATCTGAGAAGATTCCCCATGCTATGACTTTTCATGGAAGGCAGGGTACCCCTAAGTTGGCGCTTGCCCATGCATTAGCACAAAAAATTCTGTGTAGTCATCCGGTGTCCGGGGACAGTTGTGGAGTATGCAATCATTGCAAAAAAGCATCCAAATGGATCCATCCTGATCTGCATACTGTTTTTCCTGTAATAAAAAAAGAGAACAAAAAAAGGGAGGATACTGTCAGTTTAGATTTCATGGATGAATGGCGAAGTCTATATGAAAAGCATTCCTACTTTGCATTTCAGGACTGGACAACCTGGATCAAAGCAGAAAACAGTCCCCCAAACATCAATACCAGAGAATGCATTGAGTTGGCACACAAGTTATCACTCCAGACTTTTGAAGGCAAAGCAAAAGTGATGATCATATGGATGCCAGAATTCCTGGGCAAGGAAGGAAACCGGCTCCTGAAGCTGGTGGAAGAGCCTACCCAAGATACCTATATCATACTGGTTACCGAGAATTTGCAGGCTATTTTGCCAACAATTATTTCACGTACGCAAATCATTCATGTTCCTCCCGTTTCAGATGGTCAAATCGCAGAATTTATTCAGTCGAAATTGGAGTTGGATATAGAAAGTGCCCGGCAAATTGCTCTCATTAGTGATGGTGATCTGGGTAAAGCAATTTCAATGATCAATTCCCCGGTATCCGATCATGCGACAATGCTATTTGACTGGATAAGGGTTTCATTCAAAGGCGATGCGATCAAACTGGTTGACTTTGTAGATGGTTTATCAAAAACCGGGCGACAAGAACTAAAAGATTTCCTCCAATATGGCTTGAGTTTTTTTCGCGAGTATTTACTCTTTTTGCAAACGGGGCAAAAAGGAGTTCGCTTGAATAATGAAGAATTTGAAATCGCAAGGAAAATGACTCAAGTCATTGACATAGAGCAATGTTTCCAGCTCATTGAAGTTTTGAATGAAGGTATTATTCATATTTCACGCAATGCAAACCCTAAAATTTCTTTTATGGCGGACAGCATTGCAATGGGAAACATTTTAAAAAAAGAAAAATTGATTAAAAATTAAAAGTTGTTGAATATGGGATGCAGTAATTGCAGTTATGATAAAAATGGTGTGCCCGCCGGTTGCGGAGATAAAGGGCATTGTACTTCAGGTACCTGTAATAAAATGAATACTTATGATTGGCTGGCGACTAAGGACTTTTATGATCCTACAGTTTTTCCTATCGTGGAAGTATCATTCAAAAAAGGATCACGTAAGGATTTTTTCCTGAATCCTGATTTTTCCCATGCCATTACCGGTGATATGGTGGTGGTTGAGACCAATAGCGGTTATGATGTAGGGCGCATCAGCCTTTCCGGAGATCTGGTAAGGTTGCAAATGAAAAAGAAAAACTTTCCCGATGACAGACTGGTGTATAAAATACTCCGCAAAGCCAATGAAAGGGATTTGGAAAAACTGGAGGAAGTAAGGGAAAAAGAAAAAGAAGTAATGGTCAGAGCCCGGGTCATCGCAAGAACTTTAGGTCTGGATATGAAATTGGGCGATGTAGAGTTTCAGGGTGATGGAAAAAAAGCCACATTTTATTATACTGCGGATAATCGTGTAGATTTTCGTGAACTGGTAAGGCAATATGCCCGTGATTTCCGTATCAAGATTGAAATGAGACAAATTGGATCCCGGCAGGAATCTGCCAGAATTGGAGGTTTAGGTTCCTGTGGCCGCGAATTATGCTGTTCCACCTGGCTGTCTGATTTTAAGTCTGTAACTACATCTGCTGCTCGATATCAGAATATTGCTATCAATCAAACCAAGCTTTCCGGACAATGTGGAAGGCTGAAATGCTGCTTAAATTATGAATTAGATATTTATCTGGACGCTTTAAAAGATTTTCCGGAAAACCCTGAAAAGATCTTAACTGAAAAAGGTCCGGCAAGCCTGATTAAAACGGATATTTTCAAAGGATCATTATTTTACGCTTACGAAGGAGATGCCTTCAGGGGAGTGTTGTTTTCATTGTCCAAAGAGAAAGTAAAAGAAATACTCATCATGAATCAGAAAGGTGAAGTTGCCGGAGAACAATTTCTTTCTGATGACACTTTACCCTTGAATAGCGGTGAACAGGAGGTTGATTTTGCCGATGTTACCGGAGAATTTGAACTTCCCAATATTAAGAGAAGAAAAAGCAGAAACAAAAGAAGGAGGCCAGGCAGTAATAATCCAACCAATCAAAACTCACCTTCATCAAAGACTTCTGATACCCCTTCTCAAAGCCAAAATAGAAAACAATCTAATCAAAGCAAGTCAAGAAGAAATAAAAGAGGTAGGAATAACAATCAAAATAAACAATAACCATGGATTTTCAGATCATTATTATAGGCTCGGGACCGGGTGGATATGTAGCTGCTATCCGGGCATCTCAACTGGGTTTTAAAGTAGCCATAATAGAAAAATACAATACTTTGGGTGGAACCTGTTTGAATGTAGGCTGTATTCCCTCTAAAGCATTGTTGGACTCCTCTGAACATGTACACAATGCCCAACATCGCTTTTCTGACCATGGAATTCGCACAGAAACTTTGAAGGTCGATATGAAGCAGATGATTAAAAGAAAAAATGAAGTGGTTGCTCAAACATGCAACGGAGTTGAGTTTTTAATGAAAAAAAATAAAATCTCCGTGTATCATGGAACGGCCTCATTCAAAGATAAAAACACAATAACCGTTGTGGATACCGCAGGCAATAGCAAAGATATTACCGGTGAGAAAATAGTGATTGCTACCGGATCCAAGCCTATTACCCCCAAAGATTTTAATTATGACAAACAACGTGTGATCACATCCACAGAGGCTTTAAATATGGACAGCATCCCCGAAAAAATGGTGATCATTGGTGCCGGAGTGATTGGCCTTGAGTTGGGCAGTGTATTTGGCCGTTTAGGCACACAGGTGGAAGTGGTTGAATACCTCGACAGAGTACTTCCAGCCATGGATACCGATTGCGGAAAGGAGTTACAGAAGAGTCTTAAGAAACTGGGTATGAAATTTCATTTAGGCCATAAAGTTATCCAGGTAAATTCTTCCAAGGATCAGGTGGAAGTCACCGTTCAAAAGAAGAATGCTACAGAATCATTTGTAATCACGGCAGATTATTGTCTGGTTGCCATTGGAAGAAGACCATATACTGAAGGGTTACTTTTGGAAAATGCTGGAATTAAAACCGATGAACGAGGATTTATTGAAATCAATGACCATTTCGAAACCAATATCAGTGGCATCTATGCTATAGGTGACGTAGTCCGGGGCGCTATGCTTGCCCATAAAGCGGAAGAGGAAGGGGTGGCTTTGGCAGAGATGCTGGCAGGCCAAAAACCACATATTGACTATAATCTCATCCCAGGAGTAGTGTATACATGGCCGGAAGTAGCCTGCGTGGGAAAAACCGAAGAAGAAATCAAAGCCATGAACATTCCTTATAAAACAGGCAAGTTTCCTTATAAGGCTTTGGGTAGAGCCCGCGCAAGCATGGATACAGAAGGGTTAGTGAAGGTGATCTCGCATCAAACAAGTGATGAGATCCTGGGAGTTCACATGGTGGGTGCAAGGGCAGCCGATTTAATTATGGAAGCGGTGGCTTTAATGGAATTCAGGGCTTCCGCTGAAGATATGGCCAGACTATGCCATCCCCATCCCACCTATTCTGAAGCGGTAAAAGAAGCCGCCCTGGCAGCCACTGAAAACCGTGCCATTCATATTTAACAGGATGGGAGAAATAGGAAATATCCGGTTCTCAACATAGAAAGTCTCTTATAGATTATGACGAATAAAAGTACATTTGAAGAGGGTCAGGAATATGCCATCCGAATGGATCTTGTGGATCCATTAAGCGCCTTTAAAGATCGGTTCCATTGCCCCAAACATGTTGATGGCAAAGACATCATTTATTTCTGTGGAAATTCACTTGGTTTGCAGCCTGCACATGTTATGGAGCCTATTATGGAAGTCATGGAGTCATGGAAAACGCGTGCTGTCGAAGGACATTTTACCGGTCAAAGACCCTGGATGCACTATTGCGACCAGATCAATCCGGTCATGGCCCGGCTGGTAGGCGCCAAAACAGCAGAAGTCCATGTCATGAATACACTTACGGTCAATTTGCACTTGATGATGGTATCATTTTACAGGCCTTCTAAAAAACGGTTTAAAATTCTTATTGATTATTCTCCTTTTCCTTCTGACCGGTATGCCGTGGTTTCACAGATTCAATTTCATGGTTTTGATCCCAAAGAAGCATTGATTGAACTTCAACCGAATGATGATACATCGATCATTCGCCTTGAACAAATTCAGAATATCCTGGAAAAAGAAGGCGATGAAATTGCTTTGGTGATGATAGGTGGTGTCAATTACTACAGTGGTCAATTGTATCCCCTTGGTGAAATCACGCGAATTGCCCATGACAAAGGCTGTCTGGTTGGATTTGACCTGGCCCATGCTGCCGGAAATGTTACACTTTCTCTTCATGAAGACGGTCCTGATTTCGCCATTTGGTGTACTTATAAATACTTAAACGCAGGTCCGGGCAACCTGTCGGGCTGCTTTGTTCACGAAAGGCATCATCAGGATGTTTCCATCCCCCGTTTTGCCGGATGGTGGGGATATGAAAAGAAAACACGTTTTCTTATGAAAGACGATTTTGTCCCTGAACAAAATACGGAAGGATGGACATTGAGCAATCCACCCATTGTATCATTGGCCGGCATACTGGCATCTATGGAAATTTTTGATGATGCAGGCATGAACCGTTTGAGACAAAAATCTGTGGCGCTGACCGGCTATCTCGAATTTCTCATCCGTAAAATAGATCACCCCTCCATCAGCATCATTACTCCTTCATATCCTGAGCAGAGGGGATGTCAGCTTTCTCTTCGTATAGCACAGGGAGGTAAAGAACTCTTCCAAAAAATCAGACATCAAGGGGTGATAGGCGACTGGAGAGAACCTGATGTGATCCGGGCAACTCCTGTACCTCTGTATAATTCATTTCAGGAAGTATATCACTTTTCCGAAATTCTGAAAAATTGCCTGGATTGAGATTCTTCATTTTCCCTCCTCCCCATTGGAAAGAATAGAAATTGGATTTGAAACTGAGTTTAGCACTTTGTTATTATAATGGAATATTGATTTATTAACCATCAAACTTCCTTTGCTACCTCCCCATATGTACAAGTAGTACTGAGATGTCGGAAGGGGTCACTCCACTGATGCGGCTGGCTTGCCCCAGCGTACGCGGCTTCATTTTTCTTAATTTTTCCTTTCCTTCCGCTGAAAGAGACCCAATGCCCTCATAAGAAAAATCATCGCGAATAACCAGTTCTTCCAGTCGATTCATTTTTTCAACCATATCCTGTTCTTTCTGAATATACCCTTCATACTTCATGGCAATTTCTGCACTCTCCAGGACATCTTCTCTGTAAATCTTCAATGCATCTTTTACAAACGGTAGTGTTTCAGACAAAAGCTTAATATTGATGTTGGGTCTCAAAAGAATCCCATGTAGTTTTACCTTTTGGGTCAATGTAGCTGAACCGATTGCCTCTAACAGTCCATTGATCTGATCCGGCGACACACTCACTTCCCTGAACCACTTTTCTATCGCATCGCAATTTCTGATTTTATCATCCACCCGGGTCATGCGATCTTCCATATTCTGCATTCCCAGCTGTTGTGCCAAAGGCGTCAGTCGTATATCTGCATTATCCTGCCTGAGAAGAATGCGGTACTCCGCTCGGGAAGTGAACATCCTATACGGCTCTTTGGTGCCTTTATTGATCAGGTCATCGATCAATACGCCAATATATCCTTCTGATCTTTTTATGATAAATGGCTCTTTGTCGGAAACCGCCAGATGAGCGTTGATGCCTGCCATAAGTCCCTGACAAGCCGCTTCTTCATAGCCCGTAGTACCATTGATCTGGCCGGCAAAAAACAGATTTTTAACCTGGTGGGTTTCCATTGAAGCTTTTAATTGCGTAGGAGGGAAAAAATCATATTCAATGGCGTATCCCGGTCTGAACATCTTGGCATTTTCAAATCCTGCCACTTGTCTTAGCGCCTTATATTGAACATCCTCCGGCAAGGAAGATGAGAATCCATTTACATAAATTTCACAGGTGTTCCAACCTTCCGGCTCGACAAATAGCTGATGTCTTTCTCTTTCTGAAAATCGATCAATTTTATCTTCGATGGAAGGACAATAACGGGGTCCCAATCCCCTAATTCTCCCATTAAACATGGGCGAACGGTCAAACCCCTCACGCAGAAGGTTGTGAACCTCAGGACTTGTATAAGTTATATAGCAAGACAATTGGGTAGATGGTTTTTGGGTGTCTCTAAATGAAAATCCACTGATATCATCGTCTCCATATTGAATTTCCATTCTGGAATAATCCAATGTGCGCCCATCGATGCGGGGAGGTGTCCCCGTTTTCATTCTTCCTGCTTCAAATCCAAGCGAAATGAGCTGTTCTGTGATTCCCGTAGCAGCTTTTTCTCCGGCTCTTCCCCCACCAAATTGCTTCTCTCCAATGTGAATGATGCCATTCAAAAAGGTGCCATTGGTGAGCACGACCGAACGTCCCGAAATTTCAAGGCCCATTCCGGTTATGACGCCTGTACATACCCCTGCTTTTACAATGATACCTTTGACCATCTCCTGCCAAAAATCTATATTAGGATGATCTTCAAGCATTTTCCTCCATTCATTGGCAAACATCATCCGGTCATTCTGCGTTCGTGGACTCAACATTGCCGGACCTTTAGAGCGGTTCAACATCCGAAACTGCACCATAGAGATGTCACTGACTATCCCGGAATAACCTCCGAGGGCGTCGATTTCACGAACAATTTGTCCTTTTGCCACTCCTCCCATTGCCGGATTGCAAGACATTTGTGCAATGGTTTGCATATTCATGGTGGCAAGTAACACTTTACTTCCCATATTTGCTGCCGCTACGGCTGCCTCACATCCTGCATGCCCGGCGCCTACTACTATAACATCGTATTCTGGAAACATGACGCAAAGATACAGTTATTGACTAAATTCGGAATAGCCAACCCCCATAGTACTTCGGATTTAATTTTTATTTAGAATTAGCTTCATTTACTGACTATTGAGATAGAATCAGCTCCCCATTAGTTAAAACCTCAATGTGGCCTTTGTTTATACTTTGATTGTCAATCACATTAATTTGTAAAACTCCAGAAACAAATACACTCCCTTCATTCCTAAATAAATATGTATAATCGTCTTCCTGGTCAGAAATGGTCAAATGACCCTCGCTTCCAATATTAAGTTGGCCTTGTTCCGAAATGATGAGAGATCGCAATTGTGTCGTTGTATTCAAAACAGGTGAATGCAAGCCACTACAACTTAAATCAGGAATCAAAACCCTGCTTTCTTCTCCAGGCACTGTATGCCCGTTCCAGTTCATCGCATTCATCCAATCGTTGTCATGTTGCCCGTTCCAGGTCAATACCTCTTCAAGCATAGGATTGATTTCAATTCTGTGCCCATATATGGATATCAGTTCGCTGTCCTCAACCAGTGAAGAGTTGGTCAAATCCACATTGTTAAGACTCTCAGGTAAATCAGCGTGCTGAACCCTGAAATAATCAAATGTTGCCCTCAGGTCAGGATGAAAAGGTATAAAAGGGTTTGAGCTCGGATCGGGCATCATGCCCTCAATAAGGTCACTATTGTTTTGAAATACAGGTGTATACGTTGAGGCTTTGTTCCAGTCGGTATAGGTGACGATACCCGCTTGCAATACTTCAGGCATATCATCTCTGTGAAAACGACCAGCGACCGTCCAGGTGTTCCCATCGTCTGTGCTATAAAACACTAAGATATACTCATTAATCCTTACTGCTTTAAGTACGACGGTTTGGCTACTCACTGGAAGTATATGTAGTATGCTGTTACTGTTGGTTGTGTTTTTAATTTCAAAATGGGGACCCGGGCAGGAAGGACATGATGGATGACCGGTAGATGCAAATCCTGTAGAAATAAATATATAATTCTCCTGACCTCCTACCCAGTCATTGGTTCCCCCGGTTATACTTTTTGGAGTCCGGAGCATAATACCTGCCAGGGAATATTCAGATGCAGGTATGTTATCCTGATTTCTGTTGGACACACTTAACTTTAAATCAATTACAAAATCGCCCCCTATATCTTTATACAAAAATGGCCCTTTATAGTCTGCAAACCATACAGTGGTATGTGGCACCATGACCCATTGGCCATTACCATTTTCATTCATGGATTGCACAAGCAGGTGGTAGGCATCCCAGCCTTCTGTATCTGATATGTGTGTCCATTGCGTCACGCTACACTGGTTTTCAAATTCATCACTATAAACAGACACGTCTTCTGGAGGGAAATATTCATAGGGATATAAAGTTTTGACGATGCTATCATGTACAAGGTATGCGTAATTGCCTTGGATCGTCGGAAACAATTGCCCGTTATAAGGTTCAGAAATTTTATAACCTGGATCGCTCAAATTCTTACTTCCCATTACATTATTACAATGTAATAGTCCAGAAAAAGCCAAAGCTATGGGGATCATTATTTTCATGCCTATATTTTAATGCTTATATTGGATCATTAAAGCTAATAATAAAAATTGATAAGGGTATATTCATTTGCATAAGTGTGTGTGTATGACAAATTGTACAATTACCTTTTGTCACCATTTTTGCAGGTTTTGCAAAAATGCCGCCAAAGGATGGACTTCTTTTCATATCTTATCCACGGGCTAAAGCCCGGTGGCTATTGAAGAGCCGAGTGGAATATCAATAAAATATGCAATTTGTCATACACACTGCAAAAGTTGAGGGTCAAATTCAATTTCTGATTCGTATCTGGTTAAAGACTTGACCGGTAATTGTTAGTGTGATTTGGAAATAATTTTCCGATCCCATTTGCAATCATGATCAAACAGGCGGTTTATATTTTTATTTAGAATTGAAAAATTCCTTTATAAAGAAACTAGTGTTTTGTGTGCTTTTTACATTCTTTGGAGTGAAAAATGAACCATAAACCACTATAACTATTCATTTTCATTTTTATATTACCCCTGGATTTAAAAGTCTTCAACTTTACTTACACTAAATCATTACAGTTATGTATATCCGGAATCACCAATCAATTATTTTAATATTCTTTGGAGCCCTGATATTGCTGTTTTGTCAATGCAATTCATCCAGGGAAAATAGCAACCTGATTCCTTCCGGACTGGAAGATCATCCTCTTTACCAATATATACATTCCAAGAGCAATTCTCTGCAATACGACATTGCTGAAACGAACAAGCATGAAGGATATACAGAATATATTTTAAAAATGGTATCGCAGCATTGGCTCTCTGAGGAAGAAGTAGATGCTACGGAGTGGTGGCATTGGGTCACAGTGGTAGTCCCTGATCAGGTCAGGTTTAACACCGGATTATTATTTATCGGCGGGGGTTCACGAGAAAATTCCCAACCTCTCACGATGGATGATCGATTGGTTCAAGCCGCCTTGACCACCCAATCCGTAGTTACGCATATACATAATATTCCTTTTCAGCCGCTTTACTTTAAAAACGATACTGTAGAGTACCGGTATGAAGACGCTATTATTGCCTGGGGATGGAGAAAATTCCTTGAACGAGGCGCTAAAGATGAAGATGCCCACTATCTGGCACGTTTTCCGATGACAAAAGCAGCGGTACTAGCCATGGATGCAACCACTGAGGTGGTAAAAAACCAAAAGAACATTTCCGTGGATTCTTTTGTCGTAGCAGGGGCATCCAAGAGAGGTTGGACCGTATGGACTACGGCCGCAATGGATAGTAGGGTTGTGGCCTGCATTCCCATGGTCATTGATCTGCTTAATATCTGGCCTTCATTTATGCACCATTGGCAAAGTTATGGAGAATGGTCACCCGCTGTCAAAGAATATGTGGCAGAAGGAATCATGGACTGGATGGATTCAAAAGAATTTGCCCGTATGATTGAATTAACGGAGCCTTATTCATTCCGTGATCTGTACACTATGCCCAAATTAATCATTAATGGAACACAGGATGAATTTTTCCTTCCTGACAGTTGGCAATTTTATAGAGAGGGCATGCCGGGGGAAACTCATTTCAGCTATGTGCCGAACGCAGGACATTCCTTGGGTGGCACCTATGCACAGGAAAGCCTCGTCGCATTTTACAAATTGATATTAGAAGGAAAAGACCGGCCGAAAATGGATTGGGAAGTCACCGATTTTGGTTTCAGAATAAAAACTGATCCCACTCGTCCACCGGCTGAAATCAAATTATGGAAAGCCCATAATCCTGTTGCCAGAGATTTCAGAATATATATTTTAGGTGAAGCCTGGACATCCGAAATACTTGAAATCCAGAAAAGTGGTATTTATGAAATCACATTGCCCAATCCTGCAGAAGGATGGCAGGCATTTATGGTTGAATGTACTTTTGAAGGAAAAGAAAACCTCAAATTGACCACTGGAGTAAAAGTACTACCCGGTACTTATCCCTACAGCGCTTTTGATCCGGCCATTAAAAAAGGTTCTCCGTTACAATAAATATGGAGCCTTTATATGATGAATGGGTTTGAAATCATTATGATTAACAACTCTTAAAAAAACTTACTTCCATTTCTGCCAGTTTGGCTTCAATGGCTTTGGCGGCAGGAGTAACGCAAAGACCTCCCAGGTTAGTGCATCTTAATGTATGATGGATTTGGTCACCTACCGCTTTCATGGTATCTATCACCTGATCTAACGGGATCAAATGTTCATAATTTGCCAATGCCATATTTGCACATGTCAGCGCGTTGGAAGCTGCCATTACATTTCTTCCAAGACACGGGGCTTCGACCCGGTTGCCGATGGGATCACAAATTATACCCAAAGAATTTTGCAATGCCAATGAAGAAGCGGCTATGCTTTGGTCGAATGTGCCACCTTGCATCTGCACTATGGCTGCCGCTGCCATACCACCCCCTGAACCTGTTTCTGCCATACATCCGCCTACTTCAGCAGCAAAGGTTGCATGGGCAGCAATAAATACCCCTATCAATCCTGCAGATAGCATGGCTTTTACCAGTTCATCTTCCGATAGCTGGAGTGTATCTGCCACTGCGATAAGTGCTCCCGGCAAAGCGCCACAACTGCCGGCAGTAGGAGCCGCTACAATCACACCCATAGAACTTTTTACCTCCATGATGGCAGTGACATACATGACTATACGATTGATGAGATCTCCTCCGGCTAACTTACCCCCGGTGTACTGCTTATTAAATTCAGGTGACTGACTACCAAGTATACGATCATCGTAATGTGTCCCCGCCAAACCACTTTGTACAGCATCTTTCATTATGCGTACTATGGTTCGCATTTTCTCAAACACTTCATCCGCTGAGAGGTTTCCCCTTTCTTTTTCATATTCCATTGCCAACTGCCATAAAGAAAGTTTTTTATCACTGTTGTATTCTATCATCTGCTGACAAGTGATAAATGGAACCTTCATGTTTTTTCTCGCCATGACAGGCAATACAGGCTTTAATTGCTTAATACATTGAACACCATCCATGTGCTGTATTTCAGTTAAAATACCTGATTGTAAAAATGACTGGGATTTTATTTCTATAAAAGTAGTAGCACCTTTATGAAGAGCTATTTCATCAAAGGATACCGATGCCTCTAAAAATGCCATAATCTCCTTTGGATTATCGCAATAAATGAGTGTTTCATAATAATCACCTGCCATGGATACCGGCACTTCATCTATACCAATGACTTCTATCATTCCACCGCCAGTAGAAATAGCCGTGAGAATTCTGGTTTCCTTAGGGTTGGATAGAGTGATTCTGTATAAGTTAGGGTGGATATTTCCAATATCTACAATATTTATTGTAATATTCATCCCTGATACGCTGATATGCTTTTCCGCATCTGGCAATCTTTCATCGTGGGCTTCCCACCCTAAAAATCCTCCAAATAGACCCATGTCTGAACCCTGACTTTTGTGTGTGGTAGCAAGCGAACCATTCGGATCAAACTCAATGAGTATGTTATTAATGTTTTCGTCCATGAGATCTCTGGCAAGACGGCCTACGCGTAGAGATGCTGCGCAGTGCGAACTGGAAGGGCCCCTCATGACGGGTCCTATGACATCATTAAAAATACTTGGATAGCTATTCATAAAATTTTATTTATGAGTTATAAATTTTTCTTCCAAAACTGTTCCATTGTCCGTCTTAAGTGAAGGGTTGTATTAACCCCCTGATAGATACCATGATCTCTCATGGGATATGACATCATGCTAAATAATTTATTATGTTTTATCAATTCATTTGCCAACATTTCAAAATTCTGGTAATGAACGTTATCATCTGCTGTACCGTGTATTATAAGCAAGTTTCCATTGAGTTTGTTTGCATGTGTTAAAGGAGAACCCTCCCTGTAGCCCTCCACATTATCAGTAGGCAGGCCCATATATCTTTCCTGATAAATATTATCATATAAGGTCTGCTGAGAAACAAAAGCTATAGCTATGGCTGATTTGAAAATATCTCCGTGTCTGAATATGCAGTGCAACGACATTTGACCCCCTCCACTCCAGCCCCATATACCTGTGCGTGATGCGTCAATAAACGGAAAAGTGGCAAATATCTTTTTGGCCGCTGCCGCCTGGTCATCAGCCGCTAAGAGGCCAATCTGTCGGTATATAATTTTACGAAAGTCTCTGCCTCTGGGTGTGCGTGTACCTCTATTGTCAATACTGATGACAATACAATCTAAGGTATTGGCGAGATATTGATGCCACAGATTATCTCCAGTATTCCAATTATCTTGAACGGTAGATCCGGCCGGCTCACCGTATACATAAAATATGACGGGATATTTTTTCTGTGCATCAAAATTCTTTGGTTTTATCATCCATGCATCCAGCACCACGTCTCCAATATCTACTTTAAAAAATTCTTTGCTCGATAAGTCAAGTTCATTGATTTTACTGTGTAAAACGGCATTGTCTTCCATCAATTTTATTTCCGTATGCATGCTAAGATTAATGAGCGAAATGCGGCGGGGTGTTGTGGAATTTTCAAAACTGTGTATGGCATATTGAGCATCGGCAGATATCTGGTAGGAATGTTGACCGTCCATATTGGCAGGTGAAACTCTTTCTGCCTTTCCATTTCCATCCAACCGGCTGCGGTAGAGATATCGTTGGGTGAAATTATCCGGGGATGCAATATAATAAACATACCCTCCTGCAGGATCGATACAGTTGATGTTCACCACATCAAAATCTCCTTTTGTGATCAGTTGCATTTTTTGTCCATCTCTTGACACTTTATACAAATGCAACCAGCCATCCTTTTCGCTTGTCCATGTAAACGATGAAGTGTTATCCAACCAAACAATATTATCATGTACATCCAGGAAAGCTTCGTCTTTATCGGTAAGGATATTTTTGAGTTCCATAGTTTTTGTATCTCCCACCCAAACCCTATTGGTATTTTGCAATCTGTTCAGCTGTTGAATCATCACTTCACCGCTTGCAGGTATAAATTCCATTCTGGCTATGTAATGATTGCGTGGATCTCCAGGTACATTAAACCATTTAGTCTTGCCACCTTTTGATGAAATAACACCTACTTTCACTGCAGAATTGGTGGTTCCTACTTTAGGATAAGGTAATGGGATAGGAACAGAATAAATAGAATCTACATTGTTGATCATATAAAAAGTACCTACCCCTCTTGTATCGGATTGCCAATAAGCAATATTTTTTCCGTCGGGGCTCCAACGAAAACCATCACGGCAACCTAGCTCCTCCTCATATACCCAGTCAAATGTGCCATTGATAATGTGATCACCACCATCTTTGGTGAGTTGGGTTATTTTTCCAGTAGTTATGTCTTCTACATAAATATTCATTTTACATACATAAGCAACCCTTCCACCATCCGGTGAAAATTTGGCAAACATCAAAGTGGCTTCTTTCAGTCCTTTTCCCAGTTGTACAAGTCTTCCGCTGGTAAGGTCTAACACCCAATAATCACCTCGGGTGTGATAACGCCATACTTTACGGGTATTGGTAAATATCAGTAGCCGGTTATTATCTTCTGACCAAATATAATTATCGATGCTTAAAGGTTGTGAAGCACCTTTGGGAAGCAATTGATGGGCATTGACCAAAACTGATTTTGTTCCGCCAGTCACATCATAACGTACTATATTATAACCCCTGGCTTCGGGATTGAACTCGAGTGTAGAATAGCTTTCATTATCCTTCATCCAGCGAAGTTGTCCTATTCCTTTTGCCCTATACAGGCCATGGGTATAAATATCTTCTAAGGTGAGATTTACACTTTGAGTAATACATTTGCTGTTTGAAAAAACAGTAAAAAATATTAACGCAGATAAAAATTTATAAGCCATGTCTTGTTTTATTAAAAATTTAAATTACCAGACTCTGATATTTCATTTGCTCTACAGGATAGCCCATCAGATTTCGTCCAAATAAATTGTGGGCCTCGAGAAATTTTTCGTTAAATACCAGATTTTGAATTTCAGGCAATACTTTATATCCACCATTCACCACCGTACTATATGGGCCACCTGACCAGTAGGTTTCTTCATTTAATTGGATCCGCTCTTCCGCAGTTCTTCCAAAAACCATAGCGCCTAGCCGACCATTTCCTACGGGTAAAGCTTCATCCCATTTTTGTGCGGGCGCATCATACCATTGCAATGTGCCGGGATTAAAAGTTTTGGTGTCTATTCTTTCAAAAACTGTTGTTTGTTGGGTTATACCATTGAGTTGTAAGAGTAAAAAGACCAAGCTAAAGAAACAACCAATAAGTCTTCTCATTGCCAATAATTTTATCATCTGATTGCTTTTTCTACCTACTACTTTCTTTTGGACTATCTTAACTTGCAGGAAGGATTTGCCGATAATAAGTTATGCAGGATGATTGCATTGTGCGTATCCATTTGGGTTTTAAAGATATAGATTTCTTTGAATTTACAATCTGATTATGCTGTTTTTTGTACAGCCTGATACTTAGCCCTATAGCCCTTTAGTTCCGGTAATTAAAATAGATTCGCCGATATAATGAAAAATTGGGCTTTTATTCAATGAATGGGCTTGAAATCACCATTCAATAATTGATTGATCTTCACATTTAGAATTCCAATTTTACCTTGTCCATCTGATGGACATCCGTGAGGGAAAATACAAATTAGTACTTAAGAAAATTCATTGAAAAATTTTCAAAATGAGTATTTATATTTTCGATTATTTCTACTCAGGATATCCATAAACAGGTAAAACATTGGGCCTTTACTCACGTCGAGCTGTTCTGCGTTTCCACGAAAATTAATTTGATAAATGTACCCCAGTTCAATACGTGTCCAGTCCCAAAATCGATAACCAATTCCAATATAGTTTCGATTTTGAGAAAAGTAATTTTTATCAATTCCTTGCCCAAACTCAACATGCATTTCTGAATATTTTGACAAGTATATGGTGTTATTGGTATAAAAATAATCAGTATTAAGCGGCGTTCTGAGCCTGAGCCTATATCTTACTCTGAAATTATGTTTTGCCCCTTCCGGATTGTCTATACCCCGCCACCTTGATTCAAATCTCAGTCTGTGGGTAAAATTGAACCGGCCATAAAATGCATAATTATTGATTTGGAGTGTTGTCCTTAATTCCCTTTCAAAGCTTCGGTTTAGATCAGATTCAAGGGGAAACCTTGGAGCTGACAGAAAAACTCCAACTGGGTTAAAGTGAATTCTGGTTAATTTATTTGCTTGATAAGCGACCCAGATTCTTGTACTGTATCTTAGGGGTTGTGACCAGATATCTGAGCTTCCCAATTCACTTTGTCTTCTGTATACTACATCAACTTCCCATGCCCATTTAGTGGAATCATTAAAAAAATCTGCAATTGTATATTTTGTATACAATATTCTATTGTCTAATAACTCCGGCCCACTTTGTGCATCCAGATTAAAGTTACTGATATAAATAATGCAAACAAATGCAAAAATATGTGAAATTATTCGCCTCATAATTCTAATAATCTGGAAATCCTTTGAGGTACCCGTTCCCTCCGCAAGGATCTGTCTAAAAGTTTTACATTCTCATCATTGAAATTACGCCGCAGATAACCTACCCTGCTCTCCAGCAAAAATATTTGATTGATTTCTTCATTAAGCATTTCACAGGATCGGGCATTGAGCAAATTATTTGCCTGGTATCCCAATAAAATGATCACAGCCGACTGTGTTCCTGAGAGAATTTTTGTCTCAAATTTTCTATAGTCAAATGGGTTGTCCTGGTAAATTGTGAAAGTACTGTCTTCCCAGATTTTAGGTAATCTCCCAATCCTGTCAAAGTCTTTTCGGTGGTCTTTCAGGAAGCTAAGAGCACAAATCAACTTATTTGCTAAAGTTACAGCTTCGTCAAAATTCACTGAATTATTTAAATATTGTTCACTTACTGGTTGAATCATTCTGTCGTTTACACTTTCATACATTTTATATGCAAAGGGTACATCATTAGATTCTCTCTCTCTGTATCTATAAGAATCCTTATATATTGAATCAACAATTCCATATAAATTTGATATGACAAATTCCAAACTATCTATCTTGTCCTGTTCTTCATAAAAAATAAGAGATTCTGCAATTTCCTTATCAATTTTAGACAATTGCATTTCTATATTTTTTTGTATTGTATTGAGCTTGCTTAACAGGCCTGAATGTGAATCAACATAATCTTCATATTCTAATACATGAGTAATGACGTTTCCTTCAAATTCAAAATTTAAAGTATCAGGAAATTTAAGTCCGGGGATTCCTTGTTGGTAATACTCCTCACGATTATTATAAACAAAATAGTCACTTTTTATCAGTTTTAATGAGGAGTCAATAACACCAATTTTGTCAATGTATCTATTTAATTGATGTTCAATAAGTGTAAGAGATTCCGATTGGCTTTTTCGCAATGTAAATTTAGGCCTTTGTTTAATCTGATGGATCAATGCTAATAATTCTTGATTACCCTTCAACAAAGAATCCATATTGTATATATTGTCAAAAGGGTATTCAAACTTGAACCTGCGGGTACACAGGCCGTATATGTTTTTAGTTACTTCTTCAAAAAGCTGATCCATCATTAAAAACTCTCCTATGGCCTTCTCAATAATATTATTTCCATAGTTCTGAATAAGGATCATATGTGAACCAGGTAAATAATTGTTGTTAAATGACAGGTCGTAACAAATTGAATCTTTGACAATGAGCATTTCGCCTGAAGGGTTGTTTAATTCAACTAAAGCATTCTGAACATCCCAATACTTATACCCTTCAATTAAGTCATTATTCAAACTATTTTCTTTATTTAATTCAAGCAAATACCCATCATCATAAATTCTTGTTTCGGTAAATTGCATTGTATCAATCATGTATTGCAAAACCAGCTGCCCATCTAAAAATCCTGAATGGTTTAGATTACCCGTCAAGTTGACAAGTCCAATATTATTGATGTCAAGATCGAAAGTAAATGAACCTGTTAATGTGTCATTGTTGAATTGAATTTCAGCGATTTTTCTTTCTCTTCCCAATCTTCCATTTTGTATGGGTTGAGTATTAATCGTCCAGATTTTGTTTCTCTTACCTTCACTGAACCATATATCATACAAGTTTTTGGTTCCCACCATTTGATGGGTTAATCTCATCACATTAGATTTTGTCAGTTTTGGGTTCTCCAAAAAATACTTGGTATTAATGATTGTCCAATTGCCATTTTTGATAGATTCAGAATATTGCCCTTTTATATTTAGTTCGCTAAATCCAACTTTCTTGCGTTCCAAGATACCCAGCAACTCTGAATCGAAATTCATTATGCCATCTAAAATCTGATTATCATCCTCATCAACATAGTATTCATATGTAATTTCACCTGAAAATGTATTCAATACCATGGTATTTTTGGTGGCTTTAACAATGATTTTACTCTGCCCCATAATTGACATAACATTGAAAAACATGAAAACTATGAATAAATTGAATTTCATTTTTTATTCCTGCTTTTTCTGTAGAAAAAATATCCGAAGTCCAAATTAAAGCTATAATTCATGCCTTGTTCATTGCCTTGTACTTTAATCCATCCTGTAAAACCACGCACTCTGAGTAAATAATTACCAAATTCAATACTTGCACCATATGTCCAACCCATATCAACGTTCCTGAATAAACTTGTATCATAAGTAAAATTTCCAGAGTTTATATATTCACTTATATAACTATCCCTCGTCCAGGAACCCAACCTGGCACTTCCAAATAATCCCAATATCATTCTAAAATCATATTCTCTGAGTGCTGGTAATTCAAAAGACACGGTTATGGGTACATCTAAATATAAACTACTAAATCTAACTTTGTGATTGGTATGATATCTGTGATTGAATGAATGGCTGCTAATATTTAAACCCACATTCGCAAAAAATTTATATGTAGTAGGAATATAATGTTCCAACCCTATTACAAAACCCGTTGAACTACTTAAGTTTCTGAAATTATTGCTATAATGTATTCCTGTGAGCGAAAACCCTAAGGTAACATAAGTGTCATTTAGAAAATATGAATATTTGCTTATAGGCGTTTGACCAAACTCCATAGTATCCTGAAAGTTCTGGGCGCTTATTCTACCAAAACTAAGAAGGATTAAAAACAATAAAAATTTGTGCTGCATCGCCTGTTCAAATTACAAAAAGTTGGTTTTTCAAATATGAAGAGAAATTTCATAAATATTGAACCCCCTTTATTTATAAATATTTCTAAAATTAAAGGAGATATGTAAATATCTATTCAATTTGCTTCCATTCTATATTAAATCATTAGATCTTTTACATCCAAATAGTAATCTTATAACCTTTTTAATATTTATATTCTGACTCAGAATACAAAAAACATCATAAAAATCCCATTTAAAATGAGTCAGTGTTTATTAAAATATTTATAAAAAATAAAATCTATGCTTACAAGAAATAATATTTAAAAATACAATTTTATAAATCGAATAATTTCTTGCATAATCAATAAAAAATCCGGCTAGATCATCAATTTGTCATAAATAAAACTGGAAAAATTCAAATGTTAGAATTAGTAAGTTCAAATTATAAACTACAAAACTGCTTATAAATTCTTACCGAATTCTAAATAGATAAAAGTGAATAAGTCACTTCCGAAAATTCCTATATTCTGTCCAGTGAATTCATTACATGAGTACTGTAAATGCCCACACAATCCCACATTCTTTGATCAAATGAGGTTAGACGAAAACTGCATTAAACTGATCGCCAAAAATATACTATTTAATCTTTTTACTAGGTGTAATCAATCTTTTTTAGAAAGTTTTAACTGTTTTTTTTAAAAGTACGGTTCATCAGCTAATCAATAATTATCAATAAATTTTGTCAATCCGTCGCTGATGCCTGCCCCCTTCAAATGCAGTATCCAAAAAGGTATTGACCATCAACGATACCATCATCCTGCTTACAAACCGCGCAGGGAGACAGAGCACGTTGGCATTATTATGTTTTCTTCCCAAAGAAGCCACCTCCCGGTTCCATGCAATAATTCCTCTGACACTTTTGTATTTATTGACCGTCATACAGACGCCGTTGCCACTGCCACAGATTAAAAATCCAATTTCAGCATGTCCATTTTCAATGGCTTCAGCTACAGGATGTACAAAATCGGGATAATCCACCGAATCAGTGGAATTTGTTCCCATATCCAATACATGAAATTTCCTGTCTTTCAATATCGCTTCAATCGTTTTCTTATATGGAAAACCGGCATGGTCACACCCAATAGCAGCGATTCTTTGTATATCGTTTTTCATTCCAAATAATTTACCATTTCATAATGCGTGTTCCTTTTGCAACCTTTTCACTCTTTACCGGCCTATCCTCTAAGGAATGTTCCTAACATCCCAGATATTTCTTCCTTAAATGCGGCATCGTTGACATTGGAAGACAAGGCTTCCAAAAACCGCACCACCTCTAAACCGTCTTTATAATCATCCTGAAATGAAGCCATAGCATACTGGTCAAGACTTTCAAAAAATATCAACTTCTGACGGGTCTCTTCCGCTAATATTCTGATGTGCGTCTTGGCATTTTCTGTATCGCCGGCCCTCACCAGTATATTCAGCGGATTCAAAGTACCTTTATCATAAGGGAAATTCATATGAGGAAATGCCTCAAAATATTTCAACATCAAATCAGCAGCTCTTCCGGAATTGCCTTGATTTAAATACTCAGATCCTGCCCTGATCATTGCCATCCGCATCGCATTAATAGCCGGAGCATAACTTTCATTGACATAAAGTCTTTTCTGATCAAAGTTACCCCATCTCCATTTTGTCATAATATTGTCATACAAAATGTCTGTGGCCGCCATTCCGCTCCCATATATGCTCAGGCTTTTGTCACTGGGCGTACTCCAGGGTACTACCCGCAAAGCCAACCCCTCCAATTGGGTATTATCATGTAATCCCATCAACTTCGAAGAAACAGTGGTAACAGCAAAATATATGGGTCTGTCATAAAAATTGGAGGAGATAACATCCAGAATCATCAGTTCATCTTTGGTTATGTATCGCTGATTTTCATCAAAACTGATCCTTATCAGACTGTCAATACTTTTTCCTTCAGGAACTTTGAAGGTACTGTTATTCAATACCCTGTCTTTATCCACATGAATGGCCCAACGACGTGAAGGTGCCAGTGTTTGATTGTTTTGTTCATTTTTTGAATCCCCGATATACCGAAGCGCCATATCCAGATCAAAAGTCCGGTCAGTGGGAGGGAGGAAAACCTGGTTTCGCTTCCTGCCTCTGATGGCATCTTCACTGACGGTTAACTGTATAGGTTCAGAATCGTTGACTTTACTTCTCAGTTTATTGATATACCAATCTACCTGAATAAGGCTGAGATTGACTACTCTTACATCTGTACGAATATTTTCAACTTCCTGCGCATACCACAAAGGATAGGTATCGTTGTCCCCGTAAGTAAAAATGATGGCATTGGGTTCCAGGCTGTTCAAAAAGTTGGATGCGTAATCACGAGCTGCATACTGATGCAATCTGGAATGGTCATCATAATTCTGGAATCCCATGATGATGGGCGCTGTTAATACCAGCAGTGCAGAAATTCCTGCAAGTACTACCGGCTTAGTTTTTATTCGCGCTTTTATGAGATCAAAAACGGCCAGGGTCGCTAACCCGATCCAGATACAAAATGTCATAAATGATCCCACCAATACATAGTCCCTTTCTCTGGGCTCGTTGGGCGGCTGATTGGAATAAATGATTATGCCAATACCCGTTAAAATAAAAAACGCCAAAAGCGCCATAAAGTCCTTTCTATTGCCTGAATAGTGAAAAACCATACCCAGCAATCCAAACAGTAAAGGCAGAAAGTAATAGCGGTTTTTACTCTGATCATTTCGCATCGTATCAGTAATATAATCTTTGTTGTACAAGCGCATTTCATCGATGAATTTTACCCCCGATATCCAATGACCACTGGATAAGTCCCAGGGAAAGTAGCCTTGTTTTCCATTCTGCTTTCCCGTAAAATTCCACATAAAGTATCTGAAATACATCCAACCCAACTGGTATTTCCACATAAACTTCAGATTATAGGCCATGTCGGGTTTTCCTTTGGGATTTTCCATGATTTGATTTCTCCAGTAATTATGGAGTTGTTTTCTGTTTTCGTCATTATGACCAATGCGTGGAAACAGCATCATATCCCTATCGTTATAGGTGGGCTCGTATTTCTCATCGACGATCTCATACCGGTTACCGACCCTTCCATACCTTTCTGTACGATTCACTCCAGATACTTCTGCTTCATAGTGAGGCCCTTTCAGCAAAGGTCTTTCTCCGTATTGCTCCCTGTTGAGATATGGGATCAGTCTGACCGCATCGGCGGGCACATTCATATTGATCGGGGTATCGGCATTGGCCCGGATGACGATGACTCCTATGGATGAAAATCCAATCACCGTTAATATAGCGCCCAGTGTACACAGATGCAATAAATATGATCCTTTCTTTTGAGCATATCTGAGCAGAAACCATGAAAGTCCACCAATCAAAGCAACTACCGGTAATAATCCGGAATGAAAAGGCATGCCCAACCCATTAACCATGGGAATTTCAAACATTTGCCATAGTGCTGGAATACCAACAATAACCAGTTTCTGAACAAAAACCATTGCTGCCATACCAGCTATAGCACTCAACGCCATTCCGGTAAAATTGTGTTTCTTGTACTTTTTGAAATACACCAGCATACCTATGGCAGGATAAGCCAATATGCTTAATAAGTGAACACCGGTAGATAAGGCGCCTGAATATATCGCTAATAAAAGCCACCGGTCAGATTCTTTATTATCTTCCAATTGATACCAATGTACTGCCGCCCAAAAAGTCAAGGCAGTAAAAAATGTAGACATGGCATAAACCTCTCCTTCCACCGCAGAAAACCATATGGAAGTGGAAAACGCTGTGGCTAATCCTGTAGCCAGGCCTGCTCCGGAAAGCAATATGTTTTGATGTTTTTCTGTGCTGCCTCCTTTACCTACCAATAGAATGCGGCCAAAAATCATGGTTACCCAGCCCATAAATACAGCTGCCAGCGAAGTGCACAAACCGGACATCAGGTTGACACTGAAAGCGATATCTGCAGGATTGCTTGAGATAAGATCAGCAAAACCGGCAAACATTCTCCCAATTAATAAAAATAAAGCCGCTCCTGGGGGGTGTACTACCTGTAACTTATGCGCACCCAGAATAAATTCCCCACAATCCCATAAGCTGCCCGTACGTTCGACCGAGAAAAAAAATACAGTGAAAGTGATCAGAAAAATTAATAGCCCCGTGATTTGTTTTGCCCTTTTTATGGATTCCATCATTGATATTTCATTGTTTCTAATGGCTCAAAATTACAAATATATCCAAGAAATGATCAGCTATAGTATAACTGATATTCGATCATCAGTATTTTACAGTATTCCCCGTGTCCTGAATGTATCTATCAAGAATTACCGGTATACCGCTATAATAAATAAAAATACAAACAACAAAGCACCTTGATCAACATGCTTTTTTAGTCTGTGATCTTATCGTGATGAATTTACATTTATATTTGCCCAAATTTTTATAAAATGGACTATATCGCTGACTCTTCAAAATCACTAAAAGAGTGGGGAAAATTTTACCGTGAAAAGTACCTTACCAGCCCACCTTTTCCCAATATAGCCATTGACCAATTTTTTAATCCGCAGATTTTGGAGAAAATACTGGAAGAGTTTCCTGATTTAAACAAAGATAAAGGAGACATTCATTACATTAATCCCAACGAAAACAAACTGGCTTCCAGTGGAGAAGGCCGTTTTGGTCCTCACACCAGAAGTTTTTTGCATTTTCTGAACTCCGAACCGTTTCTGGAATTCCTGCAGGAGTTATCTGGGATCCAGGAAACCCTCATTCCCGATCCTTATTTTATCGGTGGAGGTTGCCACCAGATCAAGCCCGGTGGCTTTTTGAAGCTTCATGTCGATTTTCATAAGCATAAAACCATGAATTTGGACCGACGCCTCAATGTGTTGGTATACCTAAACAAAGACTGGAAGGAGGAATATGGTGGTCACTTTGAATTGTGGGAAAAAGATAAAAGCAAAAGTGTGGTGCGCATACTTCCTGTATTCAACCGGATGGCTATTTTTTCCACCACCGGTTTTTCCTGGCATGGTCATCCTGATCCACTTACTTGTCCCCCGGACAGAACCCGCCAATCTCTGGCTCTTTACTATTATACCAATGGAAGGCCGGAAGGAGAAGTAAGCATTGAACAATCACAAAGAATTACGACTACTTTTGCATCCAGAAAAGATGAAGATAGCACCAGAATGAAGGTATATAATTTCCTTGTAAATCTGGCCAATGACATCACCCCACCCATTGTAGTAAAAACAATTAAAAAATACCGGAAAACTTAACTTTTCTTCCAAACATCCACTCCCATGGACAACATTTGTCTATGAATTCCATTTCAAATATTTAGATTGGTTCTAAATAAGAATCCGTGTTCATCCCATTTTTGAGAAATCCTGTTAAGATTATAGATTTGCATTGGCAGTTGCCTGAAAAGGTTATATTCTTTTGTTTTCGGTATTCATTGACCTGAAAAGAGTACACTGCTTCAAAATGTCGGTAAATTGATACAAAATCGAAAACCATGAATTGGATTCTAGCATTTTTTTCTTCTTCGATTGGTAAAAAGATCATTATAAGTCTTACAGGTATTTTCCTGATTTTATTTCTGGTAATTCATCTTGCCGGAAACCTGCAATTGCTTATCAACGATCAGGGAGAAACTTTCAACTTGTATGCGAAATTCATGACAACCCACCCTTTAATCAAAACGATTTCCTATGGTTTGTACTTTTTTATTATACTGCATGCCATTATGGGTATCACGCTCTATTGGGCCAACAGAAAATCAAAAGGAAGCAATTATAAATATCAAACCAAAGCCAATGCAGGATTTGCCGCAAAAAGCATGGCATTGTTAGGGGTTCTGATTCTTGCATTCTTATTCATTCATATGGGAGATTTTTGGTTTAAAATGAAAACTGATCAACTTCCCTATGTCAATTATAATGGAACTTTAGTCAAAGATCTCTATTTCCAAACCACTGTCACGTTTTCACAGCCCGTATTTGTGGTCATTTATTTGATCGGATTGAGTGCATTAGGGCTCCATTTATGGCATGGCTTTGAAAGTGCTTTCCAAACTTTGGGAATAAATCATAAGCAGTATACACCGATGATTCGCTTACTGGGGAGAATCTATTCGATATTGATTCCCATTGCTTTTGCCATCATTCCGATATACATCTATTTTCAGATGAATTAATGCCACGAATACATTATAGCACTATAAATATATTTTGAAATGAAATTGAATGCAAAAATTCCCTCCGGCCCATTAGAGGATAAATGGAAAAAGTATAAAGGGACGATGGATCTTGTAGCTCCTAATAACAAACGCAGAATCGATGTCATCGTAGTGGGTACCGGGTTGGCCGGCGCTTCGGCTGCTGCATCTTTGGCTGAGTTGGGTTATAATGTGAAAGCATTCACTTTTCATGATAGCCCGCGTAGAGCACATAGCATTGCAGCCCAGGGAGGTATCAATGCGGCTAAAAACTATCAGAATGATGGTGACAGTGTATATCGTTTATTTTATGATACCATAAAAGGAGGAGATTACCGGAGTAGGGAAGCCAATGTATACAGACTGGCAGAAGTAAGTGCGCAAATTATTGATCAATGTGTGGCACAGGGTGTACCATTCGCCAGGGAATACGGTGGATTGCTGGCTAACCGGTCATTTGGTGGAGTACAGGTTTCCAGAACTTTTTATGCAAAAGGACAGACCGGACAACAATTATTGCTAGGCGCATACTCTTCCCTCTCCAGACAAATATCATTAGGCAAGGTGAAGATGTATAATCGACATGAAATGCTGGATGTAGTCATTGTAGATGGAAAAGCAAGGGGAATTATCACCAGAAACCTGATTACAGGACAAATTGAAAGACATGGCGCTCATTGTGTAGTATTGGCAACCGGCGGATATGGCAATGTATTTTACCTCTCTACCAATGCCATGACCTGCAATGTATCCGCTGGATGGCGAACAGTAAAAAAAGGAGCCCTGATGGCCAATCCGTGTTTTACTCAGATTCATCCCACCTGCATACCTCAAAGTGGGGATTACCAATCCAAACTGACTTTGATGTCTGAATCTCTGAGAAACGACGGCAGAGTATGGGTACCAAAAAATATTGAAGATGCCATCGCGATCCGGGAAGGAAGAAAAACAGGCTTGGATATACAGGAAGAAGATCGTGATTATTTTCTGGAAAGACGGTATCCGGCTTTTGGCAACTTAGTGCCCAGAGACGTAGCTTCCCGTGCAGCTAAAGTGGAATGCGATAAAGGGCATGGTGTAGCTCCTACCGGACTGGCTGTATTTCTCGACTTCAATGACGCTATAATGCGTTATGGCCGTTCAGAAGCCACAAGCATCGGGCTAAATGGCGAAGCAACACCTAAAAAGATCAGAGAACTGGGGGAGAAAGTGATCGAATCTAAGTACGGTAATTTGTTTGAAATGTATGAAAAAATCACTGGAGAAAACCCTTATAAAACTCCGATGAAAATATATCCTGCCGTCCATTATACGATGGGTGGACTGTGGGTAGATTACAATCTGGAGACCAATATCAACGGCTTGTTTGCACTGGGTGAGTGCAATTTTTCGGATCATGGCGCCAACCGGTTAGGCGCATCTGCATTGATGCAAGGGTTGGCAGATGGATATTTTGTCATTCCTTATACCATCGGTCAGTTTTTATCCAAAGAGATTCTCACTCCGAAAATCGATATCAACCAACAGGCGTTTATTGATGCGGAAAATGAAGTCAGATCACGGATTGACAAGTTGATGAATATCCGCGGCAATACTTCTCCTGAAAGTTTTCATCGTAAACTGGGGAAGATTATGTGGGAATATTGCGGAATGTCAAGAAATAAAGAAGGATTGATCAAAGGACGGAAATTGATCCAGGATTTGCGGAAAGAGTTCTACGAAGACCTGTTCATCTCCGGTGACCCCAATGAGTACAATCCTGAACTGGAGAAAGCTTGCAGGGTGGAAGATTTTCTGGATTTGGGAGAACTAATGATGGTGGATGCTTTAGAAAGGAATGAAAGTTGTGGTGGACATTTTCGCGAAGAATATCAAACACCGGAAGGTGAGGCTTTGCGCAATGATGAAGAGTATTCTTTTGTTTCTGCCTGGGCATGGAATGATGGGAAACCTGCTCTGAATAAAGAAATGCTCAATTATGAATATATAGAAGTAAAAGCGAGAAGCTATAAATAATCATGCTCTAAAAGGAAAATATATGAACTTAACTTTAAAAGTCTGGAGGCAAAAAAATAACAAGGATAAAGGCAGGTTGGAAACTTATTCAGTAGTCGCCAATGAACACATGTCTTTTCTTGAGCTTCTCGATGTACTCAATGAGCAATTGATTCTGGAAAAGAAGGATCCGGTTTCTTTTGATCATGATTGCAGGGAAGGAATTTGTGGCACATGCAATCTGGTGATCAATGGCAGACCCCATGGGCCTATGCAGGGGACCACAACATGTCAATTGCATATGCGGCATTTTAAAGAGGGCGACACCATCGTGATCGAACCTTTCAGAGCAAGAGCATTTCCAGTGGTGAAAGATCTGGTAGTTGACCGGACAGCATTCGATCGCATCATACAGGCAGGAGGATATATCTCTGTCAATACAGGGCAGGCTCCGGATGGAAATTCACTTCCTGTCGAAAAAAAGTTAGCTGATTTGGCCATGGATGCAGCAACATGTATCGGCTGTGGCGCTTGTGTAGCTGCTTGTCCAAATGGGTCTGCTTCCCTGTTTACTGCAGCAAAAATTGCTCATTTGGGACTGCTGCCGCAGGGACAAGTCGAACGAAAGAAAAGAGCCAAATCCATGGTTGAGCAAATGGATAAGGAGGGATTTGGCGCATGCTCCAATATTGGAGCTTGCGAGGTCGAATGTCCCAAGGAAATATCCGTAGAACACATCGCCAGAATGAACAGAGATTATCTCACATCCGTATTCGCCGGTTAATCAGAATAAAGAAAACTTGTACCCTTTACCAGTACCGTTTCGAACCTTTCATTGCGACGTAATTGCATAATCGCAAATATTTTCCAGAGTTTTCTTATTTTTAGGCACGAGTTATCTGGACTATATTGTCGATTTTATATACGATCCCATTCTATCTATTGGTAACCCAAGTCCGGTAAAACCTATTCATATGCTGAATATAAGATTAGCTTTTTTCTGTTTTTTTGTCGCTCTTTTATTCGTTTTCTGCACAGGAGAATCCAGAAAAGGAAAAGAAGGAAAAGAATTCAATGATTACTTTCAACACAATAATCACCGAACCGCTGCCGAATGGGAGCCGGCATTAGGAACAATGATAGTTTGGCCATTAAGCATTCCTTACAAATTAGCTGTAGAATTGGCAAAAGACAACCATTTATTTACAATGGTAGAAAATGAGGATGTGCAAATGGAGGCTGAAAAATGGTTTAATGAATGGGGGATACTTTCTGAAAATGTAACATTTATTCATGCCCCTCAAGGCATTGATGCCTGGTGGACCCGGGATTGGGGTCCATCTGCCGTATTTACTCCAGAAGGAAAATATATGCTGGCTGATGGAAAATATCCGTATGCTACACCTCGATCAGACCTGGAATGCAACGATGTCTTGGAATTTCTGTACTTCGACGAAAACAACAATTTAGAGTTGACGCAAATTGATGATGATGCTACCATTCCTCTTGCAAATCAATTGGGTTTTGAAATTCTGGATTTGCCTTTTATCAATACGGGAGGAAATGTGTTAACCGATGGATTAGGTACGGCCTTCTCTACCTGCATTATCCTTGCTGAGAACCAATATCACGACATCGATGAAAATGAGTTCTTCGCATTGAATGAATCCTTACTGGGTTTGCATCGATACCATATCATTTCAAATTTTGAAGAATTCGGCATTCAACATATTGATTGTCTTCTGAAGCTCTTAGACGAAGAAACCATATTGGTAGCAGAGCCTCCGACTGATCATGAGCTGTTTGATGTGTATCAATCCATTGCTGCTAATGAATTGTCAAAAATTAAGACCCCCTATGGAAGGCCTTATCATATCAAAAGGATAAAAACAGCACGATATAGTGGTGAACTATTGGCAGCTTACACCAACTCTCTTATTCTGAATAAAACCATTTATGTGCCGCTTTTCGATATACCACAGGATACCGTTGCTTTAAATACATGGGCAGCAGCCATGCCGGGGTATGCAATTAAAGGGTTCACTTTTACCCTGGATGAAGAACCTTTCGTGACCGAAGAGTTAAGAGATCATTACGTAAGTTATGGATGGCGGGATGGTGATGCATTGCATTGCAGAACCAGGGCCATTTGGAATCCTGAAATGCTTTTCATAAGCATTAAAAAAATTGAACCTTTTGTCCGTGCCAGGGAAAAAATCAAAGTCCATGCAACCATTATTGATTATAGTAAGGGTGGGTTGGTAGAGAACCAGAGTGTCTTGTATTGGCGAATGGCCGACGATTCGGATTGGAAAACTATCCCGCTTACTCCTACCGGTCATGAAAATCATTTCTATGCTGAATTTCCCAAACAAAAATCAGGGACGACTATAGAATATTACATTTCAGCGATCTCACAGTCTGGGGAAATAGCAACCCGGCCCATCACAGCACCAAAAGGAATATATCAGTTTAAGGTGGAATGATGTTTAGGGAAAGGCGGGGGCTCCAGGGACTTTTGAATTCAATTGAATTTTTTATGATGTAAATTTTTTTAACATTGATTTTTTAGAAGAAGCAGAGAGTTAAATCAAGTAAATAGGAAAAATTAAAATTTAGGGATTAAATTTACTCCACTTTGAAATATTTAATTTTATGAAGTACCAATCCCAGACATACAGCCTGTTTACCGATTTTGACATTGCTTTATTCAAATCGGGTAAGCACTTCAAACTATATGAAAAGATGGGCGCCCATCTTGTAGAAGTGAATGGTGAAAAAGGTTGTTATTTTGCTGTTTGGGCTCCGGCAGCCCGGAAAGTAGCTGTTGCCGGTGATTTTAATCAATGGACAGGGAAAGGCTGTGACTTGAATGTCCGGTGGGATGGTTCAGGAATTTGGGAGGGCTTTATTCCGGGAGTTGAAAAGGGACATTTATATAAATTTAAGATTCTGGGTTCTGAAGGACAGGCATTGATGAAATCCGATCCCTATGCCATTCATTCTGAAACTCCCCCCAACACAGCAGGCGTGGTTTGGGAAAACAGTTATCTCTGGAAAGATGATCATTGGATGGAAACCCGCCATAAAAACAACTCTTTGGAAGCGCCTTACTCTGTATATGAAGTACACCTGGGCTCATGGAAGTGGAATAAAAGTGAAAATAGATCCCTTACATACCTGGAATTAGCGGATGAACTGGTTGCTTATGTAAAAGATATGGGATATACCCATGTTGAACTCATGCCGGTCATGGAACATCCGTATGCACCTTCATGGGGTTATCAGGTTACTTATTATTTCGCTCCCACCTCCCGGTTTGGATCTCCGGAAGAGTTCGCTCACCTTGTCGATCAATTTCATCAGGCAGGGATAGGAGTTATTCTGGATTGGGTGCCAGCGCATTTCCCATCCGATGCATGGGCCCTTGCGCAGTATGATGGTACCTGTGTTTATGAACACCCGGATCCCCGAAAAGGCTACCATCCTGACTGGAAGAGCCTGATCTTTAACTATGAAAGAAATGAAGTACGATCATTCTTGATCAGTAGTGCGCTGTATTGGCTCGATCGCTACCATATTGATGGTCTGAGAGTAGATGCGGTAGCATCCATAATATATCTGGACTATTCCCGAAATCATGGAGAATGGGAGCCCAATGAATATGGCGGCAGAGAAAACCTAAGGGCCATTTCTTTTTTAAAAGAATTTAATGAAGCCGTATATCGGCATTTTCCCGGCACCCAAACCATCGCTGAGGAATCCACCGCCTATCCGCTCATTACCCGACCGGTAGATGCGGGAGGCCTGGGATTTGGAATAAAATGGATGATGGGTTGGATGAATGATACGCTGGACTATTTCAAAAAAGATCCTGTTTACCGCAAATATCATCAGGGGAATTTATCCTTTAGTATTTTCTATGCCTTTTCTGAAAACTTTATGCTTCCTATTTCCCATGATGAAGTGGTACATGGAAAGGCTTCTCTTTTGGGGAAAATGCCCGGTGATGAATGGCAGCGATTTGCCAACTTAAGATTGCTCTTGGGGTATATGTTTACGCATCCCGGATCACATTTGCTTTTTATGGGCTGCGATACTGCCCAATATATAGAATGGAACTTCAAACAGGGTTTGGATTGGCATCTGCTGGAATTTCTACCACACAAAGGGGTAAATACCCTTGTAAAGGACTTGAATAACTTGTATAAAAGCCAGAAATCACTTTATGAGTGGGCCTATGATCAACGGGGATTTGAATGGATAGACTTCCAGGATGCCGACAACTCCATTTTGATCTATCTCAGGAAAAGTAAGAACTTTGAAGAGACCACCTTAATCATTTGCAATTTCACACCGAAAGTACATCCAAAATATAAAATTGGACTTCCTGATGAAATCAAATGGAAATTAATATTGAATACCGATGACAATAAGTATTGGGGAAGCCAGTATCCGGTGAAAAAATTATTTAAACCGGGCAAAAAAGAATACCATGGAAGAAAATATTCAGCTGAAATAGCCATAGCGCCCATGGCTGTAATGGTCTATAAAAAGATGAATACAAAATAAAGGCAGGACTTGCATCCTGCCTTACTGACTCTTTTTACAACTGTACTACGGAGTTTTTTTCCTGACCAACACCGGCAGGTACTACCTTGTCGGCTTCTTCGTCAGTAATCCAGATTTGGTCATTAACCAAAAATCTGTATTGGTATTCCTTACCGGTCTCCAGATCCAAAGTAGCTCTGAAAGATCCATCCTTCAGTTTTTGCATTTCACCTTCAGTGGGGTTCCAGGCATTAAATTCTCCAACCAAAGCCACCTTTTCAGCATTTTCTACAAATGAAGAATCTACTTTAAAAGTAACTTTGCAAACAGGTTTTGATTTTAAAAATTTTTTAGTGATGCTCATAATGTTGAGTTTTATTGAATAAAAAATATCAATATCTCAGAACTTCTTTCCAGCAAAAAGAAAGAATCCATTCTAAGATTATCTGATGTTTAGGGTAAATCTACAATCGAATGATCGTTGGTTTAATGAAGGCACAAAGGTAAAATAATTATTTTTGAATACCAAATTATTTTGAAACTCAACTTTTTGTTTTTTAGATTATAATAAATACAATTTCATGATAATGTATAATTATTTGATTTTGTGTATATATAAATCAATAAATCATTTATAGTAATCGTGTTTACTATAATCTCGATTAACATTTATTGTGAGTACTTACTATAAATAACCCGTATTTATTGCCCATTTTATATTCATTATCCAAAGTGAAGACCTTTTTCTTGTACATTTTCTTCAAAAACCACTACTATAATACCCTTTCATCTATATTCGTTACTTGTATTTACAGGAAATAAATATATGAAACCATTCATCATTGCTTTTCTGCTTAGCTTCACTACTTTCTTACCACTTTTATGTCAAAAAGGGTACGAGATCGGTGGCTGGCTAGGAACCAGTTTCTATTATGGCGATCTGAATAACAGAGTATCAATACAAAAGCCAGGGCCGGCAGGTGGATTCAACTTCAGAAGAAATTATAATACAAGGACGTCGCTGATGGCATCTCTAAGTTATGGGAGGATTGCTGCTGATGATGCCTCCTCTCCCAATTTCTTCGAAAGAAACAGAAATCTGAGTTTTGCCTCGCATATTTTTGATATTTCCGGAGTATTTGAATTTAATTTTTTTCCCTTCATCCATGGTGACAAAGTTGACCATAATACTCCATATATATTTGGCGGGCTTTCAGTATTCCATTTCAATCCTACCACTGTATTGGATGGCCAGAGATATGCTTTAAGAAATCTTGGAACTGAAGGCCAGTTACCGGGTGATGAATATGGATCATTCAGTGGTAGCCTGATCGTTGGCGGAGGGTGGAAATTGGCCCTTAATGACAAGTATAGTATCAATCTTCACTTTCGTTTTCAAAAGACATTCACTGACTATCTGGACGATGTAAGCGGCACTTATCCTGACAGAAATCTATTGCTGGATGTAAGGGGCCCTATTGCAGTTGCTCTTTCTGACCGGTCTTTGGTAGATGGTATAGGGATACCAGGAAGACAACGCGGAAACAGTAAGGATACCGACTCATTTGTGTTTTTTGGCGTTAGTCTGATGAGGTATATCGGCTACCTTGAATGTCCTGCCATCTCAGATCGGAGATAAAAAAACCGGCTTGTCAGGAATATGACAAGCCGGACATAGAAAGTCTTTTATTCTGACTAACCTACTTACTAACTTTAATCATTTTCTTACTGATGGTATTCCCCTGTGCTTCCAACTGATAATATAATATTCCACTGGCCGGAAGCTCCTGTGATTGGATAATAATATCCGTTTGACCTGCAGGGTAAATGCCATAATTTCTGTACAAAATACGTCCTGATATATCAAAAATTGTCAGAGATGCTTCTCCCTCATTGGGCAACACAAAGCTGATTATCGTTTGATCAAGAAACGGATTAGGTCTGTTTTGCATCAGTAACAATTCAGTATTTCCTGCAAAACTTGCATCATCAATGATGTTCAAGGAAAGCCGGGTTGCTTCTAATTGCTCTGTGTAAGCTTCAGAAGCCGCTATTTGGTCACTCAACCAAAGGGTTGAAGATAGTGTGCCTTCTTTAAGTGCTCTGAACCTAAAGGTAAACAACTTTTGCGATGGCATACTCTCATATTCTGATGAAGTATTCCAGCTAATGGCCAGCACACCGGAATTGGCCTTGTTCTCATTCACATTATTCATATTGAAAGACAATTCATTTTCATTGAATCCCATATATTCCAGATAGCCGGCATCAAATCCTATGGTCGCCTGAAATCCTGCCAATATCTGGTTTTCATCACTCATGAATGTCACATCGATCAGATCCCCGGTTCTATACTTCTTCTCATTGACATAAAACCGGGTTTCTTTAACGCTTCTGCTGGATAGAGGGACATTTCTGAGATTCATTGAATAACTCCTATCCACATCACCTACTTTAACAGCAACAAACTCATTGTTCATCATTTCTTTTGTTATCTGATCTAGTGGGATGCGCTCCACATAATCCCATGGGCTTGACGGATCGCTGAATATATAGGAATTATCTAATAGCTTCCATGACTTATTATTAGGAAATTGATCGTATATCCCCAATATTAGTCTTCTGATTTGCAGAATATCTGTAGCAGTAACCGTTTTACTGTTGTTGACATCCGCAGCTATCAGCTTATAAGGATCATTTAATGGTTGTATACCCAATATATGCCGTTGTATCAAAAGAATATCCAGGGTAGACACTCCATTTCGATAATCGTCATCCAACTCTGCGGAAAGGGAATATAGACCATCCATTTTGATCTCTTTAAACTCAAACCGTCCATCGGCACCGGTCAGATGGGTAGTCTTTTTATTGCTATTCATGTCAAGCAATGTCACTTCGGCTCCCGCAACATCAATATGATCAACTGTAGAAACACGTCCACCTACTCTGGCCGAAGCTTCATTATCACATCCGTCATTCGCCTGAATATTGAGTCTGATATTACAAAAATCTGCATTACCCTGGACGTCTCTTACCCACATTTGCAACTCATTGATTCCTACATTATTGCAACTAATAAGTACAGCAGAAGAATGTGAAGAAGGCAACCATTTCTGAGCCTGACTACTTAAATATTCAGCTTCGGTGGCAAT
>JRYF01003583.1_pt1 | contig 49464 bp, 35 predicted proteins | sample 235331 | NCBI WGS metagenome assembly JRYF01 (sample SAMN03074217, study PRJNA261475) | activated sludge metagenome | biome: Wastewater Treatment Plant; feature: Wastewater; material: Activated sludge; isolation source: activated biomass of a wastewater treatment plant treating hydrocarbon... ... | reverse complement strand
TGCGCCGCTCGAACACAAATACATAGATGCTCAAAGTCACGGCAAAATGCCGGGAACGCAAGAGAGATATACCAGCACGGAATAGAGGTGCTTCCACGGGTCGAGGTGTCCTTCCCCCTTTCCGAGAACCCCTGCCAAGAAAGCAGTGAATGGCACAAGAACGAAATAGGCCACAATCCAGGCAGGATGGGCAGCCAAGAGGTTGAAAAACTCTGATAATGTCATATCGCTTTGGTTTGACTTATTTGAAAAAATGTTTCCTGTAATAGGCGTTGTAGGACTGTTTCCAACTCATGGCAGCACTTGCGTACATCTTGGCCAGGCGGGGTTTTGCGTCGCGCAGGGGATGCAGGCCCATCGTATCGGCACGGGCGGGCGTAAGGAAATGGGTGTACAGGTCCGTGATGGTGTCGAAACCGGGTTCGGAATAAGAAATCCGGGTGAAGTCCTTCTCCGATTCGCTGGCCAGAAAAATGAGGTTGCGGTTTTCCTCTGGCCCCGGCGTGGCCAGGATTTCGGTAACGAAACCTGCTTCGAGAAAAGTCTTGTAAACACTCCTCGCCGCTTCTCCTTTTTTTCCTTTGAAAAAACCATAAAAATTGGCCATGACCATCCCGTCGGGCAAGAGGATTTTTTTCACGTCTTCGAAGCCCTCCAGCGTGAGTAAATGTTCCGGCACCGATTCGCTCAGGAAGGTGTCGAAAATGACGATGTCGTATTTATTGGGAGTCGTTTTGATGAAATGCCGTGCGTCGTCAATCACGACTTTCACGGTGGGGTCCATGTTGAAATATTTCACGGAAATCTCCCATACCCGGCGGTCAATTTCCACCGCCTCGACCTCGAAGCCCAGGCGGCCCAGTTGTTTGACCAGGGTGCCCCCGCCAAGCCCCAGCAACAGCACCTTGCTGCCCTTCGGGAAAATGCTGACGGCCGTGGGGAAATAATGCGACCAGTTCCAAATACTGTATTGCAGGTCGTTGTCCACGCCCATGTAGGTCTGCAAGGTATTGTTCACGATCAGGCCCCGGCCCATGCGTGCATCGGGGGTCATTTCGTAGGAGGGGTGATCCACCACTTTTATCTGGCCGAGTATGCCTTCCGATTCATAAAGTACGTTGTAATTTTCGGGATACCGGCCTGCTGCCCCGACCTGCCACCCTCCCAGCACGAGCAGCAACAACATGGCTGCCGGGGTGGCCCATCGGCCAGATTTCATCAATGAAAACGCAGGCAGGGCAGCTAACATACCGCCCGTAACAAGGGCCGGTTTTGAAATGCCAAATTCGGGAATGACATAAAAACCCATCAAAAATGTGAACAAGATGCCTCCCAGTGTGGAAATCGCATACACATTGCCGGCGCTGTTGCCGGCAGCGTTCGGGTCGCTGGTCAGGAGATTGATGATGATGGGCGACACCATGCCCATGAAAACCAAAGGCGGAAACATGAATACCATGAGTGAAATGACGGCCCCCACCTGCAGGCTCAGATGAATGGTGAGTTGCATGACCCAGGGGCCTGTCAAAGGCATGAGCACCAACGACGCACTGGCCAGGAGCATCGTCCTGAAAAGCAGGCACTCGTTGCCCGCATATTTTTTTGAAAGGATGCCCCCCAAAAAGTAGCCCGTCATCAACCCTCCCAGGGTAATGCCGAGCACGGCAGCCCACACGTACAGGGAGGTGCCAAAATAGGGGGCCAGGAGTTTGGCGCCGATCAGTTCGCATGCCATAACGGAACCGCCTTCAAGAAAGGAGAGCAGGTAGAGGTACTGCCGGGATGATTTCATAAAAAAGCAGCGTGAATTGGTTGTGAAATATTGCTTCAATTCGGCGTTAAAAAAAGGGAGGCAACCATTCCGTTGCCTCCCTTTCTGTACGGGGCGAAGGTAACAGTCTTAACGGGAAGACACCGTGTAAACATCACCGGCCACACGGGTAACCGTGCCGCCATTGTTGACATTGCCCAACAGCAGGATGCCGCACACATGCGGGGCCGCCATGGACGTGCCGCTCAAGGTGGCGTACCCTCCATCCTTGTAAGTCGAGTAAACGCTCGAACCGGGAGCGATATAGTCAACCGGCGGCTGGCCAAAGTTGGAGAACGAAGACCAAGTGTCGCTGCTCGTCATGGAAGCGATGGTGTAGATATTCGGCCCGTTGGCGCGGGCGGGAGAATAGTTGCCGGCATGGGCAGAACTGTTTCCTGCCGCTAGGGCAAAAGGACAAGCATTGCTGGCAGCGATCACGGCGTTGTCGAGGGCCGTGGAAGCGCCGCCGCCGAGGCTCATGTTGGCAGCGTCGTTGCCGGAGGCGCTGGCGGCCACGTAGTCAACGCCGGCAATCACGCCGGAGTTGGAGCCGCTGCCGTTGCGGTCGAGCACTTTTACAGGAACCACGCTTGCGCCCGCAGCTACGCCGATTACACCTTCCGTATTGTCAATGGCAGCTACCGTGCCTGCCACATGGGTACCATGACCGTTTTTGTCGTCCGGGCCGGCATTGGGGCCGGATGTCCATGCCGACCAGCCATTGGCAACATCCACGCTCAGATCGGGATGGTCAATGTCAATGCCCGTATCAATGATCCATGCTCTTTTACCAACGCCGTTGGCCGCTCCGCCCACGCGGGTAATGCCCCACGGAGTCGTTTGGCTACTGCCACCGCCACCTCCACCGCCGGGAGGGCCACCCATGGATACAGAAAAGGTTTGGTCTTGCTCGACATAGCTCACGCGCGGATGCGCTGCCAAGGCCAATGCTTCCTCTTCCGACAAACCTGTGAGGGAGAATCCTTTCAGGGCCGTGCCATAGACAAAGCCAAGTTTTTCGGTTTCAATGCGCAGTGATTGCAGGATTTCTTCGGCAATTTCACGCACGGTTGCTTTGTTTTTTTCATAAACGTTGACTCCAGCAGCCCGATCGGTGATGCCTGCTGCATCTTTCAGCACTACGATGTAACCACCGGGGATAACTTGCGACCCCTGATAGGTGATGAGCGTGGCCTCTTCCGCTAAGGGTTGTGCTTCATCGCTCGCCGACCCCACATCCTTGTGGCAGCTCACGATGAAAAGCAAAGCCAATGCAATGGCTCCGAAAATCCTGAAAAGTTGTGAATTTTTCATGTTGAACAGTTTTTTAAAAAGTGGATGAAATAGTTACCGCATGAATGAAAGCGAACATGCTCGAGAACCGGCCATGTTGTCCAATGTCGAAAAAACCGCAAGGCAGCCCCGCAAAATATAAGTAACAGTAAAAAAATAACTTTCTAATTAGAAGCCCTGAAAGCACAGGAAATAAAGGTTTGATAAAAGAATAAAATTGCATTTTATTCTTTTGGTGTTCCTAACAGGCTGATCGGCGGCTGCTCATTTCAAAAAAACGAAACGCAATCTTGCAAAAAGACGGGATTGCAGTAATGATTTTCGAATTAGAAGCAAATGTAATAATGAAAGGGATGTTTAGGCGGGAATTTCGATTTTTTTTATCGAAATGTACGTGCGGCACAAAAATATGGGAAAAGAAGTTGAAAAGCAATTGCCAGCAGTCCTCCTCAGTTACTTAGTCAAGCAAAACCTGATAAGTTAGTTTTCCCGCAAAGTCACGCTAAGGGTGATGCTGTCTTGCTTAGCGTGACTTTGCGAAACCTTAGCGTGACTTTGCGGGAAATAATTCCAACGCCCCAACTCATCAGAAATCACTTGACTGGCTACTCAGTTCGACTTCCAAAAATACGGGGTCATCAGCACCAGGATGGTAAAAAGCTCCAGGCGACCCAAAAGCATGAGGAACGACAGGAACCACTTCGCAGCGTCGGACAGGTGGGCGAAATTGTCAACCGGGCCAACCTTGCCGATGGCTGGGCCAACGTTGCCAAGCGATGTGGCAACCGCACCTACCGAGGTCATAAAATCATAACCCATAACACTCATCACCACCGTGCCGAGGATGAAAATCATCATGTAGATCAAGAGGAAAATGATGACGTGCGTCATGATGCGCGGGGCTACTACCTGGCCGTTGAGCTTCAGAGGCACCACGGCACGGGGGTGTAACAAGCGTTTGAACTCAAGATAAGAGTTTTTGAAAAAAACCATGTGGCGGATGAACTTGATGCCGCCAGCTGTGGAACCAGCACAGCCCCCCAGAAAGATCATGATGAAGAATAGCATCGTCAGCCCGTTGGTCCAGCCAGTGTAATCGGCAGATACGTAACCCGTGGTCGTGACGATGGAAACAATCTGAAACAGGCTGTCCCGGAAGGCTTTTTCAAGTCCGATAGCTTCGCCCCTACCTTTAAGCGCAGCATACACGGAGAAGGTCACGATGAGCGAAGTGATACATACAAACATGAAATAGGCCTTAAACTCATCGTTTTTCAGTACCTTTTGAAAACGGCCCTTGAGCGCCAGGTAGGTTACAGTAAAGTTGGTGCCTGCCAAAAACATGAACAGTATCACCGGGTATTGTATAGTCGGCGAGTCAAAAGCCATAAAGCTGGCATTTTTGGTGGAAAACCCACCGGTGGACATGGTGGTAAGCGCATGGTTGATGGCATCGTAAAACGTAAGGCCTGCGAAGTAAAGAATGGCCATCAGTACAATGGTCAGGCCGACGTATATGCCCCAAAGGCGCTTGGCGGTTTCCTGTATGCGGGGGTGAATTTTATCCGAAGTGGGGCCGGGCGCTTCGGCAGAGAAAAGCTCGATGCCACCAATGCCGAGCAAGGGAAAAATGGCTACCGTCAGCACGATGATGCCCATGCCGCCTATCCATTGGGTGAGGCTGCGCCAATAAAGGATTCCCCTCGGCACGGCTTCTATGTCGTTCAAGACGGTGGCACCCGTCGTTGTCAATCCCGACATGGACTCGAAAAAAGCATCCGTCACATCGGGAATCGCACCACTGAACAAGTAGGGCAGCATCCCGAACCCGACCATCGAGAACCATCCGATTGCCACGATAAGGTAGCCCTCCCGCTTGTTCACGGATTTGCCCTTGTTCCTGCTGGAAAAAAAAAGCAGGCCACCGGTCGCGAGCGTCAGAAGGCCGGAAAGGAAAAGCGGCTCGGCATCGCCCGATTCAAAATAAAAAGAAAAGGGGATCCCCGTCCACATCAACCCCCCGATGAAAAAAAGGAGGACACTTACCACCCGCGCTATTTGCTTGAAATTGATCATCCGTCAACGGAATATTTTCTCCATTTTCCCAATGGCTTCCGGCATGGCGAACACAATGACCCGGTCGTCCATTTGCAGTTGGAAATTGCCGTCGGGGATCATGCTCTCTTCCCCCCGTATGACGCCGCCGATAAGGGCTGCTTTCGGAAAATGCAGTTCTTTCAGAGGCCTGCGCGTAATCTGGTTGTTCTTCGTAACAACGAACTCTATCACCTCCGCATCCACGCCGTGCAGGCCGGTGATGGCCTCCACCCTGCCTTTCCGCACAAAGCGGAAGATGTTGTTGGCGGCAATGAGTTTCTGGTTGATGAGCGTGTCCACACCGATATTCTGGGAAATAAAGGTGTATTCCTTGTTTTCCACCTGTGCGATGGTCTTATAGACCCCGTGATTTTTGGCCGTAAGGCTGGCAATGATATTGGTTTCGGAATTGGGGGTCAGGGCGATGAACACGTCCATGTTTCCCAGGCCCTCCTCCATGAGCAAATCGGTGTTGTCGGCCTTGCCGTTGATGATGAGCGTACTGTGAAGGCACTCGGCCAGTTGTTTGCATCGGTCTTTGTTGCCTTCGATGAGGGTAATGTTGTAGTCGTCCTCCATCAGTTTGGCCGTTTCGTTGGCCAGGTGCGTACCGCCGAGTATCATCACGTTTTTTACTTTGACCTTCTTCGACCCCACGAACTGCTCCACCTCGTCCACTTTGTCTTTTTTGGTGATGAAATACACGTGGTCGTTGCGGCGCAGCACCACGTTGCCGTGCGGGATGAGGGTGTTGGTACCGCGCAGGATGGCAATGGGGCGCACGGAATCGTCGGTTTTCAGCTTTTTCCACTCGTTCAGGGGCATGTTGATCAAAGGAGAATGATCGTCGAGCGTGATGCCAAACAAAGAGATTTTACCTTCCTCGAATTCAAAGATGTCCGTGAAACTGCTGCGGTTCACGAGCCGGGAGATCTCCTTCGCTGCCAGTTGCGCAGGCGAAAAAATGGAATCCACGCCCATTTCCCCGAAAAGTTTCCGGTTGCTTTCTTCCAGGTATTCGCTCTTGTTCACCCGCGCCACCGTTTGCCGGGCACCCAACTTTTTTGCCAGGCTGGCCGTGAGCAGGTTGGTGCTCTCCGACGTGGTGACGGCGAGCACGAGCCGGGCCACCTCCGCCCCTGCCTCTTTCAGTACGCTGACCGACGAAGAGTCGCCCCGAATGGTGAGCAGATCGAGATGAGAGGAGGCGTAGTCCAGCACCTCCTGATTGTCGTCAATCAGCACGATGTCCTGGTTTTCGTAGGAAAGCAATTCCGCCAGGTGAAAGCCCAGGTTGCCGGCACCGGCAATGATGATTTTCATGTCGCAATGGCTGTTGGCACAGGAGTTTCGGTTTCTAATGGGCCGTGAACTATTCTTGATTGTTTTGACCAGTCAAGTTACCGGGTGACTTCGAGTCACCCGGTAACTAAGGCAAAAAACAGTCAAAAATTCAATTCACAAGCCACTACCCTATCAACAAGGGCCGCCTGCTTTTAAAAAAGGCGGCAAATGTATTTCCTAAATTCGTAACTACTTAGCAGGGGGTGTTTTTGGGGGAAAATTTTCAATTTTTCCCCAAAAACACCCCCAAAATGCTGCGCCCTTGTCATCCCCTTTAGGGGAACGGCCACGCCACGGGGGAAAATCGTGCGGGCCTGGCGGAGCGGCCAGCGTGGCGTGGACGGTTCCTTACAGGATGACAAAGGGGCATCGGGTTATTCTCCATTTTCAATTTACGAACAGGTCAGGAGTTCTGAAATTCAAAATGGAGGAAAAAGGAGCAAAAAATAAGGCCAAAGACGCATGTGCAAAGTTTTTCGCTAATCCCCGTGCTCCCTTCCTTTTGCCCTGCCTTCCTGCAAGGCTTTTTCCAGTTGAATGTCCGAGGAGTCCTTGACGGCGATGGGCGCAGGGTCGAGTTTTCGCAAATCGGGTTGACCGGCCATGACCCATGCCGTGTACCAGGCACTGCCGACCGACAGGATAGAGGCCCTCATGCGCGCCTCCACCATGCCGCCCAGGCGGGCGCTGTATGCGGCAGCAAATTCCTCGCACTGGGTCCTCACCATCGTCGTGCCGCGCATCTCGTTGCAGAGTTGGCGGTCGGTGGGAAACTCCCGGCGCAGGGCCATTTCGATGCCGAGCACGCTGTCCACCAGGGCGTGGCTTTCCAGCACGATGTTCCAGAAATACTCCGCAGGCCGCTCGATCAGTTCGGCCCGGCCTACCCAGAAGTCGTAATTGTCCTCGGCGAAGAGTTCCGGCAGGCGGCTTTCCCAAAAGGCATGGATACCATCCTGGCCGGTGAGTTGGCCGTTGTAGTTTTCGGTCGTGTGCAAGGGCACGTGCGCATCGGCGATATAGTGGCCGATGTCGGCAGAGTGGCGCAGTATTTTTTTTACGTCTTTTTCGGCAAAAGCCTCCGAAAGGCGGCGCAGGGTGTGTTCCAGGTGGTAGGGCACGATGCCGTGTTCGGAGAATTTGTCGAGCGCAAAAGCCGAACGGCAGTTCAGCGGCTGCCCGTCGAAAAGGGCAGCAAGGGCCGTGGTTTCGATGGGCCAGGAATCTTCGTAGTATTTTGGTTGGATATGCCTGAGAAAAAACTGCCGGAATGCCTGCCGGGTAACCCTGGGGGCCGTGCCTTTGAAAAGTTTGGGATTGAAGGCCACAAAACTGTCGTGCTGCATGACCGGTGCGGTGAGCAGGGGCAAGGTGTCCCCCCTGTTTTCATGGACAAAAAAATACTGTGCGTATTGCATCAGTGCATCCGTCCAGTTTCGCGGGAGATCGGGGAACGGCATTTTGCCATATCGGTCGAGGTCCATGTAATGGCGCGGGGCTTCGTGTTTGGTAGCGTAGCGGCGCTTGTCGGGGTCCACGGCGTGTTCCGTCACGTAGTCAATGTGCTTTTTGTAAAAAACAATCAACTCCGGCGGCAGCGTAAACACGGCATGGTGGTTGATTTTCCGGTGGCCAAAAAATCCCCACGCCGGCGGCGGGGCCGGGCGATAGGCAAACAACAGCACGGAAAAGAGAAGAATGGCAAGCGCTGGAATGAATTTCATGGCGACACATTGGGTTGGGACGAACAATTTCAACCGGCTTCGATCAAAGCAGGCCGCTGCGAAATTTCATGGTAGCAAATCACCCCCTCGCAGAAGTAGTGCGCCACCATGCTCTTCCGGGTGGCCCCTTTCTGCTCGATGGGACTTCCACCGTGCAGCAGGTTGGCGTGCCAGATCAGTACATCGCCCTTGCGGGCGAGGAATTTTTCTTTTTTGAAATCATGTTGCGAAACGACCTCCCCGATCTTGTCCTCGTAGCGTCGGTTGCTGTGATTGCCCAGCGCCAGGGCCGTATTGCCGGAGTCGTAGTCCTGGCAGGTGATGTAGGGCAGGCGGTGGCTGCCGGGGTAATAAAACAGAGGGCCGTTGCCTTCGTGGCAATCCTCCAGCGCCGTCCAGGCAGCGATGAGATGGCCCGGCGGTTCGGTCGTCATGTGGATGCTGTCGGAATGTGCCCGTTGCTCGCTGCCTTCGATGAAGTTGATGGTCTGGAAAGGCACTATTTTTCGGCCCATGATGAAGGCCAGCACATCCAGCAGGCGGGGATTTTTGAAAAATTCCCGTTCGAGCAACAGCGAAAAGCGATGGGCATCCATGAGTTTACGGCCCGTGTAGTTGAAGTCCGTTTTCCGGCTGTTCAGCAGTGCTTCGACTTCTTCGTTCGCCCTGTCCACTTGCTCCGGCGTGTAAAAATTCCGTAAAATCAGGTAGCCGTTTTCGATGAAATGCAGCAGTTGCCGGCGGATATCCGGGTCAAATTTCTGAAAATCGGGATGGGCCTGCATGGCCTCCTTTGCGCCGGGCCGGTCGAGCCAGGGGACTTCCCCGTGCCGCTCTTTGAAATCACTGCTCCCCACCGGACTGAAAATGCTTTTTTTCAGCCCATATTTCCTGTAAAGCTCCCGGTTGTGGTGCAGTTTCCCTGCGTTGAGCAGATTGTTCACCACGTAGGAGATTTTCATCGCCCGCAGGAACCCCGTCTGTTTTTTGAAAATGTCCCTAAGCGAAATCATGTTTTGAATTTAACGTCTGATGCTATTAGCTTTGCAAATGTAAGCGGCAACCCCTACTGCCTGGCAGTATCACCGCTTTTTTTTAAACTTAATAACTCAATAACTCCCTAACTCAATAACTCCCTAACTCATCACTCCCTAACTCAATAACTCAATAACTCCCTAACTCAATAACTCCCTAACTCCCTAACTCCTCCCACAATAACTGCAACATGAAAGTCACCGAATACCTTGAGAACGCCAACGGCCAGACCCTTGTCTCCTTTGAAGTATTGCCACCGCTCAAAGGCGGCAGCATGAAAGCCATTTTCGACACATTGGATCCTTTGATGGAATTCAAGCCTCCTTTTATTGATGTCACCTACCACCGGGAGGATTTCATTTATAAAAAAATGCCCAGCGGCTATTTTGAAAAAGTGGCCATCCGCAAGCGGCCCGGCACGGTCGGCATCTGTGCCGCCATCATGCACCGCTACGGGGTGGATGCCGTGCCACACCTTATTTGTGGCGGTTTTTCAAAAGAAGAAACTGAAAACGCCCTCATAGACCTCAACTTCCTCAACATCAAAAACGTGCTGGCCCTGCGGGGCGATGCAAGAACTTTTGACGGGCGCTTCGTGCCCGAACCCGACGGCCACGAGTACGCCCTCGACCTCGTGAAACAAATCGCCGAGATGAACCGGGGAAAGTACCTCGACGAGGACATCGCACAGGGCGAGCGGACGGACTTCTGCATCGGTATTGCAGGCTACCCGGAGAAACATTTCGAGGCGGCCAACCTCAAAATAGACCTCGAATACACCAAAGCCAAAGTGGACGCAGGTGCCGACTATATCGTGACCCAAATGTTTTTCGACAACAAATACTACTTCGCCTACGTGGAAGCCTGCCGGGAGGCGGGTATCCAAGTGCCCATCGTGCCGGGTCTCAAGCCGCTCACGAAGATGCACCAACTCAGTTCCATCCCCCGGAATTTTTACATTGACCTACCGGTGGAACTGACCAGGGAAATGCAAAAAGCCACCAATGCAAAAGCCCGGCAGCAGGTCGGCGTAGAGTGGTGCATTGCGCAATCGAAGGAACTCAAAGCACACAACGTCCCCTGTCTCCACTATTATACGATGGGCGATTCCGAGACCATCCGACAGATAGCGGAAGCTGTTTTTTAAAAACAAAATCCGCAACTTCTTGGAAGGGCACCCCCTCCCAAGAAGCTGCCAAAATTCAAAACAATGCAACGAAAAGCCTGGAGCCTGAAAGCGGGCAACATCCGCAACCTGAAGATCGTGACAGAAGACCTGCCGCCGCCCGGCCCCGGCGAAGTCACCGTCGAGGTGAAATCCATCGGCCTCAACTTTGCCGATGTGTTCGCCATCTGGGGCCTTTACAGCGCCACGCCCAAGGGCATGTTCACGCCCGGCCTCGAATATGCAGGCACAGTGGCCTCCGTTGGCAGCGGCGTGACCGGCCTGCGCACCGGCGACCGGGTGATGGGCGTCACCCGCTTCGGGGGTTATGCCACTCACCTGAACATTGATGCCCGCTACGTGATCCCCCTTCCACAGGACTGGAGTTACGATGAAGGAGCGGCCTACCTCGTGCAGGTACTCACGGCTTATTATGGCCTGGTGCCGCTCGGCAACCTCCTGGCGGGCCAGACCGTTCTCATCCACAGTGCAGCAGGCGGCGTGGGCATCCTGGCCAACCGCATTGCCAAAAAGATCGGCGCTTTCACCATTGGCACCATCGGCAGCCCGGCCAAGCTGGATTTGCTGAAAAAAGAAGGCGTGGACAAGGCCATCGTGCGTGGAAAGGATTTTGCGGAAAAACTGGACAAAGCACTGGAGGGAAGGCCGCTCAACCTCGTGATGGAGTGCATCGGCGGCAAGGTGCTGCAACAGGGTTTTTCCAAACTCGGCCCGCAGGGGCGCACCGTCGTGTATGGCGCTGCCCAATATGCCCAGCCCGGCGACCGTCCCAATTTCCTGAAAATCCTGTGGCAATTCCTCCGCCGCCCAAAAATTGATGCACAGCAACTGGCCGAGGATAACAAGGGAATACTGGGCTTCAACCTCATCTATCTCTACGAACAAGCCGACCTCATGCTCCGGCTTTTGGGCGAAATCGAAGCGCTCGACATCGGCAAACCCCTCGTTGGCCATACTTTTGCTTTTGGCGATCTGCCCGAAGCCGTGCGGCTTTTCAAGTCTGGCAAAACAACCGGAAAAGTTATTGTAAATACTTGATTTTCCGTTCACGACACAAACTGAAAGACAAATGATCAACTTTCGCTGTAAACCCTTTCACGAACTGACGGCACTCCAACTCTACGCCATCATGGCTCTCCGGCAGGAAGTGTTCATCGTCGAGCAAAACTGCCCTTACCTGGATGCCGATGGCAAAGACATGAAAAGCTGGCACCTGATGGGCTATGATGCCGATGGCAAACTGGTGGCTTATGCCCGGCTGTTGCCCAGGGGCGTTTCCTACGACCATTTTACTTCGATAGGAAGGATAGCCACCTCCCCAGCCGCCCGCCGGACCGGGGCTGGGCGGGCACTGATGAAGGCCGCCCTCGACTGGATGGAGCAACAGTTTCCCGGTGAAAACATCAAAATCAGCGCACAAACCTACCTGCGGGCCTTTTACGAAAGCTTCGGCTTTGTCGTCTCCGGCGAGGAATACTTGGAGGACGACATTCCCCACTTCCCGATGGTGCGGTGAAGTTGGAGGCAGGGCCACGCAACTTGACGTTTCCTTCGATTTTCTTTACCTTTACGAAAAAAAAGCAGCAACATGTCTGTACTGATCGAAAATCAAGTCATTTCCCCGGTAGAATACCTCGCCCGGGAGGCCGCCAAATCCAGGGAGGAAGGAAAAAGCGAATACTTTGACGGTCAAATCCATGATATGGCAATAGCTTCCGAACCACACGAAACAATCGCAGGAAATTTGTTTGGCCATTTTTGGTCACTGCTGCGCCACCAGGGATTCAAGCCCTACAAGAGCGACCTGCGCACCAAACTTTCCGAAACGAAGTACGCCCTCACCGATGTCATGCTGGTAAAGGGAAAACCCGTTTTTAGCGAGGATGAATTTTACAACCTCCTCAACCCGCACCTCATCGTCGAGGTGTTGTCGGACGGCACGGCCTCCAAAGACCAGGGAATCAAGTTCAGGGCCTACCGCCAGGTGGAAAGCCTCCAGGAGTACATCATGGTCTCGCAACATGAATACGCCGTCGAGTGCTATTTCCGGGACGAGGCGGGCAAGTGGGTCGTCGGGGATTACTACTCCTCACCGGACGACGTGCTGAAGTTCAGGAGCATTCCGATCGAACTTTCCCTGCGGGACATTTACGAGGGGGTTGAACTGTGAAGTCTGTGAGGTCCAAACAAGTAGTATGTTTTTGCGCCCCAATCAAGCGCCTGCCTTAGAAGCTCTTCTCTATCTCCCACGAGAGAATTTATCTCAATTTTTCCACCCCTTTATCTCTTGTTCGATGTGTTTCAATTCGACTTTCAGGCCGTATTTGTCGCTGATGTGCTTGGCCAGCCGGTCGGCAGCATAGACGGAGCGGTGTTGGCCACCTGTGCAGCCGAAATTGATGGTCAGGTTGGTGAAACTCCGCTCGATGTAATTTTCGATGGAGGGGTCGGTGAGTAGGAAAACCTGATTGAGGAACTCCTCCATGGCGGAGTGGTGCTGCAGGAAGTTGGCGACGGCCTCATCCCGTCCGGTCAGTTTTTTGTAAGGCTCGTAGAGGCCGGGATTGTGAATGAAGCGGCAGTCGAACACGAAACCGCCGCCGTGGCCGGAGGGGTCTTCGGGCACTCCCCGCTTGTAGGAGAAGCTCTGTACCGTCACCGTCAGCAGGCTCGCCGAGGCCCGGCCCTTGTCGAACGGCTCGAACCTTTTGGAGGTGGCCGCACCGTGCAGTGCCCGGAGCAGTTGGGGCATTTCAACCGGGAAAACCGCATTTTCCAACAGCCATTTCACGTTGCGCACGGCATAAGGGATGCTTTGGATGAAATATTCCTTCCGCTCGAACAGCCCGCGGAACCCATAGGTGCCAAAAGTCTGGATATTGCGCATGAGCACGTAACCGTGAAAGTGCGCAATGAACTTTTCCCGGTCAACGGGGATGAGCGTTTCGAGGGCATCGAGGTAGTGATCGACCAGTGCCCGACGGATGTCGGCGGGTATATTGGCCTTTGCCTGAAACAGGAGAGAAGCCAGGTCGTATTGCAGCGCACCCTGCCTGCCGCCCTGATAATCAATAAAATAAGGCTCGCCGCTTTTTATCATGATATTGCGGGCCTGAAAATCCCGGAACATGAAATGGCTGCAATCTGCCGTGAGCAGGTAGTCGGCGAAGCGGTTGAAGTCGTCTTCGAGCAGTTGTTCGTCGAAGGGAATTTTGGCCAGTTTGAGGAAATAATATTTGAAGGTGTTAAAATCCCACACCATACTCTGTTTGTCGAAAGATGCTCGCGGATAACAGACGCTGAAATCCAGGCCTTCGCCGCCTTTGACCTGCAAGTGGGCGAGCCGCTCCACCACCTTTTTGTAAAGTTGCACGAGGTAGTCTGGAAAAGAGCCGCCGGTTTGCAGTAGATAGCTGTACAGGGTAGTTGCGCCGAGGTCTTCCTGGAGATAGACATTCCCGACAGGGTCTTCGGCGTAAATCTCAGGAACGGGCAGGGCCTTTTGCCTGAAATGTTTTGAAAAAGAAAGGAATGCAGCGTTCTCTTTTGCGTCGGGGTTGTATGCGCCTACAGCGGCAAGTCCACCTTTGCTCAGGCGATAATAGATGCGGGTAGAGGCCGAGGGCGCAAGCGGCAGCACGAGATCGGGCCGCTCGCCCGACCATTGTTCAAATAGCCCGGAGAGGGCCGCTTCTATCTGGACAGAGGTCATCTGGTCGTTTTTTTTTTTGCAAGATACCAGGGTGTGCCACCGGGCAAATATATTGCGCAGCAATAGCTTTACCCAAATTTTGGAAAACCCTGATACAGTGAATATAGCTACCTTCGCCAGCTCATGCTTTACCCCAGGCCAGAAGGTTATCCCGAACGAACAACGAACAACGAACAACAAATGAACCCAACCACCACCGACCAACATCTCGTCATCCGGCCCGCCAACGAAAACGACGTGCCGCTCATCTTGCAGTTTATCCAGGAACTGGCCGAATATGAAAGGCTGTCCCACGTTGTCGTGGCAACGGAAGACCTGCTGCGGGAACACCTGTTCGGCGAACGCAAGGCCGCCGAAGTGTTGCTGGGCTATTATGATGGCCGACTGGCAGCGTTCGCACTGTATTTTCAAAATTTTTCCACCTTCATGGGCCGACCGGGCATTTACCTGGAGGATTTGTTCGTAAAACCCGAATACCGCCGCAAAGGCTTCGGTCGTGTATTGTTGGTGGAACTCGCCAAAATCGCCGTCGAGCGGGACTATGGCCGCCTGGAATGGTCCGTCCTCGACTGGAATTCGCCCGCCATTGATTTCTACAAAAGCCTCGGAGCCATTGACCTCCACGATTGGACCATGTTCCGCCTGACGGGGGACAAACTCGTGCAGTTGGCGAGGAGCAATGGCAGTCTTTAGCGTTTATTTTGGCGACCTGCCGGCAGTTGCTCACTTTCCGAAATTCAGTACCCAATTGCTTTCTGAAAGCCCGATGGGGCCTGTTCTGTAGCTGGAGACGAAACGCCAGTCCTTGCTGAGCAGGATGCGGCGCTGGCCCCTGCTGGGAATGGCGGCATCCACGAGCAGCAGGGCGACGGTGCGCCTGACGCTGGACGAGCCGCGTGCGATGATTTCGTCGCCATCCTGCAAGTTTTGGCAAGCGGAGCGCACGCGGTCCCAGGGCCAGGAGCCATCCCTGCCCCGGTGGTTGAGGGCGCTTCCTGTTTGCAGGTCTTCGCCGTGCTGCCGCGTGATGCGGTACATGCACTCGGCAGGTTCGAGTGCGTGTAGTGGTTTCATGTTTTTCAATGCTTCTATCAACTCGTCGCAGACCAGTGCATCAGAGGTGCTGCGAACGGCAAGTTCCCGCCTCAAATCCTCGATGACGGGGATATAGCCTGGTGGGTTCGAGCGCACCCGGTTGATTTCATCTATCATGGCCCGCTCTTCCTCCGACAGGAAAGGGGCGACAACGGGCTTGAAATCTGCGGAAGGCAAGGGAACGGCGGCCTTCTTTTCCGTATCGGCAGCGGTTTCCCTTCGGCCAGCGAGCATTTCTTCGGCAGTGGTAAAAGCAGTGGCGGTTTCCGTTTGTTGGGCAGGCTGGGCAGTAGGCGTGGTCGGGGTGGTTGGCTGGGCAGCATCGGTTGGCTGTGTTGTCGGGGCTGTTGTTGCGAACATGGAGGAGGGGCCGGTGGTTGGCTGCACGGTCGTTTCATAAGAAGTGGTGGCCCAATCACCTGTTTGGCCGAGGGGCGGGCACTGGCAGTCGTCCGAGCGCAGCACCATGCCCTGCGTGACCTCCTGATCGGCCTTCAACTGGTTGAACAAGCGGAAGCGCAATTCCGTGAAACCATAGAGGCGGGCGATGGTGGCCACGGTTTCACCCCGCTGCACAATGTGCGTCGGCCCGGGCTGCGCCGGAAAGATGGGCGTGGCCGGCCCTGTAGCGCTGGGGGGCACCGCTGCTGTCGGGGATACCCGCAGTTCCTGACATACGGCAATCACGTCGGATTTCAGGTTGTTCCACTGGCGGATTTGCTCCACCGTGACTTTATATTTCAGTGAAATGCGGTAGAGGGTTTCACCTCTTTGCACGACGTGCGCACCGGGTGTTTTGGCCGGAGGGCACTGGGCTTGGGCCGCAAGGGAAAAAGTGCAGGCAATCAGCGAGGTCAACAACAGTCTTCGCATAGGATTGGATTTTTTGTTTGTTTAAAAAAAAAACAGGAGAAACAACTTCCCGTTGCCAAAGGTAGGCAGATTTTGGAAATAAAGGTCTATTGGCCACTGAATTGCCTGATAGTTAGCCTGTTACCGGGGGTCAATAGTCGAAATTGAAATGCTGTAAGGCCCCTTGCATATCGGTGCTGGCAGGGTCCACGAAGATGCTTAAGGGTGTGTCGTAGCGCTCCCGTTTGAGGATGCCCGCCAGGTGAAGAAGCTGCTTCCCACTGTTGGCCGGTTTGAAAAAACCAAACCCCTGGAATTGGAAATCCGTGACCCTGCCGTTGTTTTTGTCCAGCGAACTGCAATCGAGTACAAGGGCTTCCTTCGCTCCTTCGCCCTGGCGCTCCGGGGCAAGCATGGCGTAAAGCCCCTCATAGTCGGCGGCTTTCAGCAGCGCAACGGTTTTGTCGAGTACGGGCATGCGCGCCTGCACCCGCTCCATCTGCGGAATGTGGTACTGGAAAGCAGGTGCCTCCCCCGTGTGCAGCGTTACGGAGACTTCCACCCCTTCGTAGCCGCTTTTTTCCGAAGCGAGATTTTTGAAAAAACGCCACGCCACATCGGAGGCAAACATGCCCGTAAGTTCGATTTGGTCGGTGAAGACCTGGCTGCCACTCAGTTCGATGCGCGCATACTGCTTGTCGGAAACCGGCGATGGCGTTTTGGCGACCTTGACCACACCGCCATAGGCTGCCTCGATTTCCTGAATGGCCCTGCGCTCGTTGGCCGTCCAGCCGTCCTTGTCGGGAGAGGAGCCGTTGCCGCAGGCAAGCAGAAAAAAGATAGCACAGATTGGAAAGATATTATTCATGGGGTGAAGGTAGGAGTCCACTCCGAAAAATCAATACAAGAAAAAAAAACAAACAGAGAGAGAATTTTATTTGGAAAAAATTTCTTTCAAATAAAATTCTCTCTAAACATTCTTCTGTCCGAGCTATTTGCTAAAACTTGAAATGACTTTACAGAACAGGTAGGGATTGTTGGATGGGTTTGAGGTGCCTTTGTCCTTCCCGAAAAATCGGGACAGGCGCTGCAAGGAACCGTCCAAGTCACGAGGGCCTTGCTCACAACCTCGCATCAAAGTTCACCAGTTCCACGAACTTGGCTACCCGGTTCTTGATTTCGAGGTGGGTGAGGGTTTTCAGGCGTTCGATGCCGAACTTTTCCACGCAGAAGGAGGCCATGGCCGAGCCGAAGATCACGGCCCGCTTCATGTTTTCATAGGAGAGGTCGCCCGTTTGGGCGAGGTAGCCGACGAAGCCGCCGGCGAAGGTGTCGCCTGCACCGGTGGGGTCAAAGACTTCGGCCAGGGGCAAGGCAGGGGCGAAGAAGATGTTGTCGTCGCAAAAGAGCAGGGCACCGTGTTCGCCTTTTTTGATGACGAGGTAGGTTGGCCCCATGTTCCGAATTTTATCGGCGGCCTTCACCAGGGAATGTTCGCCGCTCAACTGCCGGGCTTCCTCATCGTTCACCACGAGGCAGTCCACCTTTTTGAGGACTTCCCGCAGGCCGTCCAGCGCGACGTTCATCCAGAAGTTCATCGTGTCCATGGCCACGAAGCGGGGCCGCCCGTTCATCTGTTCGAGCACGCGCATCTGCACGGCAGGGGTCAGGTTGCCCAGCATCACGAAATTGCTGTCGGCATAGCCGGGGGGCAGCACGGGGTCGAAGTCGGCCAGCACGTTGAGTTGGGTGTCGAGGGTGTCGCGGCTGTTGAGGTCGTCGTGGTAGCGGCCGGCCCAGAAGAAGGACTTTTCGCCCTGTTTTACCTGCAAGCCGTCGAGGTTCACGCCTTTGGAGCGGAGCAGGTCGAGCGTTTCCTGTGGAAAGTCGTCGCCGATGACCGAGACAAGGTTGATTTTCGGAACGAAATAGGAAGCAGTGAGAGAGATATAGGTGCAGGCACCGCCCACGATTTTGTCGGCTTTGCCCAGGGGTGTTTCGATGTCGTCGAAGGCGACAGTCCCAACGGTGAGTAGGCTCATTGAACGTAAATTGGAGATGAAAAAAAAAGCCCCGCATACCTGCGAGGCTTTTGCGCCCCCTCTTGGGCTCGAACCAAGGACCTACGGATTAACAGTCCGGCGCTCTAACCGACTGAGCTAAGGAGGCAATTTTACTTTTTTGGAACGGTTTCCAAACGACCTTTTTAAAAGGCGAGCGCAAAGGTATGCTTCTTTTTAACAAGTGTGCAACAGTGGTGCAAAATTTTTTTTTAAAAAGGGAGCCTGCCCGCTCCTCCCTTCCAACCGCCATTTTTGTCAAGTTATCCACCCAAATCTTCAATTCATCGCTTTCAACGTGATCGGCAGTGGATTAGTTCGGATACTTGCACTGTGTTTATTGTTTTAAAAAAAACAAAACGCCATGCGTTGTCACCCGACTGTTATTCTCTTTTTTTGCCTGGTCTGGCTGCCTGTTTTTTCACAGGATGGCCCTCCATTGCTCGATGGGTATATCCGCCAGGCCATTGGCTCCAATCACGGGCTGCGGGAGCAGCAGTTCCTGCTCGAAAAGAACATGCTGGCCCTGGAGGAGGCACGGCGGCTCTACCTGCCGGATGTGGGTTTCGGGGCCTCCTACACCCTGGCGGTGGGCGGTCGTAAAATCCAGTTCCCTGTCGGCGACCTGCTCAACCCCGTCTATTCCACGCTCAACCAACTTACCCAGTCGAACGTGTTCCCCCAAATCGAAAACGTGGAGGAGCAGTTCCTTCCCAACAATTTTTACGATGCCCGTATCCGCATCCGGCAGCCCCTGATCAACCGGGAACTGTACTACAACCGGAAGATAAAAGAGGCCGCCATCACGTTGAAAGAGGCCGAAATAGCAGCCTTCAAGCGGGAACTGGCCAGGGATGTGCAGGTTGCCTATTACCGCTACCTGCAAGCGGGCGAGGCGGTGCATATTTACCAAAATGCCCTCGCCCTGCTCGCCGAAAACCAGCGGGTGAACGAAAGCCTGCTGCGCAACGACAAGATCATCCCCTCCGTGCTGGCCAGGGTGGAAAGTGAGATGAGCGCTGTGAAGGCACAGCAAAACCAAGCCGCAACGGATCACCGGAACGCAGCGGCCTATTTCAATTTCCTGCTCAACCGACCGCTGGACATGCCCATTGAAACGGACTCCACAGAACTGGCCCCATTCATTGTCTCGGCAGTACTTGCCCAGCCTGCCCGCCGGGAAGAACTCGACCAACTGGCCGCCGCCCGCGAGATGAACGCCCTGGCCACCGAAATGGCCAATGCCTGGAAAATCCCGAAGGTCGGCGCACAAGTGGACGTGGGTTCCCAAAATTTTGATTTCCAATGGGGCGGCTATGTACTGGGCGGGCTATCGGTCGAGGTGCCGATCTGGTCGGCGGGCCGCAACAAGCTCCGGGTGCAGCAGGCCCAACTGGACGGCATGGCCCTCGGCGAGAAAACCCAACAGGTAGAGCAGCAGATAACACTGCAAGTGTTCACCGCCCGCAATGCCCTGCTGGCCGGCATTGAAACCTGGCAGGGCTATGAAGCCCGCCTCACCGCAACGCAACGCCATTACCGCGACACCGAACGCCGTTACCGGGAGGGGACTGCCAACTATATCGAACTGCTCGATGCCCGTACCCAAACCACCCTTGCCGCCCTGGAACAGTCGGTGGCCCTGTACGATATTTTCATCAAAAAAGCCGAGTTGGACAGGGCACTGGCAGCATATCCGCTCCCGTGATATGGACAACTTGTTTTTTGCATCAAAAGAATAAAACAATGAAAGGCATCCTCTTCATCCTCCCCCTTGCCCTGCTGTGGGTCGCCTGCGGCAATGGCGGCCCTGAAACCGCACCTGTCAACGGGGAAAAACCAGTACCCGTGCGCACGGTGGCCGTGCAGCGGCAGGACGTGCAATTGACCATCCGCGCTACCGGCTTGGTGGCTTCCGACAACGAGGCCCGGCCCTCTTTTAAAATCGGCGGCGTTATTGCCCGCATACTCGCCGAGGAAGGTGATGTTGTGAAAAAAGGCCAACTCCTGGCCACGCTCGACCTCACGGAAATCAATGCACAGGTGCAGCAGGTGGGCGAGGCCGTCCAAAAAGCAGGACGCGACCTCCAGCGGGTTAAGAACCTCTACGCCGACAGTGTGGCCACGCTCGAGAACGTGCAGGATGCCACGACGGGACTGCGAGTGGCGGAGGAAAACCTGCGCATGGCAAAGTTCAATCAGGGATATGCCGAAATACGCTCGCCCATCAACGGTAAAGTGATTAAAAAACTGGCCAACACCGGCGAAATCACCGGGCCGGGTATGCCTGTTTTCTACATCCTCGGCACCGGTGGCAATGACTGGACCATCAAGGCGGGCCTGGCCGACCGGGATTGGGCGAGGTTGAAAACGGGCGACCGTGCCTCCGTGCAGTTCGATGCCTATCCCGGCAGGGCCTTTGAGGCTACCGTGATCAAACTGGCCGATACGGGCAACCCCGCCAGCGGTACGTTCGATGCCGAACTGAAACTGACATCCCCGCCGCCCCGGCTCGCCGCAGGGCTGATCGCCACGGTCGAGATTTTCCCCAAAAATGAAGGTGTTCAAACCCTTGTTCCCCTCGATGCGCTGGTGGAGACGAACCGCAGCGAGGCTACTGTTTTTGCCATTGTCAATGGTACTGCGCAGGCCCTGCCGGTACGCATTGCTTTCCTGCACCAAGACAAGGCAGTAGTGCAATCTGGTCTGGAAAACGTGGAGCGCGTGGTGACGGACGGAGCGCCGTATCTGACGGACGGGGCGAGGGTGGTGGAGGTGAAGTGATGATCATTTTTTTGGGCGGTTTTCACCGATTTTCAAACAAACGAAAAAATCTTTTCCGCCGTTGTTGGCATCCCCGCCAACAACATCTGCGACCCCTAAAAACATCGGCAGGTTGTTGGCGGGGACGCCAACAACGGCATCGAATTTACCAGTTCACATATTCACCAAAAATGAAAATCTCCGAATTTTCCGTCAAGAATTACCAGTTCACCATCGTCCTTTTTGTCATGGTGTTGTTGCTGGGCCTTCGTTCCCTGCTCACCATGCCGAGGGGGGAAGACCCGCCGTTCAATGCGCCGATATTTGTCATTTCGGCAGTGTGGCCCGGTGCCAGCCCCGACGATATGGAAGAACTGCTCGCCGTGCCCATCGAGGAGAAAATATATGAGTTGGAGGATATCAAAAAAATATCCACCACCTGCGACGACGGGTTGATGCTCATGCAGATTGAGTTCAGCTTCACGGTGAACACGATGGAGAAGTACAACGACGTGAACCGGGAACTGAATCGCCTGCGCAACGAACTGCCGGAAGACCTCCTTGTGCTCGACCTCATCCGCGCACAATCGAGCGACGTGGCCATTTTCCAGGCCGCTATCCTGTCGAACGGGGCCTCCTTCGAGGTCATGAAGCACCAGGCCGACAAGCTGAAAAACCGCCTCGAAAAAATCAAAGACCTCAAGCTCGTCACCGTGCAGGCCTACCCGGAGCGGCAGATTGACGTGGAGATTGATTTGGAGAAAATGGCCCAAAACCGCCTCGGCCTCAACCAGGTGCTCGGCCTCATGGAAGCCAGCAATGTCAACATCCCCGGCGGGAGCATTGACCTGGGGTCAAAAAGGTTCAACATCAAAACCACCAGCAGTTTTGAGGAAATCGAGGATGTGCGCAACACCGTCGTCCGCACCACCGAACAGGGCCGCATCGTCTATCTGCGGGACATCGCCACCGTGCGCTACGCCGACGAGGACGAAACCTACCGCGCCCGCTTCAACGGCGAGCGGGCCTTGTGGGTCAACGTGCGCCAAAAAGACAAGAAGAACATCGTGCAGGTGGCCGATCAGGTCTATCCCATTTTCGAGCAGTTCGAGAAGGAACTGCCGGAGGGCATCGGCCTTGCCGTCGCCTTCGATCAGGCCAAGAGCGTGAAACGCCGCCTGTCGGGCCTCGGAAGGGATTTCCTCATCGCCGTTTTTCTCGTGCTGCTCACCCTGCTGCCGCTCGGCACAAGGGCCTCGGTGGTGGTGATGATTTCCATCCCCCTCTCGTTGGCTATCGGCGTGGCCCTGCTCGATCTCATCGGCTATACCCTCAACCAACTGAGCATCGTCGGGCTGGTGGTGTCGCTCGGCCTGCTCGTGGACGACAGCATCGTCGTCGTGGAAAACATCGAGCGCTTCATGCGCATGGGGTACAGCCGCATGGAAGCGGCCATCACCGGCACGAAGCAGATCGGTGTCGCTGTCATAGGCTGCACGGCCACCCTCATCCTCGCCTTCCTGCCGCTTACGTTCTTGCCCGAAGGCTCCGGGGATTTCATCCGAAGCCTGCCCATGGCGGTCATCCTCACCGTAATCGCCTCGCTGTTCGTGGCCCTCACCATCATCCCCTTCCTTTCGAGGATGATTCTGAAAGAACACGAGCGCCCGGAGGGCAATTTTTTCCTGCGGGCATTTAAGAAATACCTCAACGAGCCGTACCAGCGGGTGCTGAAGTGGTCGTTTCGCCACCCCGTGATCACACTGCTGGGGGCCTTGGCCATCTTTGTGTCCAGCCTTGCGCTCATTCCGGTCATTGGGTTCAGCCTTTTCCCGCTTTCCGAAAAACCCATGTTCCTCGTGGACGTGGAAACCCCGCTCGGCTCCAACATGGACAAAGTGGACACCCTCGTGGCCTCGCTGGAACGCCACCTGCTCGCCGACCCGACGGTGGTGAGCGTGAGCGCCAACATCGGGCGCGGCAATCCCCGGGTTTATTACAACGAATTTCAGCAGCAGGTGTCGCCCAATTACGCCCAACTGCTCGTGCAGGTGCGCCCGGAACTGAAAGTACCCCAGATAACGGCCTTTGCCGACCAACTCCGGGAGGATTTTTCCGGCTATCCGGGAGCGAGGATCACGGTAAAACAATTCCAGCAAGGCCCCCCGGTCGTGGCCCCCATCGAGTTCCGCATCATGGGCGAGAACCTCGACACCCTGCGCCGCCTCTCATTCGCCGTGGAGGATTTCATCAAAAACACGGAGGGCACGATTTACGTGACCAACGATTTGCAGACCCAGAAAACCGACCTGCGGGTGGTGGTGAACAAGGACAAGGCAGGCTTGCTCGGCATCCCCCTCGCCGAGGTGGCCCGCACGGTGCGCCTCGGCATTGCAGGACTGGAAGTCGGGGTGCTGCGCAACGAGGAAGGCGAGGAGTTTGCTATCAACGTCCGCATTTCAAAAAACGAAAAAGAAGCACTGGAGACCTTTTCGAGGATATACATCACCTCCATGAGCGGCGCATTGGTACCGCTTTCGCAAATCGCCCGCATCGAGTTGCAGGCATCCCCGCCGGTCATCCTCCACTTCAACAAGGAGCGCTACGCCAGCGTGAGTGCTTTCGTCCGCACGGGCTACAACACTTCCGCCCTCACCGACCGGATCATCGAAAAACTGTCGGACTACGACTTCCCCGCCGGGTACAGTTTCGTTGCCGCCGGCGAGCGGGAAACCCAAGAGGAGAGCTTCGGAGGCATGGGCACGATCATCATCATCGCTGCTTTCGGCCTGCTGGCCATCCTGGTACTGGAGTTCCGCACGTTCAAGAGCACGCTCATCGTGCTGTCGGTCATCCCGCTGGGTATTATCGGCTCGCTCGTCACGCTGTACCTCATCGGCGAAACGCTTTCGTTCGTGGCCACCGTAGGCATGATCGCTCTGGTGGGCATCGAAATAAAGAACTCTATCTTTCTGGTGGACTATACCAATCAACTCCGGGAGCAGGGTATGCCACTCGACCAAGCCATCCTCGAAGGTGCCGAAACCCGCTTCCTGCCGATATTCCTCACCACGCTGACGGCCATCGGTGGCCTCACGCCACTGGTGCTGGAGGATTCACCCCTCATTTCCCCGCTCGCCTGGGTAATCATCGGCGGCCTGATAAGCTCACTGCTGCTGAGCCGCATCGTGACTCCGGTCTTGTACCGGTTGCTGCCGCCGAGGGTGTGATACGTAACAGCCTCTCATATAGAATTGGACGTTTTTCCCTCGAAACCCCCAAAGTGCAAACAAGCTCTCAAGCAAAGTGCTGGCAGAATGGAACCTGTTGCCTCAGCGCCCGACGACAACCCGCTCCGGCTTGCTCCACGTCACGGCATCGTTGGCGTAGTACAGCCATGCAGCCGAGGCGGGGGCTTCGTACTCACCGGGGATCTCGGCCTTCAGGTCGAGGTGGATGGTTTTGGCTTCCTTGCCCGCCATTTCACGAAAATAAAACACGGCGTAGCCGTCCTTGATCTCGTAAAAATCGAACAGCTTTTTCTCCTGCATTTCCTTCACCTGCCATGGCTGTATGCTCAACCCTGCCGGGATGCCGATGGTGGCGATGGGGTTGGTCACGGCTTCGCTACCCCGGTTGGTGATGGTGGTCGTCAGGCGGACAGTTGCTCCGACGGTGGGGGGACTGGAAGATGTTCCGCCATGTGCATTGTCCTGCAGCACTGTCTGGAGCGCCAGTTTGCAATCCGGGCTGCTCATGGGCTGCCGGGTGTGGTAATGGACTGCCAGATCATAGGGCAGCGGGTCGCCCTTGATGCGCACTTGCACTTCATTGTTGCCTTCCCGGAGCAAGGCAGCCAAGTGCTCGAACACGATGGGGTCTTTTTGGCTGGCCGTGAATGGTATTGAGCCTGCTTTTGTTCCGTTGACAAAAAGGGCCACTTCGCCGCCGATGGATTTTTTTACCTGCGAGGCGTGGGACACGAGTGCTTTAAGGGCCAGCACGGTGGCCTGCGTGGAACCGAAGCCGTAGTGCGTTTTGGCACCGGCCAGATAACGCACAGCCTTTTCGATGGTCGCCGTGTTTTTGCCTTCTTTCAGGAAAGCAAGGGCAGCCAGGGCGGTGGTTTCCACCGTCAGGTTTTTGCCGGTCGAATGGGTCATGCTGTGCGTTTTGCCGGTCCAACTGCCGTCGTAGGCCTGCTGAGCGGCGAGCAATTTCAGCAGTTCGCCCGCTTGTGGGCTGTGGGTTTGAAGCAGGATATTGGCCGCCAGGGCCAGGATGTAGGCATCTTGGGTCGCCGTGGCATCCTGCACCGTTTTTTGTATTTCCTTTTGGATGCTGCCGCCATGGCCTGCCGACGTAACGGCCCAAGTGATGTAGGCATCGGAAACGGGGCTTTGCATTTGCCAACTGTGCAGGCCGGGCCGGCCGTTCAGCCAGCCGCCGTTCCCGTCGCGACGGGTGAGCAGCCATTGGGCCGTGCGATCTATCAAGTCCTGCTCGACGGGATAGACGGCCTGCATGTCCACGAACTGCATCAGGCCATAAGCGGTGAGGGCTTCGTGGGCGGGTGGTTTGCCGTACCAGTCGAAGCCGCCACCGGGCACTTCGAAGGTCAGCAGGCGCTTGTAACCTTGCTCAAGAAAATCTTTGGCCCGTTTTTCCATTTCCGGCGCAGCGTTTCCGGTTGTTTTCAAAAAATTCATGACCAGCACGTTGGGGTAGTTGCCGCTCGATGTTTGCTCGAAGCAGCCGTTGGGTTGCCTCAGCATCCGGTCAAGCCCTGCCGTCAGGTCGCTCAGCACGCTGGGATGTACCGTGAAGGTGGCCACCATGCTGCCCTCCACCACTTCGCTTACGGGCACGGTGAAGGTTTTCTCCCGCTCATTTCCCCCAAAAACCTGATGCACGGGGAAGCCCCTCGGCTGCACGGTCAGCATTTGGGAGAAGGCATCCCGGAGGCCGTCGGCCTCGAAGGACACGTACAGCAAGTCGGCAAGTCCCGTGGCTTTTGCAAAACCAACTTCGTATTCCGGGTACAGGGTCAGGGCCTCGCCGGGCCGCAGGGTCAGGGTAGGGGGGAGTTGTTTCACCGAAATAAAACCTGCGGGGGCTTCGACCGTCAGCTTCCCCGTCAACGCCTGGTCGGTGTTGTTGGTGAGGGCGAGCGGGAAGGCGATGCGGTCGCCGCTGAGCAGGTTGACCGGGGCTTTTACGTCCATGCCAAAAGGCGATTGGGTGAAAAAACGCTGTTCGGCCCGCCCGATGCTGCCGTCGGTGCCAATGCCCTCCACGGTGGCCCGGAAGGTGCTGATGGCATCGGTATTGTAAAATTCAACGACGGCTTGGCCGTTCCTGCCGACTTCCAGTTGGGGAGCAAAAAAGACCGTTTTGCGGAAGTCGCTGCGCTCGATCCCATCGGGTATGGCGGTGCTGCTGTATTGGGGGGCGTAAAACTTGCGGGGGGTGTGGATGCTCCATTCTTTTGATGTTGCGCCAAGTTTCCTATCCTCGTCCAGATTGAATTTAACGGGAAGGGTGACCTGGGCGCGTACTGCAAGCCCATTTTGCATTGCGGGCGTCCATTTTCCATCCATCATTTTTAACAAACGCAGAACTTCCTCTGCCGTGCCTCCACCGATATCCCTCACTATCTTGGCATCTGTGATGCTTCCATCTTTTTCTACCATAAAACTAGCCACGGACGTGCCCGTTATACAAGCGTCCTTTGCAAGTTCAGGATATTTCAGGTTCTTGCTCAGGAACTTTTTCAATTCGGCTTCCCCATTGTTGAATTGAGGCATTTTTTCAACAATTTTGAACGCTTCTGCCTCCTGCTGACCGGGGGGCAATGCCAGCCGATTTTCTGCGTCAATAGCAAGTGGACTTCTTAGCAAAAACGCTTCTTCTCTGCTGCCTGTCCCTACCGGTGCCCTGTTGTTCGGTATTTCATTGTTTGCACGGGGGACCCGCACACCATCAATATAATAATTGGTAGGTTCGGCACGGCTCCCGCTTATTGTCAGCGCATTGGCATCTTCAATTATGGTGACACCTGCACTCATGGAGGCAAGGGCGTTCACGCTGCGGGTCGGCATATTGGCGACTTCTTCCGAAGAAATGGATGGGGGCACGCTCTCTTTCAGGGCTTTTTTAGGCTTATCGGCACCTGTTGGGGTATTGTTTGAACGGCGGTTGCTGTCATACGCAATGGACATACCCTGTGTCGTATTGTCCCGCTCTATCAGTGGCCTTTCGTATTTTACGACCACCTCTTGCAACTCAATGCCGACCTTCATTTTTCCATCCAATTTATTGGCCTTGCCCGCTGATACCCTTACACCGGAAATCCGCTGGGGATTGAACCCTGTATAGGAAAACTCAACATCGTAAGTGCCGGGCAAAAGTTCATGGATGGCATAGTTGCCGGTAAAGTCTGTCTCACCGCCCGTGACGAGCACGCCATCTCGATAAAGAGCCACCGTACCAAATATGATTGGCTCCCCCGTTTCATTGTCCACGAGTGTTCCTGTCAACTTGGTTGCCCTGACAGGCTCCGTATCCAGTACGAGCGGCGGTTGGAATTTGTATTCGGTGTAGTTTTCCACTACGCCTGGCAGCTTGATCAGGATGGGCTGCATGGAGCCGTTCGTCCTGATGGCCTTGCCGTCCCAGATGGCGGAATTGACCCAAAGGATATGGCTGGAGGGCAAGAGGGTATCCAGTTCAAACCTGCCGTTTTCGTCGGTGAGGGCATGGAGGTTGCTGTCTTTCACGCCGATCAACAATCTGGGCACAGGTTTGCCGTCTTTGTCGGTGACGAGGCCCTTTGTCACGGCCCTTTCGTTGACGTGTTCGGCTGCGGCTATGGGCAGTCGGTCCAATATTTCCTCCCAGGCAAACCGCCGCCAGCCCTGTGTCAGCATCAAGTAGTCCAATGCCAAGCGTTGGTCTTTGTCAGGGTGTTTTTCACGGGGGTCGAAGTAGAAGTTGGGTTCCTCCACCTTGCCGGTCAGTTCACTTTCGAGCAGGAGGTGCGCCAGGATATGCCCTTGCCGGTCGTCGGCGAAGGTGAGCAGGTTGTCGTCGGCGACGGAGAGGCTGAACCGTCCCGGCATGGGGATGCCCCGCTCGTCCGTCACTTGCACGGTCAGGGTTACTTTTTCTCTGGGCAGGTATTTTTCCTTGTTGGTTTTTACGTTGATTTTCAGGTGTTTATCAAGGTTCAAAAACACGAGCCGCTCTGCACGTGGAATCTCCCGGCTGTCGAAGAGCGTGACCTGGGCGATGCCGATGGGGAGGTTTTTCACGGGAATTGTTACCCGGTGTGCGCCCGCCTCCGGTCGAAGGGTTTGGGTGAAATACATTTCGCCCCTGCTCACAAGCACCACGTGGAGCGCCTCGTCCTCGGTGGAATGGACTTCCACCGCCAGGGAGTCCCCTTTCAGCGAGCCAACTTTCATCGAAAACCCCCGTGCATAAGCGCCGGGCAGGTCATACACTTCTTGAATGCCTTCCGGTTTGGTCAGCACGGCGCGGTACTCCTCGCCTGCTTGCGGGATGAAATCAAAAGCCCCCATGCCCTGGTGGTAACTTTTGAACGAGGCGACCACAGCGCCATTTGAGTCAAGGATGTTGCCTTCCACGTCGGCGGGTTTGCCCCACTCGTTCAGTGCCTTGAAGGCAACGGTGGCGGGCAGGTCGGCCACCAGGTCACCGCCTTCGGGCAGGAACTGGAGGTCAATCTTGTTCAGGACAATAGGTACGCTGCGGCTGATGCTCTCCGTCTGGCCGTTGTACTGGATGAGCACGTTGAGCAGGCCGTCGTTGGTGGCCAAATCTTTTGGAAGTTCAAACCGGATGCGGGCATGGCCCTTCCCGTCTGTTTTCCCTGCGACCTGCGTGAACTGTTGCCCTTCAAGGCTGCCGGTGGCCGTAAATTCATGGTCGGCAAGCGGTCGGTTGGCCAGGGTGTTCAAATCCAGTTTTGCTTCCACCGCATCGCCGGGGCCATAGGCTTTTTTCAAAAAATCCAACTCCATGCGCAGGCGGGGCAGCACGGTGGCCTGCACCTGCAAGTCCCGTTCGAAGGCATCCTCAAAGTTGCGCTGCCAGTTGGTGTAAGCCTTTACTTTGTAAATGCCGCCGGGAGCCGTTTCGCCGAGCAGGAAATCGCCTGCTGCCGTGCCGCCCTTCGCCAGCAGGGTTATTTTTTTCAAAACGCTGCCGTTGGGGGCGATGAGTTCCACGTACAGGATTTCGCTTTTGGCACTGGCTTTCAGCGAGTTGCCATCCCGGACGTAGGCGCTGAACCAAATCGCTTCGCCCGGCTCGAAGAAGGTGCGGTCGAAGTGGAGATAGACCTTTTCCGGGGTGCGCTGTTGGCCAAGCAAGGACAGCCTGGCAGCGATTTTCAGGAAAAAGGAAGAGTCCACCGTTGCGTTGGGCACGAAAGCTTTCCGGTGTTGCGATGCGCTGGCATTTTCGCCCGTGTTGGACAGGGCAGTTTTTGGGCGACCGGTTTTGGGTGGTGATTGGAGCGGGTGAAACAACGTGCCTGTCGGGTCGCCAACGGGCAGTTCGGTAGTGCCGTCGCCCGGAACCGGGGCGTGGGACAGATTGGGGGCATCCTGTTTCCAGAACAGGAGCCAGAGGAGGAATAGTCCAGTAATCATAGCCAGAAAAGTTTTAGTGAAAAAATAGCTTTTATTTGGAGGCCTTTTGTCGAGGAGCGTCTCCATCCGTTCCCACGCTTGCGGGTTGAAGTCAAACCCGTGAGCATCGAGTTTTTCTTTCAGATTGGAAGATGTATGTGTATTCGGGCCGTTCATTTTTCAACAGGATTTAAAACCAGGTTGCGCAAGGGCATCGGGTCGGCAGGCGAGGGGGAGGGCGCTTGCAGCCAGGCCCGCAGTTGCTTTTTTGCTTCTGCTAAATGCCACTTGGAGGTATTGGTGCTGATGCCGAGCATTTCGCCTATTTCCCGGTGCGTGTAACCCTCGAGGATGTTGAGGGAAAACACGGCCCGGCAGGGCATCGGCAGTTTTTGGATAAGGCGGTAGATGTGTTCTGCTTCAAGCTGTACGAGCGCATCCGGGTCGAAGGGCACGTCGGGCACTTCGCCCATGCTGATATGCAGGCGGTATTTTGTTTGTGCCCGCACGAAGTCAATGGCCGTGCGCAGGGTAATGGTGGCCATCCAGCCGTGCAGGCTGCCCTGCTCGTCGTATTCACCGATGTGGCGAAATATTTTCAGGAAAGCCCTGTTCAACACATCCTCGGCTTCTTCCCGGTGGGCCGTGTAGCGCATGCAGATACCGAGCATTTTACCAAAAAAACGTTGGTACAGGCAGTGCTGCGCCTCCCGGTGCTGCTGCCGGCAACCGTTTACGAGTTCCGTATCGGTGCTGTGCTGTGTGAAATGTCCGTGTTGCATTTGCATCTGTTGGGAATAACGAGCGGGGCACAAGAAATGGTTGGTAAAACGCGTGATTTTGGTTGGTGACGATATTGAATTTTATTTTTCCATCCCGCATGATTTTCCTCATTGCCCATCAATGTGAAAAGTTGGAATATGGCGATTGAAAGCCCGGCGGGCTATTGCCGGGCGGCAATGTTTCACCAAAAAAAAAATTGCCATGAAAAACTGGATGTTAGTGATCGGTTTGGGGATGCTGCTTTTTGCAGGCTGCCAAAAGGACAATGGGGCACTCGATATGCCGGAACCTGACCAAAAAATGCTGGTTCCCACCAACGGCGAGTTCCTTGATTTGCGCCGTCCATTCCAGGAAGTCCGCGTGGGCGAGCCGTTTTCCCTGCGGGTCAACGAAGTCGCCCTCGTCCTGCCCGATAGGATCAGGGTAACTTTTATGGACGTGACGGAGGACAGCCGCTGCCCATCCAGCGCCACTTGTGTATGGGAAGGCCGGGCTACCATTAAGTTCAGCTTCGAGCAGTACGACGACTATTTCATCGGCGAATTGGCCACCCGCAACAGCATGCCGTTGCCTGGCAGCGAAATGAGCGTGTTTGGCCGCAATGCCAAGTTGCTGGACGTAGCGCCCTACCCGACGGGCCGCAGGCCGATACCGCTTGAAACTTATCGGGTAACAATGGTCTTCGGGCGCAGTGGAGGTGCAGTAACCTTCTGAACAGGAAGACTTCGTGATGAAGTAGCGGGCAGGCTGTTCAAACTTTAATGCCGTGCAGCCGTTTAGAGTGCTATCTTTGTCAAAACAACACCTTCCGCTGCTTTGTCCAACACTTCCACATCCTGGCTGTTGAAAATGGCCTGGCGCGACAGCCGCCGCAACCGGGGCCGTTTGCTGCTTTTCATTTCCTCCATCGTCATCGGCATAGCTGCGCTGGTGGCCATCAATTCTTTCAGCGAAAACCTCCAACGGGACATTGACAACGAGGCCAAGACCTTGTTGGGGGCCGACCTCGTCGTGCAGGGCGGCCAACCTGCGCCCGATTCCATCCGTCAAGTGTTCGACCTGCTGGGCGCCGAGCAACGGGCCGAAACGTGGAGCCTTGTTTCGATGGTTTATTTCCCCAAAAACGGTGGTACGAGGCTCTCGCAGGTACGGGCACAGGAAGGCGGGTTTCCTTTTTTCGGAAAACTTTCGACCGAACCGGCCGGGGCGGAGGCGCTTTTCAAAAAAGCAGCCCTCCCCAACGGCAACCAAAATGACCCGGACATGCCTGCGGATCGCATCGCCCTGGTCGAAAAAACACTCATGCTCCAGTTCGACCTGCGGGTGGGCGACACGGTGCGGGTCGGCAGCGAACCTTTCCTCATTGCCGGGCAACTCAACTCGGCCCCCGGTCGTGCAGGTATCGCCGGTTCCATCGCCCCGGTGGTTTACATTCCCAAAAAATACTTGGAACAAACAGGGTTGGTGCAGCGCGGCAGTTTGATTTGGTATCAATATTTTTTCCGCTTTCCCGAAAACGAAATGGTGGAAGACCTCGTGGCCACCGTGGTCGGCCCGGCCATCGAAAACACGCCGCTGGAAACCGAAACGGTGGCTGGTCGGCGGGAAGACCTCGGTGAGGCGTTCGGCAACATGCGCATTTTCCTTAACCTGGTGGGTTTCATCGCCTTGTTGCTGGGCTGCATTGGGGTTGCCAGTTCCGTACACATTTACCTGAAAGATAAAATGGCCGGCATAGCCGTACTGCGCTGCTTAGGGGTAAAAGGCTGGCAGGCGTTCCGCATTTTCCTGTTGCAAGTGGTGGTGCTGGGGCTGGCCGGCGGCGTGCTGGGGGCACTTTGCGGAAGCCTGCTCCAAACCCTGCTGCCCCTGCTGCTCGGCGATTTCCTACCTGTCGAAAATGTCAGTACGGATATTTCCTGGCGGGCCATGGGCATGGGCGTGCTGACGGGGCTGGGCATCACGGTACTGTTTGCCTTGCTCCCCCTGCTTGCTATCCGAAAGGTGTCGCCACTCCGCACGTTGCGGGCCTCTTATGAGGCGGACACGAGTGGCAGTGACCCGCTCCGCTGGCTGGTCTATCTGCTAATTTTCCTTTTCGTGTGCGGTTTCACGCTGGCGCAAACAGGCGAGTGGAAATCCATTGTTTTCCCGCTCGGTATCGTGGTTTCTTTTCTTGTGCTGGCCGGTGTGGCATGGGTGTTCACCTGGGCCGTTCGACGGTACTTTCCCGTTGGGTGGAGCTACACGTGGCGGCAGGGCATTGCCAACCTCTACCGGCCCAACAACCAGACACTCACCCTCATCGTGACCATCGGGCTGGGCACGGCACTCATTTCCACCCTTTTCCTGGTGCAGGAGCTTTTGTTGAAACAAGTCGCTTACACGGGCACGGGCAACGTGCCCAACATGATCATTTTCGACATACAACCCCCTCAAAAAGAGGCGGTTGCGAAGCTGACAGAAGCCAATGGCCTGCCCGTGAAACAACTCGTGCCCATTGTTACCATGCGCTTGGTGAGCATTGATGGAGTCACCAAGGAAATGCACGAACGGGATACGACCGGCCCTTCCAGTCGGCTCGCCCAAACGGAGGAGCGGCAAGGTCGCCGCAGGCGAGGCGGAAATCCCGACGACGGCCCCGCAGACCGCCGGCGCGACTGGGTATTCGACAGGGAGTACCGCGTGACTTATCGCGACACGCTGATTGATACCGAAAAAATAGTGGAAGGCAACTGGACGGGCAAAGTCGGCGGGGATGGTACCATCTATGTGTCCATTGCCGACAACGTGGCAGATGGATTGAAAGCAAAGGTCGGCTCCAAAATCGTTTTCAACGTGCAGGGGGCCATCATCGAGACGGTCGTGGGCAGCATCCGCAAGGTGGATTTCCGGCGGGTACAAACAAATTTCCTCGTGGTGTTTCCCCTGGGCGTTTTGGAAGAAGCGCCCCAATTTTATGTGGTGGCCTCCAGGGTCGAATCGGAGGAGCAGTCCGCCAAATTCCAACAAGCGCTCGTGAAGGACTACCCGAACGTGTCCGTCGTGGATTTGACCCAAATCCTGAAGTCGGTTAAAACGGTGCTCGACAAGGTGTCGTTTGTCATTCGGTTCATGGCTTTGTTCAGCATATTGACCGGGCTGGTCGTGCTCATCAGTTCGGTCGTGTTGAGCAAATACCAGCGCATACAGGAAAGTGTGCTGCTGCGGACACTGGGAGCGCACCGCCGCCAAATTCTACGGATCAATGTGCTGGAATATTTCATGCTCGGTACGCTCGCCACGCTGACAGGCATCGGGCTGTCCATCGCAGGCAGTTTCGCCCTTGCGAAATGGCTGCTGAAAATACCTTACGAACCTGACCTTTGGCCCGTGATGGTGGTTTTTGTCTCCATAACGGGTCTCACCGTGTTGATAGGCCTGCTGAACAGCCGGGAAATCGTGCGGAAGCCTCCGCTGGAAGTGCTGCGCAAAGAGGTTTGAGGCAAACGGTCAAACATTTTCTATTGGCTGCTAACGAGCATATAGCCTGTTTTTTGCCTCAGTTACCGGGTGACTTCGAGTCGCCCCCGGTAACTTGACAGCCACATCCCACTTATTTTCCCTGTCACGGAATCGCCCTTTCAATGGTTTTTTAATTTTCTTTTAAATGTCTAATCATTTTTTAACAAAAGAAATGCGCCGTTGGCACGTTTTTTTATATATCCGCATCGTACTTTTAATTTTTTCTCCCCCTTTTTAGTAGTCACAACTTTTCCCCCGCACGATTTCTGTAAAGTATTCAATGTACCCTATCCCCCCGATAGTGTGTCCCTGATGGGTTCACTGTATTCAATGAGGTAATTGATTACCTATATTTATTTTACCTTTCAAACTTTTTAAACACTTCAAAAAATGAAAAGAAATTATTTTTCATTTGCATTGACGATCATGGCCGTATTCGGGTTTGTGCAACTCAATGCCCAAGACACCAACGTTGACAATCATACGCTCACGGTCAACATTCCCAAAGTGGCTTTGCTCGACATCGAGGGTGGCGGTGCGGTGACTCTCAGCCCGGATGCCCCAATAGAAGCAGGCAATCCGATTGATTTCTCATCCGACACGGACAACTCGCTTTGGCTGAACTACTCCTCCATCGTTGGAAATGCTCCCAACGATTCGAGGACCGTTACCGTTTCGCTGACGGGAACGCTGCCTTCCGGGGCCAACCTCAGGGTGACAGCGGCGGCTGCAACCGGCGACGGCGGTGGAAACAAAGGCACCTCCTCCGGCTTGGTTACTTTGGCTGCTATCAACACGGATTACACAGTAATTACAGGCATTGGCAGTTGCTACACCGGCGATGGTGCGAACAAAGGCCACAACCTGACCTACGACCTGACGGAAAACACGGGCAATTACGGTGACTTGAACCACAACACCGATTATACCGTGACTATTACCTACACGCTGTCGGACAATTGATCCGAAGTCATTGCCGGGCAATATGTTTTGATGTTTGTTTCTGTATATTCCGCCCTGAGCGGCATATATGGATACTCACCTTAAAACATATTGCCCTGTCTTTTTTGGGCGGTGTATTATATTGTCCCATATCTCAAAATTTACCCAAGAATATTTCCTCCTATGGCTACCATCAAACAAATCATTTCGATCCTACTCTTTCCGGTTTTTTTATGCCTGCCATTTTCTTCCAATGCAAGTATTGTGATATTAAATGGATTGTCTCACGACATGAAAGTAAAACCCGGTGAGACCTATCGGGGAACGGTAGAAATCCAAAACACAAAATCAACACCACAAGCTGTTAAGCTGTATCCTCGTGATTATAGCTTCAGCTTCAACGGCGAGGCATTTTATGATGAACCAGGTTCCTTGCCCAGATCCAATTCCAATTGGATAGCGTTTAGCCCATCTTATTTGGTATTATCACCCAAAGAAAAAACGGCGGTGACTTTTGAGGTGAAGGTTCCTGCAACCGAATCCCTGCAAGGTACTTACTGGAGCGTGCTCATGGTGGAGGGAGAGGCTCCTGTGGATGACAATAAGTTATCGTCTGGCCTTACCATTCAAACCCAAGTACGTTATGCCGTACAGATAGCCACGACGGTGGAGTCGGTCGGTGAACGCAATCTCTCTTTTCTGTTGATCAAGCCAGCAACAGAGGGAGGCAATCATTCGCTGACCGTTGATATCGAGAACAAAGGAGATTATTTGATAAAACCAGAGGTGTCGTTGGAATTATACGACGCACAAGGTGTATTGGCCGGCATGTTTACGGCAGCCCGAAGAAAACTATATCCAAATACTTCAGCCCGTTTTATTATCGAACTCCAAGGAATCACCTCCGGGACATATCAGGCCCTCGTGTTGGCTGATGGTGGCGGCGAAGATATTTTTGGAATCAACCTGGTACTTGATCTCACAGATGACTAAGCACCATCTGATATTACTTATTACATGGTTTTGTTTTTCCCTGGCATCTGGCAACGGAATCTTGATTGAGCAAGCAGGAGGAAAAGGGGCAGCCTGCGAACCCGGTGGTATGGCCACCATCCTGCTGCACATCCGCAATGCGACATTGGATGAAGTTGAGGCAAAACCAACCTGGGTGCTCCCGTCGGGTTGGGTCGCTGTTTCCAATCACGAACCGTTTCATCTATCAGCAGGCGAAATGGCCATTCGGCTTTTGAGCGTCCGCGTACCTGCAATCGCTTCCGCAGGTTCCTATTCCCTTCAATATTCCGTTACCGGCATGGACAAAATCAACGTGTCCGGCCATCTGGATTTTGAAATCATGGTGCAACCCGTTCACAGCCTGAAACTGATGCCCATGTTTGCGCCCGAAGTCGTTGTGGCGGGCAAGGAAATACAAGCATCCTTCATGCTGCACAATACGGGAAATGTTGCGCAGGATATTTCTGTTGTGACCGGCAATTGCGTGCCGCTCGAGGCAGGCCCGTTTTACCTGCAACCCAATGAAACAAAGGAAATCATGGTGAAGGCCAAAACCTTGTCCACCATCACCAAAGAAGGCAGGATATTCCTGACGGTGGAGGCAACAGCAACCGGGCAACCGGAGATAAAAGCCTATTCACATACTGTCGTCAGGGTTGTGCCCAGCCGAAAAACATATCACGAAGACGATGCAGGAATACAGGCATATATGCGCATGTCCCATTTGACGAGGCAGTGGCAGGACGGAAGTGTGGCAACAGGCTTACAAGGCGAGTTTTACATGAATGGAGCATTGGACGAGGCCGGACAAAACAAATTGGAAGTGAAGCTGCGGGGGCCTGACCGCCTTGGTCTTTCCATATTGGGCCAGTTCGATGAGTATTACGCCAATTTCCAGAACGACAAGTATTATGTCCACTTGGGCGACAAGGCTTTTTCCCTCACGCCGCTCACCCAGTTTTTCAGATATGGAAGGGGGGCAGAAGCCAGTGTCCGGTCGGGGGCTTACGAGTTCGGGGGCCTTTATTTGAAGCCCCGGTTTTTCTCCGGCACTGAATCCGAAATGGCCGGCTATATGCGCTATCATCACCCCGCTGGCCACCGGCTGAGCGCCAATTTATTGCGCAAACAATTGCCCGGGGAGCGCGGCGATGCGATGTTGGCCAGCATTCACAGCCTGCTGCGGCCCTGGGAACATACCACTGTGGAGGGAGAATTTTCGACGGGCGGTATTTCGTCCTCAAGGGGCCATGCTGCTTTTCTGCGGCTCAATTCGCAGCCCCTGAAAAAGCTCGTACTGGCCTCCAATTTCATATATGCAGGAAAGGACTATCCCGGCTTCTTTTCCAATACCCTTAGTTTTTATGGTGAAATAAACTACCGTCCCTTCTCGAAACTCGGTTTGACGGCACTGGTGAACCAAGACGCAAACAATGCCTCGCTGGACACGCTTTTTGGCGTGGCCCCCTGGTCGAGGATTTCGCAAGCAGGGGCCATATATCATCTCGGCGAACGGATGTCCTTGCGGGGTTTCATCCGCCAAATGGAGTTGAAAGACCAAATGCCCGACACGAAATACCACTTCAAAGAAGATATGGTCCGCCTTCAGTTGGCCAAGACTTCCGGCACATTCAATTATTCCATGACGGGAGAATTGGGCAACCGGGAAAATTTTCTGCTAAATCCCCAGGAGGGCAATTCCCGTATCGTGCGTGCATTTCTCGACCTGCATTACACATTGGGGTTGAAGCATACACTCACCGGCATCGCACAATATCACCAATTCGGCAATGATTTTACGGGCGAACGAAGGCATCTGATTTTTGGTGGCGGGGTCAATTCATCTCCCTCTGCTTTTAGCAGGTTCCGGCTTTTTTTTCAAACCAACTATTTGCCCGAACAGTATCACTTGAACAGGAACCTGCTCGATTTTAGCTATACGCACAAGATTGGCAAAAGAAAAAACCACGAGTTATATGCCAAAGCCAACTATGTCCTTTTGCAGCGCACCCAGCAGCAAAAGGATTTTTCCTTACAAGTGGGATATACCTGGCTGTTCGGCATACGGACGGAAAAAACGGCGCACAGGCAAACAGTGAAGGGCCTTATCACCAATGCCGGTGCCAGGTCGGTGGAGGGTGTCGTCCTGGAACTCAACGGCCAACGGGCAAAAACCAAAGCCGACGGAAGTTTTGTGTTTGAAAACGTGCAGCCGGGAAAATATTACCTGTTGCTCGATCCCACTTCGATCAATATTTACGAAGTGGCGGATATTCCCATGCCTTTGGAGGTGATGGTACGGGAGGGTGAGGATAGCTGGGTCGGTTTTGGCCTGACCAGAAGCGCAACCGTGAAAGGCAATGTTGAACTGGAACCCGAACCCCGAAAGACCGGATTTTCCGGCAACGAGGGACCGGGCCGGATTTTTGTCATGGAAGTATCGAATGGCCAGGAAACTTACAGGCGGCTTGCCGACCGATCCGGCTACTTTGAATTTCCCGATCTTCGGCCTGGTCAATGGCGGTTGCGCGTGCTCAATGCCGAATCCTTCCATGGTTTTTATTTTGATAAAACTGAGTGGGAACTGGACTTGCTGCCTGGCGATGCCGTTCATGTTCAGGTGTCTCTGTTCAAAAAGAAGCGGGAAATCAAATTTCAGGATAAACCATTGTATTCGCCTGTACTGCCTGATAAAGGGCGACACCCTGCTCGTGCAAGCAGTGACCTTGCCGGCGATTGAAAACCGAATAAAATATTGTCCATGCGAACTCAACCATTGTTGCTGTTGCTGCTGTGCTCGCTACAGATACAGTTCCTGACAGGCCAAACAACCGGATCGAACGACTGCAGCCTGACCATACCGGCCATAGCGTTGTTGGACTTGGAGCCATCCAACGCCAATATCACGCTTTATATGACAGCTCCGACCGAAGCGGGCTTGCCTTTGACCATCGGAGGCCAAGCGACCAACAGTACCAAATGGCTGAACTACACCTCTGCCATTGTCCAGGGTGGACCTGCGCGGACCATCACCGCCAAGGTCACGGACGGAACGGTGCCGGCAGGCATTGCTTTGTACTTGCAAGCAGGCGCCTACACCGGAAACGGGGCCGGCACATTAGGCTCCCCGACGGGGCCGGTGACGCTTGACCATACTGCCAAAACCATCGTGTCGGGGATTGGGGGTTGTTATACCGGCGACGGAGCAAACAAGGGGCACTTGCTCACCTACTCCCTTGCCATCAGCGATTATACCCTATTGAACCACAATAGCAGTATTCCCATTCAAATAACCTTTACCATCAGTGATTGATATTATTCATAAAACCCTAAAAAAAGCAAGCAGGTGGGCACCCTGTTTGGTGGCTGTGCTGCTTTGGCAGACTGCTCATGGCCAAATCGCCATTTCAGTCTCCGGCAATTGGAGCACCGTGCTGGATGTGGCCAGCGTGACGGAAGCCGGTAACGACTTTCACAGCTCCTATCTAAGCGCTTCCAATGCCGTAATGATTGATGTTTTCAAAACAGCAGGCAGCAACGCTCCCTTTAACTGGCGTGTTGACGTGCGGAAAAGCGATGTGGACTGGGGCAGCAATCTCCAGCTATTTGTCCGAAGGACGGGCGATGGGTTTGCGCCGCTCGGCAACTCGGCTATCAACGGCGGCACGAGTTTTCAGCTTTTGACCAACAACAACCAATTGTTTTTCAGTGGCCGCCGCCAGCGGTACGATATTCCCATCCAGTTTCAGTTGACGGGCGTTTCTGTTTTATTGCCTGCCAAAACACATGTGACCACGGTCATTTACACGGTCACCGAGCTATGAGTCCCCGCTGCGGCTGCCATTGACCGTTGGGTTTTATGTCTTGCCAAATATCACCTACCTTTGAGCGAACCAAAATGAGTTTTACCTGGCATGTACCACTTGCTTTTGCTCGAATGGAAAAAACAAAAGGATTATGTCCTTTTCAAAATATTGCTGCTCGCATACATCGTGCTGTTGCCCGGCGCATTGATGATTGGGAAAAAAATACCCGGTTCGACTGCCGAAGGGATGCCGTTCAATCCGCAGACCTTGTTCTTCAATTTCCCGACTGTTTGGAGTTGGCTGGCTTATGCCGGGAATTGGGTGGTATTTTTCGTGTTGGGTTTTCTGGGCGTACTGGCCATCACAAATGAATACACCTACCGCACCTTGCGGCAAAATATCATCACCGGGCTGCATCGTCGTGCGTTTTATATGAGCAAGCTGTATTTCATGGTCGCCATCAGCTTGGTGTTTACTGCTTATTATGCGCTGTGTGCCATCATCATCGGCTCGTTCCATGCTGATCCGTTTTATATCAAAACCCTTTTTGTCAATATGGGCGTGGTGCCGAGGTACTTCCTGATGTGTATCGGCTACATGAGTTTTGGCCTGCTGGTAGGAATATTGGTCAAGCGCACGGGGATTGCGCTGTTCGTATATCTCACTTATGCCATGTTTTTGGAGCCTGTCGTGCGCTGGTCGTTGCACCTGCGGCTGTTCAAGCACAAAAGCATGCACTATTATCCGCTCAATGCCTTTGAGGATTTGTGCCCATTACCATTGAGCGGTCAGGCAGAATGGTTTTTGAAACAGAATGACTTCACCATGTTCCTCGATGCGACGGAGGCGACAACCGCATCGGCCATCTACATCGCACTTTTTCTTTTCATCGCTGATAAACGTTTGGAAAAGGCTGACTTGTAAGCTACGTTGTCCCTTGGCGGAGACAGCACCAAAGTTGAGATGCTTGTTGAGATGGTTGAGATGGGTTGAGACGGTTTAGATGGTTGAGGCGTAGCCCCTCAACCATCTAAACTTCTTGCAAAAAAAAAGGGGATGTTTCATAAACATGAAAAAGTAGTTAACACTTTTGATAAACACATAGACACATAAGAACACATAGCTTGTCATCCGCCAAAGGCGGAACTATGTACCCTTATGTGTCTATGTGTTTATCAACTATGTCAACTGTGTTATGAAGCATCCCAAAATAAGGTATTAAATTTCAAACCCTCCCGGTCTCAAACGCCACATCTTCATATATATCGGCCAGGGTCATTTGGCAGGGAACGGACTTGAACACCACGGTATCGCTGGGCAGGGTATAGGTATTGCCGATCATCCATTTTCCATTTTCGTCCCTGTAATAACATTCCACGAGATACTCATATTGGGAGACGAGGATATACTCCTGGAGGGTTTCGAGTGCCCGGTAAGCGCTGAACTTTTTCCCTCTGTCCACTGCTTCCGTGCCATCGGAGAGGACTTCAACGATAAGATGGGGATTTAGGAGGTTGTAAAATTCATCCGGGCTGTAAACGGGTTTGCCTTTTACGACCGTGACATCGGGAAGGGCGTACTTGGTGGGAGAGAGTTTTGTCCGAAGGTCGGAGGTCATCACCCGATAACCTTCTTTTCTAAGGAAGGTCCAGAAGTGGCCGAAAATATTCCCGGTTATTTGATCGTGTTGGTCAGAAACGATGGACATATCATAGATTTCACCATCGAAATACTCGCTCTTTCCTTGTTCGGGGAGCTTGGCAGCTTCGCGTTCGAGGTATTCCTCCGGTGTGATTATTTGCTTTTCGACGAGAACCGACATCTTCGTTTATTTTTTTTGTAAAATTAACAGAAAAATGGAATAGTGCCTTTGCCCTGCGCATCAATCGGAATCAGGGCGCAATTTGCCGAAAAGGCGCACGATGAAAAGTTCCTTGTCGGTGATGATCTCCGCCCTGCCGCCCATTTGGTGCTGAAAGTCGAGTTGTTTGCCGAGCGTGGTGTTCAGTCCGTTGTCGAGCGACACGTCCACCGAGTAGAAATCGGCTTTGGCGACTGGGTAAATCTTGGCGACCTTTCCTTTCACCGTCCCAAATTCCCGGAAGGGAAAACGGTCGAATTTGATGACCACTTCCTGGCCGGGCCGCACCTTGCCGCTGCGGTCAACCGGGATTTTCACTTTTCCGACAAACTGGTTGTCGGCGGCAGCGGGCACGATGGCGAACACCTCCTCGCCGGTGGTCAGTATCTGGCCCGGCGTTATTTCAGTGTAAAAAAGCACCCGCCCCTGGATAGGGGCCATGATGAGGTAGTTTTCTTTCCAGCGTTTTATCTCTGTTTTCAACATGCTCAGGTTCTGTTTCAACTGGTATATCTTCTCCTTCGCACCTTCCTTCTGTTGCAACTGCATCTCCAGCATTTTAGCATTGTTGTTGGCGATTTCGTCTTTGTAGCGCTCTATGTTCACGTCCATGTTCTTTATTTCCGCTGTTTTTTCGCTCACTTTCCTGAACGTTTCGAACACGCTGTAAGCCTTGGTGGTATCCACCGTTGCCTCGTACTGTTTTCTGGCAAACTCCCTTTCTCTTTCCAGCGCATACAGTTCTTTGCCTGCCGAACTCTTCATGTCACGGAGGGTTTTGATGGAGTTTTCCATTTGCTGGTTGTAGCGTTCGAGGGCGTAAATGGCCGAGCGGTCAATCTGACCGGTCTCGAAAAGCGGGAGGTACTCGAAGGTGGCCACAAAACTGGAATAGGCCGGAGCCAGTTCGCCGATGTGAAGAGAGAGGTCGGGCCGGAAGGAACGCAGCGAATTGAGGTCGAACTCGCTGAGTTGCTCCAGGTCTTTTTCCAACTTCAGCACATCGAGGTAATCGGCGTTGTTGGCGAAAACGGCGAGCACTTCGTCGCGCTCCACGATTGCGTTTTCCCTGGCCTTCACCTCGGTCAGGTAGGCGGTTTTTTGCGCATGTACCGGCACGGGCGGTTCCACGGTCGTGAGCAATACACTCCCTTTCACCGTTTCCGGGTACTCGAAGAAAATACCCACGAGGCCCATCAAAACAACACCGCCGATCAGCGCACACGTGCCCCACGTAGCGACCCACGAGGGTGGCTTCGCCAATATCTCCCTTACTTCGCCGCTCAGGTATTCGACATTTTCCTCTTTCATCGCGTAGCGTCTATTATGTTGTTCGTTGATGGTTGTTCGTTGTTCGTTGTTCTTTAGGCACCAACTTCAAATTCAAAGGCGAGTTGTTCGTTGTTGGTTGCTCGTTGTTCGCCTCAATTGTCAATAAACGATTCTTCCCGATCCCAGGATTGCCCGTTTGCGTTTCCGCCCCAAATATCGGAAATCTCGCTCTTATTGTTTGGCTTCGGTTCTTGGGGCGCAAGTTCTATCAAGTAGTCCATTGCCGGGAAATGGTGTTCCATGCGGCTGGCGAAAATCACGACCGTTTTACCTTTGAAAGCATTCGCAATGCGTTTGAGGACAATCTTTTCGCTTTCGAGATCGAGGTCGTTGGTAGCTTCGTCCAGGAAAAGGATGTCCGGGTTTTTGTAAATGGCCCTTGCGATCAGCACTCCTTGCCGTTGGCCCTTGCTCAGGCCCACCCCACCCTCTCCGACGACGGTGTTGAAACCGTTGGGCAGGCGCTCTATCCACGGCAAAATATTGGCAATCCAGGCTGCCTCCTGCAGGCGGTTGCTGTCAATCACTTCATCGCCCAATGCAATGTTCCGTGAAAGGGTGTTGTAAAAAAGATGACCGTCCTGCGGCACGACACCGCAACGGGCCAGCCAGGCCGAATGTTCGAAGTCGTTCAATTTGATGCCTTCGTAAGTAATGATGCCTTCCTGTGGCTGAATGAAGTTGAGCAGGAGGTTGAGCAGGGTCGTTTTCCCGCAGCCGCTGGGGCCGGTCACGATGGTCGTCTGGTTGGGAGGAATGTGAAATTTCAGTTTGCGGATCACCCAGGGGTTCTGCTCTCCTTCGTAACGAAAAGACACTTTTTCGCCTTCCAGCAGTCCGTTTTTGGGCAGCGTGTCCAGTTTGTCTTCTGCCAGCACGGGTGCGAAATTGTGTACCTCGTCCATGCGCTCAAGGCTGTGGCGGGTCTCCTGCCAGCCCAGGAAGAACTCGATCATCTGCTTGAGCGGATGGTTGAGTTGCGTAAGTATGAATACGATGGCCACTAGTACCCCGATGCTCATGGAACCGCCGATGACCGCTTGCGCAGCGATGAAAATGATGAGGATGTTCCTGAATTCACCAAGAAAAAATGGCAATTGGAGCGCAAGCTCATCCGATAGGGTATATGACCTGCCCACCTCGAAGAGCTTGGCCTCCGAGCGCTCCCATGCCCAGCGCTGGCTGCGGCTTGCATTGGCCAACTTGATGTCCTTCACCCCCCGGATGAGATCGTACAGCTTGCTGTAATGTGCTGCCGACAGTGCGTGGCGGTCGTAGTTCAGCTCTTTTCGCTGTTTCATCAAATAACGTATGATACCTCCCTGCACAAGGGACACCATGACGAACACCAGAAAAACACGCCAACTGAAGGCCAGCAGCACCAACATGAACAGGCCCAACACCAGTGTGGCATAAACCAGCGAAATGGCATCTTTGGTGAAAAATCGCTGCACACGGGGGTTGTCGTAGAGCGTCTGCATCACATCGTCCGTGCGGCGGCTTTGGTAAAACGCCATCGGTAGGGACAGCAGTTTCATCATAAACGAAGTGACCAACTGGATATTCACTTTTGAGCCGACGTGGAAAAGGATGAGCCGCCGAACAAAATCGAATCCTAAGTGGCTGAAAAACAGCACCAACCAAGCCACAAGTATCATCGTGAGCAGGCTGATGTTCTGGTGTTCGATGCTCTCGTCCACCATGGTCTGGAGAATAAAGGGAAACGTGATGGTCAGCAACGCACCGATAATGACCGAAGCCCAAAGAAAAAAGTTGAGCTTCCCATAACTGGAAAAAATCCGCCAAACATAGCGAGGGCTGCTCCTGACCGTTTTGGCCACCTCCCGGGTGAAAAACTCGGCGGTCGGTTCCATCAGCAGGATGATGCCTTCTTTGGCATATCCTTCGGCATCGCCAACCCAATTTTCCAAAAATGCAGGAACAGTAACCGTTACCGTATCCTCGGAGTCCGGGTCGGCGATGGTCACGCCCTGAGGGGTTGCCTCCACGACCACGACGAAGTGGTTCTCCCGCCAATGCACGATGCCAGGCAGCGGAATATCGTCCGTCAGTCGCTTGTAAGTAAGTTTTGCCCCTACCGTGTGCATCCCGATTTGTTCGGCGGCATCGCTGATATTCAACAAGGAAGTGCCTTCGGATGTCTGATGGGCCAGCGAACGGAGCTGCTCGGTGGTATAGTACCGGCCGTAATACTGTGCAATCATACGGAGGCAGACAGCGCCGCAGTCGCGGGCGTTCAATTGCCGGTAATGAGGGAATTTTTTGGACATGGCCTTTCTTCGATGTTTGTTTAACCTTGCCGACGGACTGTTGTTCCGGGCCTGAAAGTAGCACTTTTGACCGAAACCAAACCTCACGGCTCAGGAGAAACAATAAAACACCTTCGAGCGCTAGCGGCTCGTGGTTTTTTTCATAAAACAGCCTCCGTATGTAGTTCCCTGAAAAAAAAGTTGGTTTGACCCCACTTCTGCGAGGTCAAGAATTATACCGGAAAACCAACATGCCTATCTCGCAAGTGGTCAGGTGTTTGGACAGAAAGTTGTCATACCTGCGGAATAGGGCATGGTATGGCTCCCGTCCTGTGTGTGGGCTTTTTTCACAAAAAAAGGCGCATCATGTAGTGTATGTGGAGCGGGTGGCCGGGTGTCGTGCAGTGCAGGGCCTACCCAAGTAAGGATGGTAAAAATTGTCAGCGGCGGCAAAAGTAACTGAATAATGCAAATTGTACAACAACGTGTCAAAATTGATGAAGTGCTCAACCCTCCAACCATCTCAACCCTCCAACCCTCCAACCCTCCAACCATCTCAACCCTCCAACCCCATCCTCACTTCCCCGCTTTAAAAAGATTAATGCTGAAATGCACCACTTCGGGGAAAACCACGATGAGGGTCAGCAACAGCAACTGAATGGCCACAAAAGGCAAAATGCCCCGATAGAGATGCCCGGTCGTGATGCCGGGCGGGGCCACTCCTTTCAGGTAAAACAATGAAAAGCCAAAGGGCGGCGTGAGGAAAGACGTTTGCAGGTTCACCCCGATCAAAATGCCTAGCCAGAGCATGTCTATTTCATAACGCAAAAAAACGGGCACCACTACAGGTACGATGATGAAGATGATTTCGATGAAATCTATGAAAAAACCTGCCACAAACATGGCGAGCATCACCACCAACAGGAACATGGCAGGGGACAGGGCCGACTGCTCGATGAGTTCCACCAAAAAGCGGTCGCCGCCCATTTCACGGAAAACAAGTGAAAACGTCGTGGCCCCCAACAGTATCACGAACACCATGCTCGTCAGGTGCGTGGTTTCCTGCATGACGGCCCTCAGCACGGGCATTTTGAATTTGCCCTGCGAAACCGTCATCAGCGTAGCTCCCAAAGCACCAACCGCCGCCGCCTCCGTCGAGGTGGCCCAACCCATGAAAATGGAGCCGAGCACGGCCAGTATGAGCAACAACGGCAAGAGAAATGCCCGAATGACTTTCGACCAGAAGTTTTTTTCCCGGAATTTGCGGTACTCCTCTTCCGGCAGTACGGGCGCTGCCGAAGGCCGGAGCATGGAAAAGACGACAATGTAAAGTACATACAAAACCACGATGAGCAGACCGGGCAGCAGTGCCCCGGCAAAAAGATCGCCTATGTTCACGTTCATGATGCTGCCCAGCAGCACCAGCACGACCGACGGCGGAATGATTTGGCCCAATGTGCCCGAAGCAGCAATGGAACCTGTGGCCAGTTCGGGGCTGTACCCCCGTTTGAGCATCGTGGGCAGGCTGATGAAACCCATTGTCACCACCGTCGCTCCCACTATGCCGGTGGAAGCAGCCAGCAGCGTCCCCACGATAACCACGGAAATGGCCAGTCCGCCCCGGAGCTTCCCGAACAGCATGGACATGGTTTCGAGCAGGCTCTCCGCAAGACCCGACTTTTCGAGCATGATGCCCATGAAGATGAACAGCGGTACGGCGATGAGGTTATAGTTCATCAGCACGCCCATGAACCGGGAGGGCAGGGCCTGCATGGCCGATGGTTCCAGGAAACACAAAGCATACATGACCGACAGCCCGCCCAGGGTGAACGCAACGGGGTATCCGTACAGGATCAGGATGAAAATGCACAGAAAAAGCAGCAATGCCAGTGTTTCCAGGCCCATGTGGCAGAATTGGGTTTTTTATTTTCAAATCAATTCTTGAGGTGGCTTTTCTTCTGTTTCCGGCTCCTTTTTTCCGAACAAAACGAGGCCGGTTTCTATCAAAACGGCAATGGCCTGCAACAGCAGCAACACCGTGCCCGCCACGATGCAAAACTTGATGACATACCTCGCTGGAAGCCCTCCCGGTTCGGCGGCTCCCTCGTTCAGCCGAAACGATTGGAGTGCATAGCTGTACGAGTAAATGATCACGGTGACACACCAGGGGATCAGGAAAAGCAACGTGCCCGTAAAATCGGTAAGTGCCTTGTCTTTTTTGGAAAACTTGTCGTAAAACAAGTCCACCCGCACGTGGCGGTCGTGTTGGAGGGCATAACCTGCGGCCATGAGGAAAATGAGGGCGAACAAGTGCCACTCCAAATCCATGATCCAGGCTTTGGTGAAATTGAACAACTTCCGGGCGACCACATCAAAACAGACAATGCCCACGAGTACCACCGTCAGCCAGGCGGCCGAGCGGCCGGCCCATTCGTTCACCTGTCGGAAAAAACCGGAAAGCCGAAGTAGCATATTGACCATACCCAATTGAATTTGAAACCACGAAGTACCGCAATTTCCGGCATGGGCGCAAATAGGGTTTTATGATAAAAAACAAAAGGCAAACCCGATGGACAGGCTTGCCTTTTGAAAGCAGATCAGCGCAAGTGATCAGTTCTTGAAATAAGAGCTAGTTTGTTTTTTACCATCCCGTACTTCCTGCAAGCGATCCTTGAACATTTTCGATTTTTCGAGATCGTCCATGCGGGCGTAAATTTCCGACAAGGCGATGAGCGTGTTCACGTCGTTCGGCTCCATGGATTCCGTCTTTTGGAAATAAGGCAGTGCCGTTTCCATCAAGCCCTTGGAATCCTTCATCAGTTTGTTGTATTGCTCCTGTTCAGCTTTGGAGAGGCCCAGGGTGCTGGCCCTTCTTATCATTTCCACAGCTTTGTTGAAATAAAGCGAGCCAATGCTGTAAACAGCGTCGAACTGCTTGGGATCTATCTCGGTGGCCTGCTTGAAATAATTCAAGGACTTGTCGAAGTAGCTTTTAGTCAAATCAGCGTCGGGTTCTTTTCCAAACTCCTGCGTGAACAGGTTCATGTAAACATTGCCCAGTGCTGTGTAGATGGACGGGTTGTTGGGTTCGGCTGCAATGGCCTCGATCAGCAATTGTTCGAGTTTTTGCAATTCCTGTTTCGTGATGTAGTAGTTGATGGCAGCAAAAAGAATCTCCGTGTTGGTCGGGTATTTTTTGCGGCCTTCGGTCAGGACGTTTTCAGCGGTGGCCTCATCGTGTTCGGCCATCAATATATTGGCATAGCCGGCATAGACGCTTGCATCGGCATTGCCACTGTCGTACATTTCTTTGAAGAGTTCTTTTGCCCTTGCTTTGTTGTTGGAAGAGGAAGCACAGTAGGCCACTACGAACTTGTGGTTGTCCAGTTCAGCATCCGGTATGGCAGGGGTGCCGCCGTGTGCCCGCAGGGCTTTGTCGGCCACCAGCACGAAATCAAGCACTTGGTAAGCATTTGCATAATCGCTTTTCTGGATGAAATAGTTGCCATAGTTGTTCAGTTTGGAGGCTGCTTCCGACAAACCTTTTGTGGCATCCTTGGTCTCGAATTTCTTTGTGGCAAGTTCCAGTGCTTTGATGAAAGCCTCCGCAGCAGTTTTAGGTGCGTTCGGGTTCGACAGCGTAGCCCCTTCAGGGTTCAGGGCCAACGCAGTGATATCCTTGTCGGCCAACGCATTATAGACCTCCCCTTTGGTCTGCCAGGTCTTTACTTTTCCCTTGTTCACATCGGCTGCGGCAGCCAGATCGATCATCTCGACCGCTTCCTGCAGCTTGGCAGCATTGTTCATCGGGTCGAGGTTGTAGCTTCCCAATGCACGGCCAGCTTTACCGAGCGCCTTTTCGGGGTCTTCCTGCGAAAAGGCAACGGCTTGTACAAGGAGAAGGGCAAGTAAGCTAAAAAGCAATTTTTTCATGGTAGCATTAATTTTAGTTGTTTCCGAATCAGGTTCTCCAACATCGGACGATATTTGAAAACCTATTAATTGACGGCAAATAGCCCCAAAAGGCATTGTTCAAAATGTTAAATTTCTTCTAAAGGATGTTCCTCCGAGCATAATAACCAACTGTAACCGGCCATTATCCATTATCCATTAATGCGAAAACGGGTTTGATTACTGGAAAAGACCTCGTAGAGGCCTGCGGCTGGCTCGGCATGAGCGAGGCCGATTTCGTTTGATTACTGGAAAAGACCTCTCCGAGGTCATTTTAACCCGTTATTCGCATCATTATCCATTAACCATTACTCATTAATGCGAATAACGGGTTATCCTATTGGGTTGATTTTCAATTGCCGAGAGGCCA
>JRYF01003554.1_pt1 | contig 49938 bp, 44 predicted proteins | sample 235331 | NCBI WGS metagenome assembly JRYF01 (sample SAMN03074217, study PRJNA261475) | activated sludge metagenome | biome: Wastewater Treatment Plant; feature: Wastewater; material: Activated sludge; isolation source: activated biomass of a wastewater treatment plant treating hydrocarbon... ... | reverse complement strand
TCCAATGAAATCGGGGCGACTGGACACCAGTTGAACTCTTTTTGACAGCAATCCGCGTTTTCGACCCCGCCAAGGCGGTTTGGCTGGCTGGGACTGGCTGATCGGCGCGCCGACCTCGTGAAAAAAGCTTCACTCCTGATTTGCAGGCCGCTGGGCAGCGGATTCAGCATGGCCTTGCTTATCATAGGATGCGGCTCCCGGCCGCATTACCTCGCCCTGTTCTTGCGTCCGGCCCCAAAGACCGCCGGAATACCCCGAGCCGGAGTCAGGTCAAGAGAATCATCGTTCAGCATAGTGGGGATCGGGCGCGTTAAGATGGCTGGGCCATAGGAGGATGCCAGATGAACCGAACAACACCTCGAGTTCTGCAGCAACTGGCGTGCGTCGTATTCATGGCCCCAAGCAACCCTTCGGCAATCGCTGCGGCTGTCACCGGAACGGTAGTAAGGGCCGAGAGCCAGATGATTCCGATTGCCAACGCGCGGGTGACTTTGTTCGAGCCGACACTTCAGTTCTTTTTCGAAGCGAGAACGAATGAACAGGGTACATTCTCGTTTTCGAATCTCCCTATCGTGGATGTTTGGCGGCTCGGGGCCAGCAGCCTGGGACGCGAATACACCGAAATCGAGGTCGTCATTGAGGGCGGTTCGTTTCAACACACGTTCTTGCTCGGCACCGAGACTCATCCCGGCCAATGGAACATCATCGGCAACACGCTGCCGGAATTCTTCGATGCCACGGACATCGCCATCCTTCAAACGGACGGGAGAGTCCTCTATTGCCACGACACCGTCGATCCGATCGTGTTCGATCCCGCGACCGGACAGAAGAGCTTCCCCACGGGCTCTTGGTCGGAACAGGGATGTATGAATTCAAGCCTCCTTCCCGACGGACGCATCATGATGATCGGAGGGCAGGACGGCTCCGATCCAGGTTCATTTACCGATGCGATTCCTTGGGTGAAGGCATATGACCCACAAACCGACACATGGCAAGATCCACCCGATCTACAGCATGCGGTTGGTCGTTGGTATCCAGGGCTTGCGCGACTGGCGGACGGTTCGTTCCTGGTGATGGGCGGCGGCACGGCACCGAGCGCACAAAGGACCGACACATGCGAGCGCATGGACTTGGCGACATTGGCTTGGAGCTACACGGGCTCAATGGCAAATCCAACGGAGTTTCCGCCGTCCGCGCTGCTATACAACGGAAAAGTATTGGCCACCTGGTGGCCGCCGCAGCTCTACACGCCCGCAACGGGACTGTGGCAGCCCACGGGCAATTTTGTTCAGCCGAGTCGCTTTTGGCCCGGACATTCGGACCATTCAATTGTCGTACTCGAAGATGGCCGCGTTCTGGCGGTCGGCATAGTCAGTGGACCGGACGGCAACACAATCATGGGCGAGGTTTATGATCCCGATGCAGAATTGTGGACTCTGACTTCAAATCCGGACTTGGTGCGGTTCCAGTCGGAAGTCGTTCAGCTGCCTGATGGACGAATACTGGTCGCTGGTGGAGAAACCGAGAACCCCAATCCGCCAGTGACATCGGTGCTTGGCATCGTGAAGTGGTGCGACATTTACGATCCGCCCTCGAATTCGTGGCGGCGTGTGGCGGATTTGAATTGGCATCGCGAATACCACGCCGTCACGCTGCTTGTGCCGGACGGTCGCGTCCTGACTACCGGCGGCACGCGAATCAAGTTCCAAGTGGGTCCGACGAGCGCCGACATCGAAGCCTATAGCCCGCCGTACTTGTTTCGCGGCGTCCGACCTCAAATCACCGGCATCTCCGGTTCTAGTTTTGGTCGTGGGTGCGAGATTGCGTTATCGATCGCGCCGGAAATCCAGATAACGAACGTCGTTCTGATGGGTACGGGCGTTACGACGCATTGGGTCGACGCCGGTATTCCACGGCGTCTATTGCTACCATTCCAACAAAGAAGTGGCGTAGTGACGGCGGACCTTCCAACCGATCCCAATGTGCTGCCTCTAGGGCACTATATGATCTTCGCAATGGTCGATGACATCCCATCGATCGGTCGTATTGTTCAGGTTTCGGCAAATGCGCCATCTTCAGGTGATGTAAACCTTGACGGAACGGCGGATAGTTCTGATATTCCGATCTTTGTCACCTTTCTGTTGAATCTGAGTGAACCCTCGACATGTCAGTTGATCGCCGCCGACGCTAATAGTGACGGAGAACTGAACGGATTGGACATCGCGCCGTTCGTTTCTGCCGTACTTTCCAGTCCGTAAGAACGTTGGGCGAGTCGTAAGGGAGTCCTTCATGTGTGTTGTTGATGCTTCTTTGTTTGCACCGTTCTCGAACAAGAACAACGCGCGCACCAAAGGCCAATTCCGACACGTCTCGCCGTGCGCCATCTGGACTTGATCACCGTCACTGTTGTTGCAGTAGCGCACTGCTGAGCAGGCCGAAGATAAAGTTCAGCAACTGAGCAAAGAAGATCGTAAACAGGTCGAAGAACTGCATGATTTGTCTCCCTGAAGCCATTCCAGCATTACTGAATCTGCGCGACGAGCATCATGGCGGCCATTGTGGCCATGGCGAGATCCTCTACGAGCGTTACGGTTGTCATGGGGAGGTTGAGCACGGTGCCGAGGCACGCGCATCGGATCCGCTGTTTCTTGGTTAGCGCCCGACCGACGCCGAGTGCACCGATTATCATGAGGACTAGCGTCGTCACGTTGACCGCCGTCGGTGCCACAAGGAGAAGATAAGCGGCGCCCAAAGCCAGTTCCACGAATGGGTAGGCCCAAGCCCACGGTGGTACCGCAATCGCAACGAGGTCGTAGGTGCGGTACGTCTGTACAAAGCCCGGAAGGTCCAACAGCTTAAAGAACCCGAATACGAGAAAGAACCCCGCCATGAAATTGCTCATGAGGAGGCTCATCTCGAAGCATGCGGTCCGTATTCCGATCAAGAGGGTGACGCCCGCAATAAAGCCCACGATTAGCAATAACGGATATAGGCTCTCCTTCGGTGCCTCGTCCGCGGCATCAATGGTGCCATCCGCGCGGTCCTCGGTCTCGGCAAACCGATGGAGGTCGTAGTCACCGGCAGAACGAACAGCGGAACGCAAATCGTCGTCCGAAACACCCGATTCAAGCGTCAATGATGCGCGCGGGGGCGAGAAAGTGACATCGGCCTTTTTCACGCCTGAAAGCGACTCAATTGCGGTTCGAATCTTCGTGGCACAGGCTTGGCAGTGCATTCCCGTTATCGCAAACTGCATGTTTTCCATACTAGGTGAATCTCCAACCTCAATGTTCTCGAACGCTCCGCAGCTCAAGGGCGCAAGATCCACGGGCTAACTAGCTGGCGTGGCTGTCGCTGTTCCATTCGCGTGGTTGCTTTCGCTTCCGCTCTCGGTCGGCCAATAGTCTTTTCCCTCTCTTCTCAGATCGGAGAAGCGTTTGTAGATGAAGTAGATTGCCGGAAAGATCACGAGTTCGCCGAAGAAGCTTGTTGCCAGTCCACCGATCATTGGTGCGGCGAGCCGCCGCATGGTGTCAGCGCCGGTACCCTCAGCCCACATCAACGGAACGAGACCCATGAAAGTAGTTGCCACAGTCATGGTCTTGGGCCTTATGCGCATCACCGCGCCTTCGTAGATCGCGTCCCACAGATCTTGAAAGTGACGCATTCTTCCTTTTGCCTTGGCGGTGTCGTAGACATTATCCAGATAAAGCAACATGACGAGGTTCGTCTCGGCGTCGAGACCGGCCAGCGCGATCAGACCGACCACAACGGCCAAGGACATATCGTAATCGAGGAAATACAGAAACCAGAAGGCTCCAGCCAGCGTGTAGGTGAATGTCACCATAGTTAGAACTGTGCGAAACCATGATCGTGTACCCAAATAGAGCAGGAATATGATAGCTCCGGCGGCGGCCGGAACTGCTATCGCCAATCGGCGATTCGCAGCCTGGATGTACTCATACTGGCCGGACCACACGATGTTGTACCCCGCCGGTAAGGGCACGGTGTCACGAACGAGAGCCTTGGCGCGCTCAATCCAACCAACAATGTCCGTGGTGGTCAGGTCTACGTAAATCCATGCGGTCTTTCGCGCGTTCTCGCTCTTGATCATGGGCGGACCGGGAACGATCTCGACATCGGCGAGTTGAGCGATGGGGACCTGAGCGCCCCCTGGAGTGGCAACGAGCGTCCGCCGCAGTGCCGGAAGGTTGTCGCGAAGCTCTCGCTTGTAGCGCAGATTGATCGGATAACGCTCAAGCCCCTCGACCGTCCAACTGACGTTCATGCCACCCATGGCCGAGAGTATCACGTCCTGAACATCTGCCACCGTGAGGCCGTACCTCGCCACCTCGTCTCGGTCAATGTTGAAATCCACGTACAGGCCGCCGACCGTTTTCTCCGGATAGGCGCTAAGCGTGTTCGGCAACGTGCGGACCTCTGCGGAAATACGCTCGGCAAGATCGGAAAGTACGTCGAGATCATCGCCCATGATCTTGATGCCGACGGGCGTCTTGATCCCCGTGGATAGCATGTCAATCCGAGTCTTGATGGGCATGGTCCACGCGTTCGTGACGCCGGGAAATGCTACTGCTTCATTTAGCCCCGGAACGTGGTTGTCTCCCTCTCCATAGCCGTAACAGAGCTCGTCAATTGTGATTGGACGTTCCTCGGGCCAGAATGTCGAGAGCCCACTCCAGTCTATCACCCAAGAAGGCAGGAATGAGAACCATCGATCGAATCGCCGCTTTCGCCACTTTTCGCGGTCCGGCTCCAGCATGATGGTCGTTTCCACCATGCTCAGCGGAGCAGGGTCGGTCGCTGTCTCGGCCCGGCCAATCTTTCCAAATACGTGGTGGACTTCGGGGAAGCTCGCGATGATCGCGTCCGTCTGTTGCAGGAGCTCGCGAGCCTTGGTTACGCTGATCGCCGGGTCGGTTGTCGGCATATATAGAAGGTCGCCCTCGTCTAGGGGAGGCATGAACTCTCTGCCCAAGCCCGGGAAGGCCGTGTCCAGAGCCGGAAACGACCGCGAAAGTGCGGCCCCGACAAAGGGCACGTTCTTGGTTCCAACCAAAGGAAACAATCCGCTAAAGGCAAAAAGGATCGCGGCCAACACAAGCCTTTTCCGAAACGCCATAGCGAATCGGAAGAAGGGGTTGTATATCCACTGCAAAACCTTGCTGATTGGATTGACGCGCTCGTGGAAGATCTTCTGCGGCACGAGGAGCATTCCTGCGAGAACGACCCATGCGAGCATGATCCAATGACGATGCTGCTCGTACGCCCCAAGCGGAGCCGCCCAAATGATGGCCGCCGGGAGAAACATGACGCCTATCGTAATTGACAAGTTGCGGCGCCATCCCCACTCCTTTGGCAGTACGCGGGACGTGATTAACGACAGCATGAGAACTGGAATGATGGTAATGGCAAGCACGGAGGCCGCCGCCATCGCAAAGGTCTTTGTGTACGCGAGAGGCTTAAACAATCGTCCGCTTTGCTCGCCGAGCACAAAGATGGGCAAGAAGCTCACGGTTATGATGAGCAAAGAGAAGAAAAGCGTCGGCCCGACCTCCTTGGCCGCCTCAATGATGAGTTCGGCGCGCGGTCGGTGAACCGGCGTATGTCCGGCAGCCAACTCCTCCTTAATTCGGTCTTCTTCTCGATCAAGATGCTTGTGCGAGTTCTCGACCATGACAATTGAGCTGTCTACCATCACACCAATCGAAATGGCGATGCCACCCAGGCTCATGATGTTCGCATTGATGCCCATCCAGTGCATGATGATCAGAGCGCACAGGACGCCGGTGGGAAGCACAAAGATCGCAACCAGTTCACTACGAGCATGCAGCAGGAACAGGATGCAGACAAGCCCAACGACGACCATTTCTTTGATCAGAGTGTGAGTCAGGGTCTCCACCGCGCGCTCAATGAGGGCGGACCGGTCGTACTCCGCGACCACGTCCACGCCAGCCGGCAATCCCTGCTTCAACTCGTCGATCTTGTGCCGGACGTTGCGGATTACCTGAAGCGCATTCTCTCCGAAACGCATCACGACAATGCCGCCGACGACTTCCCCCTCGCCTGCCGACTCGGCCAGCCCGCGCCGCATCTCGGGACCAAGCCGTACCTCCGCGATATCCCGAAGGTACACCGGGGTTCCCGTTTCGGTAGCCCGAATGACTACACGCTCCAGATCATGGATGCCTTGCTGGGCTCGGACACGGTCAATGGGGATGCCCGCACTCCGCGCCTCCTTAACCTGATCCGGGGTCAATGATGCGATATAGCCGCGGCCGCGGACCATGTACTCGGTCTCGGACATCTCCAGAACTCGGCCACCCACATCATTGTTCGATCGCTGGATGGCCATCTTCACTTGATTGAGCGGGATGTTGTAGGCCAGGAGCCGGTCAGGATCGACCACGACCTGGTATTGTCGAACGAATCCGCCGACGGCAGCGACCTCAGAGACGCCTTCGAGCGCTGTCAATTCGTATCGCATGTACCAGTCTTGGAGGGTCCGCAATTCTGAAAGATCGTATTCGGCCAAGACAAGCTCTGTTTCATTATCCCAAGGACATTTGCCGCCGTGCTCGAACATCCTGACTCGTTCGAGTTGGTCACGAATCTCCTCGGGCGCATCCTCACGGGTCGCATACCATTGGCCCGGTTGTTCGGGATCTTGGTACATTCCGTCGGGGTGCTTGGGGCAGTAATAGCCGTTGCGAAGCGAGTACTCGTAGACCCAGCCGACGCCGGTCGCGTCGGGGCCGAGTTGAGGCGTTACGCCCTTGGGAATTCGGCCGGTGACGTAGTTGAGGTACTCCAGGACCCGGGAACGCGCCCAGTAAATGTCGGTCCCATCCTCGAAAATGATATAGACGAAGGAATACCCGAACATCGAGTATCCGCGGACCACTTTTGCATAGGGGACCGCCAGCATCGCCGTCGTCAACGGATACGTCACCTGATCTTCAACGACTTGTGGCGCTTGACCGGGGTACTCGGTGAAGACGATGACCTGGACGTCGGACAAATCCGGGATCGCATCGAGACGGATGTTGAAGACGGTCCAGATTCCGCCTGCGACGACGAATGACGTAAGAATCAACGTCAGGAACCGATTGCGGCAGCAGAATTCGATGATTCGTGCGATCATGTTGCTAATAAATCCCTATTTGGTTTCCAGGAGATTGCCGCAATCGAGCATCTTGAAGCCGTAATAGGGGTTGGCTTTCTTCTCGGTGGATTGAATCCAGTCGGCCTTTGCCATCGGGCATCGATAAATGAATAGCTTCGGCCAGCGTTTCGGATCAGGTCGCTGCTGTCCGATGATTGTCTGCATGGCTTCGCTGAGCTGAGCCATTTGTGAGCGATCACTAGATAGGTCGGTGCCTCGCAGCTTGAGTGCCGCGGTATGCACTGTGCGAACCGCGTCGAGCAAACTTACATTGTTTTGCCCAGTTTCGTGTTGAAGCCCCTCGCGCAACTTTTCGCCGGCATCCACAAGCCCAAGCGCGTGAAGTGCAACTTCATCGGTGCTGTCGCGGGCGAATCGCTCCTGTAGGGCAAGGTAGTGCTCCATCAGGTAGTCCACCTGCTGAGCGACAGACACGCTCCCATCGTCCAGGCCGACGATTCGATCTCTTGGCAAGAGCTGCATCGCACAAATGGGACACGTACCTGGCTCGTCGCTGGTCGCTCGATCCGGGTGCATTGGGCAGACGAATCGTCCCTTGGCCGGTGTTGTGTGTGCGAGCTTCGTTGCCCATTCGATCTGCTCAATGGGCTTGAGCTTCATGCCGCAGGTTGGGCAACGGGCTTCCGTGGGAGAAAATTGCCAGCACTCCTGCATCGGGCAAACGAATCGAGCATCGGCCGGGATAGTTCGACCTGCTTCCGGGGCCGCCGTTGACGCCGCCTCATCAGAACCTGATTCAACAGAAGGGCCCATCTTGGCCATCGCGTCTCCAAGCCAGGGACCACGAAAGACGGCCATCGGCTCTCCGCATTTGGGGCATTCGGCCTGCCGGTCACTCGTCTGCTCAGCGTGCTTCGGGTCTCGACATGCAAACATCGCCTTGAACGGCTCCAAGTTGCTGCCGCAGACCGGGCAATCTCCGGGCGACTCGGAGAAGACGTGCGGGTGTTTCGGGCACGTATAAGCCACATCCCCGCCGCCCGCCGCGATCTTTGCACGAGCCCAATCCAGTTCCTCGACCGGTTTAAGCTTCATCCCACACAAGGGACACTCGCCCGGCTCGGTGGAGAAATAGGCTCCGCGATTGGCTGGATCCTGTTCGTCCGGGTGTCTGTCCATTGGGCAAGCGTATTTTGGATCGGCGGAGACACTCGAAGGTCCGGTGGTGCCCGGCATGCCCGAGGCGTTGCCATGTGACTGGGCCGACGTGTCCACTGGCTGAGTTGATGAAGAAGTTTGCGCGTGCCCGACATGTGCCTCCGTCAATGAAGCGGCGTCCACCGCATCGGCCCTCGGTGTCGCCTTGGTCGGCTCCATCATCTTCGCGACCGCTTCCTTAAGCTTGCTTTCCGAATCCAGCAGGAATTGGCCCGACGTTACGACAACGTCTCCGGGTTCAAGCCCGACTAGCACCTCAACCGCGCCACCCTCGCCCTCGACACCGACCTGAATATCGCGCGGCTGATACTTACCCTTTCCACGGTCGACGAATGCGACTTTCCGCATGCCCGAATCGATAAACCCTTCCCGTGGAACCAGTACGGCATCGTCCTTCAGAAGCCCCTCAAGGACCACGTTGGCATACATGTCTGGCTTGAGTTCGAGCGTGGGATTGGGAAACTCAAGTCGGACCTTGATGACACGGGTCTGCTTCTGCAGGTACGGGTAGATGTATGTGACCTCGCCTCGAAAGACCTTGTCAGGGATATACGGAAGCGTCATGGTCGCCGCCTGCCCAACATGGACCCACGGGAGTTGATACTCGTAGATGTCGACGTAGACCCAGACCCGAGATAGGTCCGCGACGGTGTAAAGTCGCATGCCCGGCATGATGCGCATTCCTTCAAGCGCCATCTTGTCGGCGACAATACCGTCAGCGGGGGAGTGGATTTGAACCGTCTTTTCAGGCGTTAATACATCCTTTAGCCGCTCGATCTGCTGCGATGGGACGTCGAAATACTCCAGCTTGAGGCGCGCCGCATCGACCATGCGCCGTGCATCTTCGACCGCATCAGGAAACGTGCTTCGCTCAAGCGTGGGAAGTTTGCGAATGGCGGAGATGTATTCCACTTGTGCCGAATAGATATCTGGTGAGTAGACGTCAAACAGCGGCTCACCTTTTCGAACCGGCTGCCCCGTTTCATCGACGTACAGTTTCTCGATCCAGCCCTCGAACTTGGTGTCCACAAACACGAGCTTTTGTTCGTCGTAATCGATTCGGCCCACCGTACGGATCGTCTTCACCAAGGGGCCCCGGCGAACGCGCGCCGTGCGGATGCCCATGTTCTGAATCGTCACGGGATCGATGCGTATAACAGATCCGCCGACCGTCTGACCTTCGTCGGAGTAAACCGGCACGAGATCCATGCCCATAGGACTCTTGCCGGGCCGATCGGAGACGTAGCTCGGATCCATCGGCGCTCGCCAATAGAGGACCTTGCGTTCCTGTGGACCAGTTGGCTCGTCTGCATCCTCGGCACCGTCCTGCTTCATGGGCGTTAGTTTCATGTTGCAGATCGGGCAGATGCCGGGCTCACGCTGCAACACCTGTGGATGCATACCGCAGGTGTACCAGACATCGTCCCCGGCAGATGCCGTTGCATCCGCTTGAGGTGACGAGGCGCCCGTCTCATGTCCGCCGAAGTACCATGACCCGCCGGCCACGCCCATGGCCAGCACAACGAGCATCGTTCCAAGAACGCGCACCCAACCTCCGAAGCCGCTTATGATGACTTTTCGCAAGGTCTTATCCTCCCTCCCCGTTTGTTCGGGGCGCGTTGTCACCCTGCGCTTCGATGACGCTAACGCCGACTGCCTGCTCCAAGTCAGCTACGCTCCGCTCCAGGTCCCCCAGGGTTCTGTAGTATTGCAGCCTGAAAAACAACCATTTTTGCCAGTTGTCGATTACGAATTGAAAGTCCGACGTTCCCGTGATGTATCCTTCGCGCGTTACTTGATACGCCTGCTCTGCCTGCGGAATAATGGCAGTCGCAAACAGGTCGGCGATGTCCCGCTGCGAATCAATCCGCGCCAAGGCGTCCTCCACTTGGTAAGTGATCCTGTTCTTCGCGGAGCGCATTTGGCGCCGCGATGCGGAAAGCCGCTCGCGCGCCTCGCGAATGCCGCCCTCAATTCGCTCGAACCAGATCGGAAGGTTGACACCCGCCACGATCGCCCAACTGTCCGTACCCTCCTCGCTCATTCGGGAGTAGGGTGGTCTCATGCCAGTCTGCGGATTTACTGGGGGGATGAACGGTGTGCGCGGGTTCATCGCCATCCACTCAAATCCAACCGTAAAATCCGGCCAGTACTCAAGCTGGGCCAGACGTAAGCTCTGCTCGTCGCGCTCAATTTGCCGTTCGAATCGTTGGAGTTCCGGATTCCGCTCATACGCTTTCGACAGAAGCTCCTCCAAGCGCGGCGCCAATCGTCGGACGTCGTATTCCGAAAGGGGCGGCACTTTGGTTGACGGCGAACGATCCAGAATCGAGTTGATCAGCGCCACCGTTGTCACCCGACGTTGGCCGAGTTCAACAAGTTGACTTTCCAGGTTGGACAGCTCCACCTGCGCACGCAACACGTCCTCCTGTTGGCGGCGCCCGGCGATCAACTGTCCCCGAGCAACTTCAATCAAGTCGCGCATGAGCGTCTGATTCTCTTTGGTAATCAGAACAGCTTGGTCGATTGCGAAGAGCTGAAAATAGGCGCGCTTCACGTCCCCGACCACCCGTAGCCGCGTTTGCCCAAGCGTCTCGATGGCCATGCGAGTTTCGGCCAAGGCCTCTCGGCCGCGATGGTCCAGTTTCTGAGGAATTGGAAGGGCTTGTTGGACACCCAAGACAAACACCATGTCGCCATCGGCGGTCCGGGTGGGCTCAGGCAGCGTCTTTGTCATCAACATTGGATCCACTAGCGAAGTCGCCTGTGGGATACGACTTGCAACACTCCGGGCCGTGTCGATGGCCGCAAGAATGTCGGGGTTTCGCTCTAGGGCGGTTGCAAGGAGATCAGCAAGCGTCCCGTCCTCTATTACCACTTGAGGCGCACGAACCGTAGGACCAGTCGCTGTTGGCGCAGCCACCTTCGGCACACCGGCGTATCGCGAGACCGCAGTTGCATGACGGCGTTCGTAATTGGCGAGTGCCTCACCAATCTCACGATGCCCCTGTTGGTTTAGCGAGCAGCCTGCCGGCGCGAAGCCCAGCAATGCAATGGTCGCAATCCCAATGCCAAGGACATGTCGGTTCTGGCGATCGTGTAGGCGCCATCGATTCGATTGCATGTGCCTTGTTCTCATGGCTGCGTAGATTCTCCTGCATCCCGTCTCTGCGTCCGCGGCCATTCAATCCGCGGGTTGTGTATCGCCGCTCATCGAGTGCCTCTGCGCGTCGACGGCGTTCTGAAACGCAGACGGCTCGGCATTGTATCGATCGATGCAGTGCTTACAGCAAAAATAGACTGGACCATCGGGAGTCTGGATGAGCACGTCTTTCTTGATGGGCATCCCGCCGACCGGACAGAGGGCCTCACCGACCGTGCTCAATCGAACCGCCTCGTCCTGAACCTGGGTGATTGCCGCTTGCCACCAGTAGACGCCGACGATCCCGATCAGCCCGAACGCAAGAAACACCAACGGCAACCATGAATCGACGAGTTTCTTGGGTTTGGCAGATCTGCCACTACGGCGGAGCGTGCGCCTGCGCTTTCGCCGCCTGCTCATCAAGTCATATTCCCATTTGCGAACGAATCATGCCCAGACCGTTGCCGTGCATGTTAGTGCCCGTGGCCATCATGATCGTGGCCGTGCTCATGTCCGCCTTGGCTTTCTTTCTTATCGTGTGTATCTTTCTCTGCAGGCCCCGCAGCAATTTCCACCTTCTTGGGATCGATTCGGATGCCCTGGGCTTCGAGCTTTGGTGCGTATTTTGCCGGGTCTTTCAAAAACTTCTTGTCACATCCAGGGCAGCAGAAAAAGACAGTCTGTCCGGTCTTCAACTTTATGTACGCGGTCGGGTCGATCTCCTCGCCCATGACCGGACACGTGGTTTGATAGCTGAAGCTGTCGGCCAACTGGGCAGCGTACTTGCCCGGCTCCTTTTCGTATTTGCCGATGCACCCTTGGCAACAGAAGTACGTTTTCTTCCCGTCCTTTTCGATGAACACTTTGTCGTCGACGGGCTTGCCTGAGACGGGACACGTCACTTGAACCTTCGGAAGTTTTGCCAAGGCCTGGCGTTGCTCTGCGACTTGCTTCTCGTACTTCTTGGCATTGGCCTCGAACTTCTTGATGCAGTCCTTGCAGCAAAAATATACCGGGCCGTCCGCCGTCATTGTCTTGACAAAGAAGTCCACCGGTTCGTCCATGACAGGACACTTGGGCTGCACGCGCGATTCCTTCCCTTCGTTGGCATCATCGTGACGATGGCCTCCATGATTCTGTGCGAGGGCTGTTGCCCCGGCGACGCCAAGCGATGTGATGACCGCCAGAACAATGCTGAAGCTGATTCGAGCTTTGCTCATGCCTATCCATCCTCCCAAAAAGCACGGGTTGGACTCTTGACGCGATGGCAACGATGCCCGCGCCTCGTTACTTTGCTTGGATGCGCGAGGGAGACCATTCCTTCCCTGGCACCAATGACAACCGCCAGTCGCTCAGGGGCTGCCTTGGCGCGGTACCGGTCGGCACCGCATTCGAGCTTCATCCTTCAAAGGTTCAGCTCGGCCTCGTGGGGGTCGCGCCGGCCTCATGAGCGCGCAAGATCATGTCACGGCGCATGTTAGGATCTCCGGGTCATCCATCGCCGTCCATCCCGACCGTGGCGTCGATCCTTCTCATGGCATGGCATCCTCGTGAGCATTTCTTATGGGCCCCTTAGTTCGTGGACCAGTGGCCGGGCAAATCGAATGGGGACTGCGAAATTGGAGCCCTGAAAACCCCGTACCATCGCAAAGTTCACGCCGATGACTGTTCCATCGGGTCCGAACACCGGACCTCCAGACCCACCAGAGGTCGTCACCGCATCGTAAATCAGCTTGCCATCGGTCACGTCGTTGAGCGCGCCGTGGGTGGCCAACGGAACGACGCTGTTGCGAACGCTCAGCTCGCGAATCAGGCTCGCGGTGTCCACGGCCGCCGCCATCGCTTCCTCCGCGATGTCCGGTTCCGCCCGCGCAAGCAGGGCACTCAGTCCGGTCGGATAGCCGAGGAGCATGACCCCTTGCCCGCGCAGCTTGCGAGCATCGCCCTCAAAGAGCGGCAATACGGGCACCGCTTCAGTAGAGACAATGAACATGGCTAGATCGACGCCGTCACGACTCGCTTGTATCGTGTCCGGATCAACGTCTATGGGAGCATGTCCGGGGAAAGTCGCGCTCAGCCGCGTGAACTCAGGAACAAGGCCCCGAGCAATGAGTGGCGTAACCGTATCGTTATTCCACCACGGCTCCGCGACGTGACGATTCGTCAACACGCACCCGCGATCATCAACCAGGAATCCGGAACCGAGGTATTCAAACTCAAGAGGCTCGCCATCGGCATCCTCAACGGGCAGAAGGCGCCCGTCGAGTTGTTCTTTCAGCGTGAACGCGCCGTGGATCAGGCAGACGCCGCGGCTGTATGTGTCCATCGCGCGTTGCATGCCCTCGCGGCGTCGGCGCTGCTGCTCGGCGAATCTCCGTGCGTCGGCGGCATCGCGCATGAAGCCCGCCAGGCCTTCACGCGAGAGGTCCAACGAGTGCTGACGACGACAGGCTTCAAGGAGGCTGAGCAACTCCGCTTCCCTAGAACCTGTTCCATTCGTCGCTATTTGCGAATCGGGCTGGCTAGTCGCGCATCCACTTAGGCCGAAAGCGACGGAAAAGGCGATAACGACATAGCGTACGAAAGCGTTTACTTGCGTCACAATCCGGTGTGGCATCCGTGTCATCCCTCCAACAAGCACGCATCCCAGACGCGCTCCCGGATTCCGTCGGTTGCGAAGTTAGAACGCATAGTGGTTCACTCCGTAAACCAGTAATCCACCGAATAAACCGCTGATGCCGACGAGACTCGCGCCAATGATCAGCAACGCGCGGTAGCGTCCTCGCGCGCTCTCCCCGCGACGGAAAGTCTGCTCGCCGACAACCAACAACAGCACGGACCACGCGGCCGTCGTCGTGCCGAGCCAGCGATGAGATGTCAGAACCCAGGAATCGTCAACCAGGTGGAAACCTCCGAAAAACCAGCCGAGGACTGCTGCGACGACAGCGCCGACGCATCCAACCCACAGACAGAATCGACCGGCGTTCACAAAGAAAGAGCGCTTCGTGGCGAGCAGCAACGCCTCCGCTAGGGTAGCCCCAAGAATCATCGCAACTGGAAAGTTGACCATCGGCGGATGAAACTTGCCCAGCCAGCCAATGAGCCTGGCAAGAAACCCCTTCCCCTGCGCATGCCCATGCTCATGATCGTGGATGCTTGTGGCGGCATCAGTATGGTTTCCCTCATCGTGCTCATGACCGCCGCCTCCCCCCGGTATCTCATCACTCCCGGTGTTGTCGGCGTGAACATGATTACCGTGGGCTTCATGATCGCGCGAACCGGCGGACTGATTTGCGCCGGTTTTCTCATTAGCAAGATCCGGACCGGCTCGCGGCGGCTTCGATTCAAGTTTCGGCAGTCGCTCGGCGTACCGACTGGGATTTGCTTTGAACTTGGCCAGACATTTCTCACAGCAAAACCCTACGACGCGGCCCTCGAAAAACGTGGTAAACTCCGGCTTGACCTCCTCCTCAGCCATGACGGGGCAGAGCACGTTGATCGGTTGCTGTGACCCGTCGGAACCGGCTACGGCAGGCAACGCGAGACCGCTACTGCCGATCGCAGCGACAACGATTAGCTGAAGCGCGCTGCGGGCGTCAGCGAAAGTGGGACGCCGTATCCCACCGTCGCTACCTTGGAACGCAATAGGACCAATTATTCCTCGACTTGCGATCGGGCTCGCGCGAACCACGCCTCCGGTGTCCGACCAACTTCCATGGACCTCAATCATTTCGTTTCCTTGGCGTACCGACTGGGCTGTTCCTCGAAACGACGCCGGCAATCGTCAATGCAAAAGTAATACCGCTTGCCGCTGTACTCGGCCGTTGCCGCCGCCCAGTTCCGATTGACCGGCATCCCGCAGACCGGGTCGGTCTCCATGTTTTCGTCCTGGTATGCCTTCGCCGTTTCCAGCCGCAGGTAGGTCTCGACGAAGTCGGTGATTCGGTCCTCCACCCATTGCCCAGCACCCGACTCGTCAATTCCGTCAAGCGGCAAAGCGAGCTGATCATGGCCTTTGAATTCGATGAATACTGGGAGAATCTCCAGATGGTAGGAAACGATGATCTCATCGATGCGATCGTTCGGAATCACGGTGAATTCGAGCGCAGTCGAAGCCGGAAATCGCGTGTTCCGCTCAAAAGTGCATACGCACCGGTGGCCTCCGCCCCCTGGCGTATCGGGAATCCTGGCACCCTCGAACTTGCCGACGAGGAGTTCCATTCGTGGACGAATAACCCTCGCAAGGAGTACGGCCGCAGCCTCGTTGAACTGGTCTGAGCGCCGGGCAATCTCGTCCATTCGCTGGCGCATGTGGGCATTGTGCTGTGACCGTTGCTCGTCGGATTTACGCAAGGCCTCTTCCAATCGTTGCCTGAAATTGTTGAGTGAATCCATTTCCTAGCTCCGATTTGCGTTGGGAGGCAAGCACTTTGTGCATCGGACGCCGTCAGGTGCGCATCCGCTGCATCGAATCATCACTTCGCCCTCCGGCCCTTCATAGATGACCGCCTCACTCGCACAATCGGGACAAGCGTGGCGTTCCTCGGTCTTATATCGACGGTGCTTTGGCGGCCCAGTCAGGACGCGGACGGCATGGTCATAACACCGCTGGCACGAAATGATGACGCCCTCCGAGGGCTCGGCCATGTTGTGGACCGGTCTTCGGTACGAAGGAGTACACGCGCCGAGAATGAAGACAAGGACTAGAAGCACCACGCTGAAGCACATTTGTTGCCATCGAAAGGGAGAAAAACACCGCACGTCTAATCCTCCCCAGTGTTTGGTTTGACAGCATAGATCGAGAGAATGATGTCGAGGTATACGCTCTCGATGCGCACGATCTTGAATCCGGCTTTCAGCACGCTTGCGACCGTATCACGGTTCATCGCGGTTCCCAGCAGTCGGGTCCACAGCGTCATGAAGTCAAGCGCCAATCCCAACACCCAACTCCGGCTGCGAACGTGCTCAAACATGAGCAAGCGGCCGCCGGGACGCAACACGCGATAGAGTTCATTTAGCGCCCTTACGGGATTGGGGACGGAGCACATCGTGCACGAGCTGACGACGGTATCGAACGAATTGTCGCTAAATGCAAGATTCTCCGCGTCACCAAGCGCACACACCAAGTGACCGTGGTACGCGCGCCTGCGCGTCTCTGCTCGTCGAAGCATCTCGGCACTGATGTCGATGCCGATAATCTCCTGGCCGTCGGGAAAGCGCATGATGTCGACGCCAGTTCCCACGGCGAGAAAAAGCACCTGTCCTTGCATTTCAGCAAACAGGCGGGCCTTTGCCGCACCCCGACGTAATTGCGAGCCTTCACAAACGTCGTATAGCCTGGCTCGTAGATCCCAAACGCTCATCATCGCTTGGCCTTCCGCGCTGGCCAGGTTCGCGCCAACCGTCGTCGGAATGCTGCCCCATACCATTCAAGGTAACTGAAAAAAAGTAGTCCCGACGCGGCTCCAACGAGCGCAGCTTCGGATCGACCGACCATCCAGCCGCTGAGTTCAGCAACATCAATCATCATCGGAACAACCATCGCAATGACCATGGACGGTGCCATCGTCTCGATCGAACCCAACAACGGTGACAGGCCGAATGCCATCAGCATCTGAATCCCCATCGCCACGGCCATGCCGAGAATCGAAATCAGGAAGAAGCTCCAGCTGGACTGATGAAGCCACTGCATGACGAAACCTGATTCCGCTCCTACTGCCATGAGGAAGACTGCATCGCCCACGTGGAACCAATGCGCCCCTCGGAACCGAAACGAAGGTTCTCGTTCTCCACGGGAGTCTTCCTCGCGTGCGAGTTTCTCGACGGTTCCACGAGGCCGACACGTCGTCATACTCACTTCACGCTGATCACGCGGTTCATCGTGCCATGAGAGTTGCGTACGCGATCGGGTCTGCTGCACCATGCGTCCGGCTCGCCCGGTTCACAGCACCAACAACCATCAATCACAAATTTGTATTCGTATTGTCCGGGAACCAGTTCCAGCCTGGCGATCCATCTTCCCGAGGCGTCCTTTTTCATGGGCGTTGCGTCTGGATTCCAATCATTGAAGTCGCCGACCAGCATCACGATCTCCGCGTCTGGTGCTTCACATTTGATTTCGACCGGCTTCACGCCCAAGGATTCCTGCGTCTGAGGCTTCATCGGAATCTCCTTCAACCGACCGCAGACCACTATTTGGCATGGTTCGTCTTTCGCCTGCCAAGCTCCGGGGAAGTCATCCCCCGAGCGAGATGTCCTCGTATTCCTGCGCCAACTCCTCTGCGCGCCGTTGCGATTCGGCCAGAATCGTGTTCCTGAGTTCGGCTCGAAACTTCTCGTTCTCGACTTCTTGAGCCATTTGGATGACTCGGCTATCCGGACCAATGACCACTACGCTGTCGAAGGGTTTCTCGCCCTTGAGGCCGTACAGGCGCCGTACTGCCCCCGTCGCATCGCAGATACTGAAGAGATTCCGGTCATCGCGCACGAGATGGCAACGGCCGTGATCGCACTGGCCCTCGAACCAGTGCATATCCACTCCTACGACGCGAACGAAAGGCGTTCCGGCGTTTTCTGATACAATTTGCTGTAGTGCGCCCGCCGCCGGCCCATGGGTGTTTTGATCGCATCGGGTAAACGCAAGGACCGTGAAGTCGCCGGCAAGGTTGCGAAGTGACCGTCGTGTGCCGTGATCATCCACGTACACAAAGTCAGGAAAGGGTTTACCCTTCTGGGCGCCGGTGATCCAGCCTCGCGAGGATTGCGCAGCCGTGCAGCCGGCAATCACCATGAAAAAGCCGAAAGCTATCCGTCGTGCAATGATCATCGGAGTCTCCGTTTGCTGAACGGTCGCGACGCCTCGTTACACCCAATATTGGATGCGCGAGAGTTCTGGTTCCTTCCCACGTGGGCGGGCTTGGCTGTATCCCGGTCAAAGGCCGGACTGCGCCTTCCTTGACCACTGTGGTTTTGCCGGTCCAACCGAAACGGGTACCCCGTCCCACGTTCACCCTCGCCAACGGGCTCCCGAGTCAGCCGATGTGCCAAGAATCGACGCGGCTGTGGAAGGAAAACGTGCCCCGGCGCATCCAACTCGAAGGTGAACCATTCTGCGGGGCTGGTCCGTGCGCCATGCACCTGGACCTGTGGAGATTCCATGGCCAGCGCACGTCCTCCAATCGACCAAGCAGACGCGCCGGTGGCGCTTCCGAGTTTTTGGAACACGCTTGCGTTCCGCATCGCCCTGTTGATCAATGCAACCGTCGTTGGGGTGCTCGGGTCGGCCGAGTTCATTGACCTCCAGCGTGAGCGCCGTGCGCTGCTCTCCCAGGAATACGAGAAGCTCAAAGAGGAAGCGAATGTGCTTGCCGTTGCCCAAGCACGCATCGGCACGCCGGATGAATTTCAACCGTTTCTCGACGATTTTTGTCTTCAGATGAGCACGGCCGCCTCACCAGGACACCACATACTCGTTCTCGACCCGAGCGGGACCATTCCGCTCCGCGCTCATGCGCGAGCGAATCCTGAGCTGGAAGCCGAGATGATCGCAGCCATACGCGGGCCCAGTCCGTCCCCGGACTTCAAGCACCATGACGCGGTGTACATTGTGGCCAGCGCTGCGACGCAGGGCGGGCGATCGATCATTGTCGCGCAATCGCTGGAACCGATGCTCCGAAAGATGCAGACTCGGGCTGTTGGCCGGTTCCTCGGCGTTGGCGCCCTTGCGCTCCTGATTTTCGTAGTTACCGGCGTCGGGCTGTGGTTCTGGATTCGGCGGCCGTTGAGAGAATTAGTCGCGGTAGTTGATGAAGTTGGCCGCGGCCGATTTGAAACTCGGGCGGGCGGTGTCGGCACCGCCGAAGTCCAGTTTCTAGCAAATGGCGTCAATGCGATGGCCCGTTCACTCGGGCGGGTCGAAGACATTCGCAAGACCGAGATGGAGCGCGCCCGTAAGATTCAACAGCGACTCCTGCCGCCGCGCGAGACACGACTGGAAGGACTAAGCCTCTTCTCGGTCTTTCTGCCCACCACAAGCGTTGCAGGTGACCTCTTCGATTGCGTCGAACTTGACGATGGATCGGTCGTTGTTGCGGTGATCGACGTTGCGGGCCACGGCGTGCCCGCCGCCCTTTACACAGCTCTCCTTCGAACCGTTCTGCGTTACGAACTGAACAAGACATCCAGCCTTGACGACTTGCTTACGAGAACAAACCAACAGCTTCAGACGGTGTCCGATGCAGGAGATTATGCTACGTGCTTCGTCATCCGGGTCCAGCCGGATCGGAATCGAATTCATTTCGCCAAGGCTGGTCACGACCCTGGGATTCTGCTTCACGTAGACGGTACGACCGACTTGCTCGAATCGGACGGCCTGCCGCTCGGGATTTCGGGGCATGACGGCTACCAAGCCAATTCCATGCCGTTTCATAGCGGAGAGAGGTTAGTTCTTTACACGGACGGCTTACATGAGCTGTTCGACGCCCATGGCGTGCCCTTCGGGCGCGATAGACTACATGATCTTGTGAAGGCTACGCGTCGTTTCCCTCCAAGCGAACAGGCCAGCCGCATTCTCGCGGCGGCGCAGGAGTTTCAAGGGTCAAATGCGTTTGCCGACGACGTAACGCTCGTAATCCTCCAGCAAGATTGACCGGGGTGCCTGTACCCATGCCGCTTGCCATTTCCACGCCAGGAATTGCAGCGTCGCCCCAAACGTCCTCGTGTACACCAGATTTCGGGCTATCATCTTGCGGCGAGAGAACTTATGCTACGCACCATGAGGTCCTGCGGGATCGTCGCCGACACCAGGCCAAGGCAAACGCAGTGGAAGAGCGGCAACTCATCACAGCATGTCGAGCGATGGATCGCGGCGCGCAGCGCCGACTATATGATCTGACGGTTGAGCGGGTTTACCGTCTCATCCTCCGCATGGTACGGAACGACGACGACGCCCTCGATCTAACACACGAGGTTTACATTCGGGTCTTCACCCAGATTGACAGGTTTCGTGCCGAGTGCTCGCTCACGACTTGGGTTCACCGAATCGCCGTGAACGAAGCCCTTGCGTTCCTTCGCCGAAAGAAAACTGAGAAACGCCACCTGAACTCCTCAAGCAACCGAGACCGTCCACAGCCAGCCGACATTCAAGAACGCGACGAGCGGCTTGACATTCGGGCGGCGTTCGACCAACTCTCGGATGAGGACCGCGTTATCCTCCTGCTACGCTATGACCAGGGGCACGATTACCGGTCAATCGGGGAATTGCTTGACTGTGCCGAGGGGACCATCGCCTCTCGCCTCTCCAGGGCACGGAACCGCCTCAAGGAATCTCTGACGGCGGGATATGCCTCGGAGGAAGAAATCTCTTCCCGGGCGCATCAAAATGATGGGTGGCAAAGTCCTCGACTGACCCGCGTCGAGCCTGGTGACCGGGAGACTTCAGAATTCGGCACCAAGAGTCACGCTACGGGCGGTGAACAGCCATGACTTGCGCTGAGATCAAAGGAAATCTCGGTCTTTACGTTGACGATGAGATTCCCCTCATCGAGGCACAGCGCATCCGAGCGCACGTTGCCGAATGCGACGCATGCCGCGCTGAGGTTGCATCACTGCGAGAGCTCGCCGCCGCGATCACGGATGGCCCCACGCCGGAGGTTCCGGCATCACTTTGGACTGGAATTGATCGCCGGCTCTCAGAACACAGACCAGTATCAATATCACCGAGGCCGCTCAAACGTACAATCCCTGTCATGCGTGTCGCCGCAGTGATTGCGCTCGTGGTCGGCTTGGGCGGATTGGCGATGTTCGTTCGACAAGGCGAGAGCACCGCTCAGGCGTCAACCATTGACTTTGGAGTGATCCTTGATGCTTTGCCGATTGACCCACAGAAGGCGCTCTCTCGTTTCCTAACGCTCTACAACGCTGTTGAGATTGCGCCAAGTGAAGCCCGTTCGTTTGCACCTAATCTGGATTTCGAGGTACCGGCGATGCTTCCCGGTGGCTTCCAGCGATCAAACACCTATGGCCTTCGGTTCGGTTCCAACCCAGGGGTCGCCGCTCGCTACGAAAAACCCGGCGAGTTGCTCGTCGCGATCTTTCATCCGACGGTCCACCCGGAGCAGTTTGGAACACATAAGGACTATCCCTGTGTCGTCGGCGATCACCACGGCCACGCGGTGGCGGTTGGGGATTGGCGACTCGTTCATGTGACCGATCCGGTCACTTGCCATTGCGTGCTGAGTCGGCTCGACGAACTCGAACTAGCTCCGGTTCTAAAGGCTGTGGCCCCGCGCTCGAAGCCATCTGACTCAGACCACTAAGCTCTGTGTTTCAACAACTGCCTGCGGCGTGATTCCAAGGCTTGGTACGATAAGCTTGATGACCGCGCCTGGCCCAACCGACTTGCGATCGCTCCGTCGTACTCGCCAAGGCAAACCGGGAGGTACTCGGCGCGCTTGGGCATCTCAATCCTCCTCCGCGACCATAGGTCGTCGGCGCGAATTGTTCCTCCATTGCCGCAGGTCACACTCGCTGATTCTCGTCACGGCAAGCCGACGAACGCCTTCGTGCGTTGGGTCGTGTCCGCGACTGCCGGTGCTATTGTCTGCATGAGCCCCCGCCCTCCTGCGGACTGGACGTGGTCGGCGTTAAGGAATCGAAGGCAACAGCGGGATTGGCGCCATCAGCCGCCAGAAACATGTGGTGCAAGGTGAACGGGCGGGATGGTTTCAGAGCATGATTTGTTTCGCGAATGTGGTCCGCGGCTGGACGGAGGCGATTGCGATCAAGCCTGGCCGGAGTGTTCATGCAGAGTTCAGTCGCGCGCGACGCGATGTTCTGGCCGACATGCTCAATGGCGTCGTCGCGGCACCCATCAAGGACATACCCGATCATCCCGCCATGTCGGACTGAGCCTGCATACTGGCCGGTGACAAACCGCATCATGCCTTCAGTTACGTACTCCGGAGCGAGCGAACGGCGGCCGCCGTTTGCGGCTACGTTGAGGCGCTTGCACTCAAACGCGAAATAGACCTCCTCGCGCGCCGAAACCGCCGGTAGAAACTTCAAGTCGATTCGGCCAAGCTCGTCGCCCGTCTCTGGATCGTCCTCAGCCGGCTCGCGCTCCAGGCGAACCGGTAAGCGGTTGAGGTCCTTGGCTTGTTTCAGGGCGTGCTTGAAACGCCGCGTAGTCGGCACTTCCAAATCGGCGGGGCCTGGCTTGTCGAATGTGGTCCAGGTATCGGTGATCAGGTCAAGCACGCGCGGTACCAGTTCCTCTGGAAACGTATCCGACCATATGTCGGGATCGCCGATGATCATCAAGCGCGCTCCTTACGGGAGCGCATGAGCACCGTCGTGGCGATGTCGTCTGCGTCGTTAAGCGCGGCAGTGCGTGTCCAGAAACGCTGGGCCAGTGGCTTGAAAAGATAGAGCGACTCCTTGTCGAACACTTTCACGCCGCGTAGCAGTTCGATGGAACCGAGTTCCTTTGCGAAGGTGCGTTGGAGCCTGTCCAGGACAGTCATCAGGGCAGCACCATCGGTCTCGGCTTCGGCAGTCGGCGATCCGTTGCGCGATCGATCGAGTACCACTGCCGCTACACCGCTGCTGGATGATGCATATGTGCGGCCGTGGACTCGATGGGGGCCTTCACGAGCCCAATCGTTCAAGGTTTGGCACAGCACCTCCACATAGCGATTGCGATAATCCGCAGTTGCCTCCTTCAACGTTGGGAGCGATGCGGATGCGCGCTTGGGAAGGATGCTTTCAATGACGACGTTCTCGGTGTCTTCAATCAGCACCCGCTCCACGTCGATGATGTCAAAATACTCGTACAGCATCTCATCGCATTCGGCTTGCAAGCGGCGAATGGCACCCTCGCGATCGGTAAGAACCGCCTTACCTGCCTGAGCGAATGCGTCCACCTTCTTGACGACTGCGGCGACGAGCCTTCGGGCATCCTTCGGTGACTTGAGTTGGTCCGGCAGAGGGAACGGGACTTTGAGCAGTTCGGCAACTTCAACTTCGGCTCGCTCGATGCCCCAACGGCTCGATGTGTGGAACAAGAAGTACCGTGCAATGGGCGAGCGGAGATAGGCTGCGAGGAACACCAGCAAATCGCGGTCCTCACGAGGACCGTGAATGCCTCGCACGGCGTGACGGAATGCAAGGGCGAAATCAGCGAAGCCGATGTTGAGGCCCTTTGTGATAAGGACATGGGGGCCCTTGAAAACGTCGGTGTTCGTGTTGGAACCGCTTCGGACCTTGTACGCCGCCGCGGGAAGAGACTCGCATTCAGATTTTGAGAGGATCAACTCTGAGCCGACGGCGCGCGCCGACACGAATAGCTTACTGGGAAGTGTTATCGTCTTGGCGGCGGACGGATCATCGGATTGACCTACGGGCTGAAATCCCTCCGCGATGATCCAGCGGTATTTAGTATGGGAGCGCTGTTGCCCCACGATCGCAGACAAGGTCGGCATCGCGCGGAGCCGGTCAAGAAGCTTCCGATCGCGGGGAGTTCCCCAGAAACGCTCCTTCCATTCCGGCGATGCGTGATGCTTCCTTAGGTCGGCCAGTACATTGGTGAGTTGCACCTCCGTCCGGTCCTCAGGTACGACCGAGACAAGTTTCGCCCGAGAGATGGACCAACTGGTCTTCGGCACAAGGTAACTAACCCGGTGATCGCGAACGCACGGCGAGTCGTTGCGGTATCGCACTATGAGCGCTGGCCCAACTGCCGTCTCAAAGAGGTTGAAGCGCATGTCTGCCAAGTTGAGCACCACGTCAATGGTGTGACGCTCCAGCCACGCCTGTTGGAAGTCGATCGCCTTTCGCTGATGATTGAATAGTACTCCGTGCGGGAGCACAAAGCAGACACGACCACCGGGCTTTTGATGATGTGCCGCCTTCCAAACGAACGCGGTTGCGAGTTGTCGATTAGGCACAGGAAGTTTGCGACTGTTGCACCAATCCTCGGCCGTTGCCGCCGGCCCGGTGAGGCTTGCCCAAGGTGGATTGCCGATGACCACGTCGCTTCCGTTGGGCACTGGGGCATCTTCGGAGAAGAAATCGCCGCAGTAGATGGTCGTGCCGTTCTTCCTCGGATGATCTTCGGGCGAACGAACGAGCCGCGGCAGCATCTTGCCCTTGCGCTGCAACTCCTGGATGTCGGGCGGTGAGAGCTGGTCGAGCAGCGCAAGATACAAGCTGAATGCAGCGATCTTGCAGGCTGTTGGGTTCACGTCCACGCCGGCGAGGTTGTCGCGCAGGATGGCAATCAGAGAACTGGCTCGGCGGTCATAACGGGCGTTCGGATTATTGCGCTTCCATTCTTCCGCTAGTCTATTGAACATGCCGACGAGGAAAATGCCGGAACCGCACGCTGGGTCGAGGTATCGCTTGTCGAGAAGGGTCTCCATCCCATCGAGTGCGATGTCGAGCGCGACCTCGGCCAGGAATCGCGGCGTGTAGAAAGCCCCCGCATTCCTCTTACCCTTCGGGTCTTCGGCCTTGAGGAAGTGCTCATAGATGGCGCTGATCGTCTCAATGGGAATCATCTCGAAGTCGTAGGGCCAGAATGCGCCCTGCCCGGTAACGACATCGGTACCGTGGAGGAATCGATCGAGGATCTCCAAGTGGTTGTTCGTAATGTGTCGTGCTTCGGTATCCAGGTTCTCGCTGAACAGGTCTCCATTGAAGTCAGCGCCGAGGCGTTTAAACAGCGTGTAGAGCTGGGCTTTGGCCTGCTGCTTATTTCCGGCTAGGATGTCCCGTAGGTGATCGGCTTTGCGTACGCCGACCGACTGCAAGTACGACGTGCCGATGACATTACGATCAAACAGGTAACAAACGAACACGATCCGGCAGAGGATCGCATCCAGCACAGCCGAGTCCAGTTTCCGTGTCGTCGCCGCAGCGAGCGCCGTTCGCGTTGCCTGGAGATTGCGCAACAGGGCGCGATCAACGCGCTGCTTTGGGTCGAACGACTTCTCGTGAGCCCGGAAGAAATCGCCTGATTCGATGGAGAGAACGAACTGCCGGATCGCGGCCGCATCGGCGACGCGACTAAGGCGCTTAACGAGGCGATCGTCCGCATCAAGAATCGGTGCGTCAGCAACGGGACGGGTCAGGCCGGAGTACACGTGCACGTCACTGTCGTCAATGATCACGAGGATGGGGGCAAGCCCCTGATTCCAGAACTGTTTGTGAAGCGCAGTGACTTGGTCGGGCCGAATGCTCGCCACCTCCTTGAAATAGACGACAGGGTTGTTGTGAAGGCACAGGATGCCGCTCACCGAGAGGCGGTCAAATGCGCGGCGAAGCGCGTGCGCATGGGGTGCGGCGCTTCCGGCTGCATCGATTTCGTCCTTGGACGCGAAATATGACGGTGGCTTCCAATCCTGGATGCCAAAGGCTTTGCGCCAGTCCTTGGCGTTACTTGTACTCATGGTCGGCGGTCTCCGCGACGACCTTGACCGTTGCTTCGATTCAAACGGTAGGCCCACCGGTTTGACAGCCGGACCGAATGGATGGAATGGCCTTGCTTTCGCAGGAAAACGATATCTCGATAGACCGTTTGCTCCGAAACGCCGAGCCTCTCGGCAAGCGTTCGACAGGCATACGTACCACGCCGAATGAGAACCAGCAGCGATTTCAGACGGTTTGTGATGGCAAGGGTTTTTTCGTATCGCATGGCACCACTCCCTAGCTCATGTTTATCCACCCATGATAGACTTGTCAACCGGCATCACGTCCGGGGGCCATGCTGCCTGGCGCTCCGCCCGCAACATAAGAAAACCCCGGCGGGGGCAAGCCGCCGGGGTGTCGCGACGGATCAGGCGGCGTGCGCCTGCTGCCCGGGCGCGTGCAGCGCCGCGAAGATGTCGGCGGCGGTGCGCTGAATGCGGTCGAGCGAAGCGGCCAGCGTGTCGGTCTTGCCGTCGTAAAGCTGGATGTAGTCGCGGGCGGCGGCGCCGGCGTCCAGGCCCACGGCCTTGCTAACGACGAACGCGACGGCCTCGGCCTCGGTCTCGCGGACGGTCTTGCTGGCCGGGCGGTCCTCGCCGCGATGCAGAAGCTCGTGCGCCAGTTCGTGCGCGATCACCGCGAATTCCTCGGCGGCGGGCAGGCCCGGCCGGATGCTGATGCGACCGCCGCGGGACAGGCCAAGGGCGCTGCCGGCACCGATCTCATAGTCGAGCGCAATGCCGCGCGAAGCGACGACGGTCTTGATGCAGTCGAGGTGCTGGCCGGGATTGCCGTTGATGCCGGCCGGCTCGGGCAGCGGCTGGCCGTCGGTCTGCGATACGTCGAAGACGTACACGCCGCGGAAGCGCAGCACGGTCTCGTCGCGCTCGGCGGATTCGCCGGCCGAAGTCTCGGCGTCGCGCTCGCGGAAGACCATCGGCGCGATGATGATGATTCCCTTCTCGCCCTGGCGGACGTAGCGGCCCATCTGCTTCCACGTTTTGAAGCCGGCGACGTGCGTCGCGTCGGGCTTCTGCGACAGGATCAGCATGACGTTTCCGAAGCTGTACTTGTGGAACTTCGCCAGCATCGACAGGTAGCGAGTGAGTTCTTCGCTCCTGCCGGCGGCGAGCGCTGCGCTCAGTTGTTCGAGGGCCTGGTTAGCGACTTTCTTGGCTTGTTCGGCTTTCATGTTTCTGCTCCTTTTCTTGGGGACTGCGAGTGGTCCCTTCACCCCCGGGCTGGGGGACCCGAGCGGTTCAGAAAAGGAGCCAGCGGCGGCAAGGCCGGCAGACCGCCGGAGAGTCCCGCGAAGTGGAGCAGGACGAATGACGGACCGGACCCGCAGGGCGCGAAGCGGGTCCGGCGTGAGGTGTGCAAGACTCAAAGGCGGGAAGCGAAGCGGTGCCGGCCGGACGCCGCGTTTGCAAGCCGGGCAAGCGGGGTTAGAGATCGCCGCAAGTAGAGCCGAGCGAGATGGCGAACGCCCAAGCTTCGAAGTCAGTTGAAGGCGGTCATTCAAGCTGCATCGGCTTGAAGTCGATTGATGGCGACGGGGGCCGGTCGGGAATCTGGACGCGCAGGAACGGCTTCTCCGCCGCCCGGTGGCAGGAGTGGCAGACGATGATGGTATCCCGGTAGGCTGCCACAGCGCGGTCCTTCTCCTTGCCGGCGATGGCCGACTCAATCGCGGCAAACTGCGTGTTATCGAGCGCCTCGGCGATGCCCCGGATGTTCAACTCTTCGCCCGTGCTCAGCTTGCGTACCGGCATCGCCTCGACGGCCTGTTCCATGCTCTCGCGACACTCGTGCAGATAGAAGTCCGCGAGCGGCCAGTTTTCATGGTCAATCGCGAACCACAGGCTGCCGAAATGGTAGGCGACCCCGCTCATGAGTGACCCTTGCCCCGGAGACAGCGATTCAAGGTGCTTGATGCGGGCTTCCAGTTCGGCGTCGCTCTGAGCCGGCGTTGTGCCGTTCGTCCGTCCGCTAGTTTGCGATGGCTGCGACGAACCCGCCCCGTGGCAGCCCCCCAGCCACGAGACCGTCAAGACTATTGCAATGCACGTCATCCGCAAGCCAAATTCCGAATTCGTCCTCATCATCGTCTCCGTTTCGTTTGGTCGCAGCAATCCTCAGACTACGAGCGGAATACCGCATTGGGTGGTTACTTCCTGGTTTCCGCTGGTTCGGCGCTAGGCCGCTGAATTACCGCGTCAATGGACCACCTGCCTGCGCCGACGATCAACAGGAATATGCTGCCCAGCAGCATGGCCCAGTCGGTGCGCGACTCATGTGCCATCGCCCAGAATCCATACTCCGGCAGTTTGCGGACATGGAAGCCCCATAGGTCGTGTCCGGCGAGGATCGGCAGCTTCGTGGTGACGATGGCTATCGTCATGTCGATGATCAGCGGGATGGCCGCTGCGCGCGTCAGCAAACCGGGAATCAGGAGAGCGCCGCACGTCAACTCGAAGACGGCGACGAAGTATGCGATGTTGGGCTGAGCAAAACCCATCTTGTCGAATCGGCCGGGACCAAGCTCGCCCGGAAACAAGAACTTCTGCAATCCCTCGGAGACAAACACAAGGCCGACCATGAGACGAATGAGGATCACGCTTCTCGAAGCGGTCGCATCAAATACGAGTTTTCTCAATGGTGTTCGCATGAGTGTCTCCGATTGGCCCAACCGTTACGCGCGCCGCTTGTGCCTCATCTCCGGTTCCGGTTCGACGCCGAGCGCGTCCATGACTCGGTTGGCGTAGTTGAAATAGGAAATCGTCTGGACCGCATCGACGATGGTTTCGTCATCGAAGCCGGCATCCCGCAGGGAAGCGATGTCGTCGCTGCGCATCTCCAGGGGATGCAGCGAGAGTTTGACGGCGAACTCTAGCAGGGTCTTCGTCGGCGCGTCGAGGGCCGCCGTGCGGTAGTCGGTCTGGATCAAGGCAATCTGCCCGTCATCGCGGACCTCGTCACGGAGGTCCGATTCGTGCGCCTCCATTCAGTAAAGACAACCATTAATCTTGGAGACCACGGTTGCGATGAGCACCCTTTGCAGTCGTGTCAGCCCGCCGGGGCCATCCATGACCTGACGATACATCTGCCGTCCGATGACCATGCTCTCTGGACGCAGACTTTGCACTCTAACCAGGTTGATCACCTTACCGCACCTGGCCCGCGTCTCGTCATAAATCTGCGCAAGCAAGCCGGTGGCCTGCTCTTCCGCAATGGTCGAAACCCAACTCATGGTTCGTGCTCCTTCCGTATCGCGGTTGGATTGTTACAGATTTCATGGCTCCCGAATCGCCACTGAAATGTCCCCAACCAGTGGCTCCAGCCCCTTACCTGGGCCGCTTCCTCGTTTTCGAGGGTTGATCGATGTTTTTATTCCGGCCATTCGCCATAGCACGCTTCGCATGCTTAGCGCTGCCAAATACGCGGTGTAACTCAGATTCGAATAACTCTCGAAACAATTCCTTGACCTTCTCCTTGGCCTCCACCAGGGTCCGGCGTCCGTTCGGTGTGATCGCATAGACGCGACGCGCGCTCTGACCGGCGGGTTCCTTCTTCGAGCGCAGCAGTCCGCGTTTTTCGAGCCGGTGAAGCATGGGGTACAGCGTGCCCGCGCTCAGATGGTATCCGTGCCGGGCCAGTTCCTCGATGATCCACAGCCCGTAGATCGGTTTCTCGCCCGCGTGGTGCAGGATGTGAAGGGGGATGAGTCCCGCAAAGAGTTCCTGATCGAGTCGCAATCTCATTGCCGTCGCTCTCGCTAAACGATATCGTGTTCCGATATCGACCACGGATAATAGGTGCCTTGCCGATGAACGTCAACAGCGCGAATACGATGAGACCACGACGAGAGAACCTGCGGGAACTGGCCGCCGTGTTCCTGAAACTCGGGGCCACCGCCTTTGGCGGGCCGGCCGCGCACATCGCCATGATGGAGGACGAGGTCGTCACCCGCCGCGCCTGGATAACGCGCGAGGAGTTTCTTGACCTGCTCAGCGCGACGAACCTCATTCCTGGACCGAATTCCACGGAAATGGCAATTCACATCGGCCAGCGGCGGGCGGGATTCTCCGGGCTGCTGGTGGCCGGCGCGTCCTTCATCTTTCCGGCGGTGTTCCTCGTTACGCTGATCGCATGGGCCTACGTGCGCTTCGGCACGTTGCCGCAAGTATCGGCATTCCTTTACGCCATGAAGCCCGTCATCCTGGTCATCGTGTTGCAAGCCATGTGGCGACTGGCGCGGAGCGCATTGAAGGACAGGACATGCGTGGCCGTCGCGGTGGTTGCGACGGCGTGCGGGCTGGCAGGAATCAACGAGCTCTTGAAACTTGCCCTTGCGGGCCTGTTCGTTCCTCTCGCGCGGAACGTCTTGCCATCCCGCTTGCCGCCGGCGACGCCGTGCCTGTTGCTCGCTACCTCAACGACCGCACCGGCATCCGCCGCTCTTGCGCTTGGCGCGGCGACGCCCTTCGGCCTCTGGCCTCTATTCCTGTTTTTCATCAAGGTGGGATCGGTCTTGTTCGGGAGCGGATATGTCCTGCTCGCCTTTATTCGCGCCGATCTGGTCGAGCATTGGGGGTGGCTGTCCGAGTCGCAATTACTGGACGCGATCGCCGTCGGCCAAGTCACGCCGGGACCGGTGTTCACGACCGCGACGTTCATCGGTTACGTGCTCGGCGGGTCGCCGGGTGCGGCCGTTGCGACCGTCGGCATTTTCCTGCCCGCTTTCTTCTTCGTCGCGGTCAGCGGGCCGTTGGTGCCGCGACTACGCAGCTCAAAGTTCGCCTCGGCGGCTCTGGATGGCGTCAATGTCGGCTCGGTGGCCTTGATTGCGGCGGTGACTTGGCAGCTTGGCAGCGTCGCCCTCTGCGATGTGCCGACCGTCTTGATCGCCCTCGTCTCCGCGTGCCTGCTTTGGCGGTACGCACTGAATTCTGCCTGGCTGGTCATTGGCGCAGGCATTCTTGGTGCCGCATGCAGCCTCTTGCGCTGAACAAAACGAAACCGCTCAGCCGATCTGCCTGGTCATCGCGCCGGGGTGGGCATAGCAGGCCCGGTACCAGACCGCGAATTCCACCGGGTCGATACGGCGTTCGGCAATTGAGGATCCATGGACCGGATGGACTCGGTGAGCGGACAAGCCGCGCGGCGGCGGATGCGGGCCGTGACGGGTTCTTCTGCGTCGAGGGAGCGAATGGCGGAGCGCTCGGGAGGGGCGTCAATGGTGTGGTCCGCCTTCAGGGCCTTGATTCGGTCGGCCAGTTCGGCGGTCGAGAGCGGCGGTTCGGTTGCAGAGTCGGGGGATTCGTCGCTGCTGGTGTGCGAAGCGATGCCGGCCAAGCTTGCCTTGAGCCGGTCGCGCAGTTGCGTCAGTTCTGAATGGTAGGTTTCGTGAGTGAACGGCTTGCCGATGCGGGCCTGGTAGTCATGAAGCTGCGATTCGGCGATCGAGAGGTCCTGTTTCACGCCGGCGATTTCGGCGGTGTAGGCGTTGCACAACCGTTCGAGTGCGTTCAGCACGGCTCGCGGTCCGTGGCTGCCCCGAAGAAGACGATCGTAGCGCATCGTCCTACCCTCAACATACACGTCGGGCGGGAAGTCTCGATGCAGCACGAGGCCGAAGCGTAGGCCGCGATAGACGCCAAGCGGGAATCGCTGTTCCTGCCGCACCTCGCGCGGCAGCTTGTCCAGTTGCGCCCCCAGCACGGCGACGGTCTCGTCCTTTGCATACCCGCGGCCGTTGATTGTGACCGGGTCGCGGGCGTGCGCGGTCACGGTCGATTGGTCGGCCGCGAGGTTAGACAACCGCCCTTTGAGCCGGTCGATCTTCTCGGGCAGATCCCGCACGCTGCGGCGTGCGACGTACTGCTCATCGACGTGGTTCTTCTTGAGCAATGCCAGCCGTTGCAATTCGGCGTCGGCCTCGGCCAGCGTCAGCACAGCCGGGTTGCCGGAGGCGATGGCCTTGACCTCGGCGTAGGACAGTTCCTGGCCGCCGACATCTTCGGCGCGGCGGGCGGCGTTGTTCCCGGTGATGACCTGGCCGATGAATCGGGCCTTGGTTTCCAGCGCCTGCCACATGTAGGCGTCGAACGAGCCTTCGGTGACGTAGCGATAGACCGCGACTTCCTCGTTGGTGTTGCCCTGGCGGAGAATCCGGCCTTCGCGCTGCTCGACCTCGGCCGGCTTCCACGGGGCGTCCAGGTGATGCAACGCCACGAGTCGCTGCTGCACGTTGGTGCCGGTGCCCATCTTCTGCGTGCTGCCGATCAGCACGCGGACCGAGCCGTTTCGCACTTTCTCGAAGAGGGCCTGCTTCTTGGCATCGGAGTCGGCATCGCCGATGGCGGCGATCTGCGAGCGAGGGATGCCGGCCGCGACCAACTTCTCGGTTACGTCGTCATAGGCCGAGTAACCCCACGGCGTCGCATGCACGCCCATGTCGCAGAAAATCATCTGCGTACCGCGCGTGGCGGCGGTGCGCCGCCAGATGCCGTGGACGTTCTCGACCAGGCGGTTGATCTTCGAGCCGGGGAAGTCTGTGGCGGCGGCCGACAGCATCCGGGCGTCGAGGGCCAGCTTGCGGCCGTCGGTGGTGATGGCCAACGCGTTGTCTTCGCGCGGGTCCACCTTCTCCGTCCGCAGCCGCTCATAGCGTTCGACCAGCTCGTCCTGCAGGGCGTGCTGCTCGTCCGACATCGGGCAGGCGACGACGATCGCCTTGCCGGTTTCCAGCTTCGGCGTCGGGAGATTCAGCATCCCGGCCGTCTGCACGTCGGAGAAGGCGCGGAACATCTGCTGCAATTCCGGGAGGTTGGTGAACTTGCCAAACCGGCTGCGCGGGCGAAGCGACGCGCCGTCGGGCGAGATTTCCATCGTGTCAATAACTTCGCCGAAGGTCGCCGCCCAGGCGTCGAAATGCTCCAGCCCCCTGCTCTTCAGCCCGGCCGGGTCGAGGAAGCGCTGCATGGTGTACATCTCGACCATCGTGTTCGACACCGGCGTCCCGGTGGCGAACGTGACGCCGTGGCCGGGATGGTGCTCGCCCAGGTAGCTGGCCTTCATGAACACGTCGAAGGCGCGTTCGCTGCCTCCCGTCTGGATGCCGGCGACGCGGTCCATCTTGGTCGGCGTCTCCAGGTTCTTGAAATAATGCGCCTCGTCTATGAAGACGTGATCGACGCCGAGTTCGTCAAAGACGAGTCCGTCGTCCTTTTTCTCCTCGGCCAGCAGGTCTTTCAGCCGCTCGACACGGGCCGCCTTCTGCTTCTCGATCTGCTTGATGATGTTGCGGTTCGACCCCTTGGCGCCGGCGTGTTCGATCAGCAACTGGTCGTACTCGGCGATCTGCTCGATGAGGAACTTCTCCTGGTATTCCCGCGACATGCCGATCCGCTCGAACGAGGAATGCGTGACGAGAATGCCGTCCCAGTCGCCGCTGGCGATCCTAGCGGTCAATAGCTTGCGGCGGTCGCGGCGCAGGTCGTCCTTGGTGGCCACAAGCAGTTTCGCGTTGGGGTAGAGCTGCATGAACTCGCGGGCGAACTGCTCCAGCAGGTGATTGGGCACGACGTACATCGGTTTCTTGATGAGCCCGGCCTGCTTCATTTTCATGCCGGTCGCGGCCATCGTGAACGTCTTGCCGGCGCCGACGGCGTGGGCCAGCAGCGTGTTGCCGGAGCTCATGCCGCGCCACACGGCTGCCGTCTGGTGCGGCCGGAGGTTGATCGTCTGGTTCATGCCGGGAAAGTCGAGGTGCGAGCCGTCGAAGATGCGGGGACGCAGGTTGTTGTAGGTGTCGTTGTAGATGCGGACCAGCCGCTCAGTGCGTTCGGGGTCCGTGAACACCCAGGCGCGGAACCGCTCCTTGATCCGCTTCTGCTTCTCGCGGGCGGCCATCGTCTCTTCCTGGTTGACGACGCGCTCCTCCTTGTCGCCGTGGTCGATCACGTCGTAGATGACCGGCGACTTCATGTTGAGGGCCAGTTCCAAGAGCCACGTGCCGTTGGCGCGGGTGGTGCCGTAGTCGGACGTGGCGGCTACGGACTGCTTGGCGGCGTAACCGGCGTCAAAGCTCCACACGGCATCCTTCTCCAGGTGCGCGACGGGCACGGCCTCCGGCGGAACATGGAACAACTCGGCCGCGAATGCCTGGATGTCGGATGCCGGTATCCACGGCGCGCCGAGATTGGCGTCAATGTCGCCGGGCAGCACGTCCTCGGGCTGCACGCGGCGTAACGCCTCGGCGTTGCGGGCGTATTCGGTGCCCACCCTCTCGGCGATTGCCAGCTTGTGGCGAACGTTGCCGGAGAGATACTCGTCGGCCGTCCGCCACTGTTTCGATTCCGGGTCGTGGTAGATCAAATCGCCCAGTTCGGCGACGACCTGCTGCTCCGGCTTGCCGTACAACTCGGCAATGAACGGCACGTCCACCCTGCCCCGCTGGTTGAGCGAAACGAGCAAACCCTCTTCGGCGCTGGCGACCTTCGTCACCGGCGGCGTCCGGCCGACCACGTCCTTGGTCATGATGGCGGCCTTGGCCGCCTTGCCGGAGACCTCGTCGTACTCTTCCAGCGACATCACCAGCATGGCGTCCGGGTCTTCGATGAACTTGACCAGGTTCGGCCGGCGGCGGATGACGCTGCCGTCGCGGGTTTCGCTGAAGGTCGTCTTGTTGATCGGGCCATAGGTTCGAGCGAAGCGGTCATAGACGCGATTGAGTTCACGCCGCGCGTCTTCGCGATGCTCGACCGGCCAGCCCTCGTTCTGCGATTGCAATACGCGCCGGGCAGCGTCGCGCAGGCCGATCAGGGCCGCCAGCCTCTTGCCGGTCAGCGTGCCGTTGGCCTTGAGTGTCGTGCCGCCGTACTCGACCGGCGCCGCCTGCCCGTTCACGAGCTGATTGATGACCTGGTTGTCCGTTACAAAGAAGCTGCCCTCCCCGACGTGCTTTTCTTGTGGCGGCGGCGTAAGTGCCGGGGCGTGTTCTTCCGTCCCCTGCCCAACCTGCACCGGCGAAGACTCCGGTAATCGTTGAATGGCGCCTTTCAGTTTCGCGGCAAGGTCGCCGCTGCCGCGGACGCTGTACCCGTCGCCGTAGAGTGTGTCCTTGCGCGACCAATCACCCAGCACCATCTCCGGGTGATTGAGGAAGTAGCGGTTGATCGGGATTTCGACGCCTTCAATCTCCAGCGGGGCGACGCCGAGCCATTCGGGGTCGGCGTGGTGCTCCGGCTCCCCGGCGGCGCGCTTACGCAGGAACAGGATGTCGGTGACGACGGCGGTGCCTTCGCGCTTGAAGGCGTCGGACGGCAGGCGGATCGCGCCGACGAAATCGGCTTTGGAGGCGAGATACTCGCGGATGGCGGCGTTCTGCTTGTCCAGCGTGAAATGCGACGTGACCATCGCCATGATGCCGCCGGGCCTCAGCGCATCGACCGACTTGGCGAGGAAATAATCGTGCAGCGACAGCCGCCTGCCGTCATAGTCGAGCTTGATGTCGGCGAAGGGCACGTTGCCGACGACGGCGCCGATGCGATTCTCCGGCAACTTGGTGTCGCGGAAATTCTCTATGCGGATGACGTGCTCGGGATGCAGCGCTTGGGCGATGCGGCCGGAAATGGAATCGAGTTCGACGCCGATGAAACAGTGGCGTCCGCCGCCCTGGCTCATGAAGTTGCCGCTGCCGCAGCCGGGCTCCAATATGACGGCATCTTCGGGAACGCCTAATCGCCCGATGGCGTCGTGGATGGCGCCGATGACGGTCGGCGACGTGTAGAAGGCGTTGAAGGTGGTGCGCTTGGCGCTGTCGTACTCGGCCGGCGACAGCAGCGATTGCAGTTCCTCGCCCAGCACCTGCCAGCCGGCGTCCTTGTAGCGCCCCGTCACCGGGTCGGGGAAGATTGACAGGGCCACGGGGCCGAAGCCGGGAAACCGGGCGAGGGCTTGTTTTTCCTCGCCGGTTGCCGGGCGCTTCTCCTGTTCGATCTGTTTCAGCGTGCGGATGGCGGCGAGGATGTCGCGGGCCTTCTCCTTCTCGCCGCTTGCGAACGGGATGACGGGGGCCGGCGTCGTGTCATCACGGGTTGCGGGCTGCTCGGATTTCGGCTGTTCGTCTGATTCAGTCGAATAACTGACTTTGGGCTTGGATTGCTTGCCGTTGTCGGAATGCTCCGTTTCGTCCTCGGCGGGCGGTTCGGCAGGCGCATCCCACAGCGTCGGGCCGCGCGACCATTTCAGGCGTTCGACGTGAGACTGCGGACGAACGCCATCGCGGCGTCCGTTGAAAGTTCCCCCTGCCCGTCCGGCGGAAACGCGGCCTGCAAACGACGCTCCATCTCCGTGACCGCGATCTCCATCGCCGCGCTCCCGATCTGACTCGGGTCGATGCCGGCCCGGGTCGCGGAGAGCTGCTCCTTCAGAGCCTCGTGCCGCGCCTTCAGCGCTGCCGCCAGCGACTCCGTCGCCGGCAGCAGCATCCGACCGCGGCGGAGCACCTCGTGCAGCTTCGGATTCGCTTGCAGCAGCTCGAGCATGATCGTCTTGTAGGGCATCGGGGCCTCCTTCCCGTTGCGGCGGGTCCGCAAGGGCGACCGCCGTGCCGTCTCCGTCGAGCGAAAACAGCAATGGTGTTTGATAATGAGAGCGCGGCCGACGGGGCATAGTCAGAGCGCTGCGAGCATCGTGGATTCATGCCTGCCCGCATCAACGGCTGTGCGTACGAAAACGGCTCGACCCGTCGGCGTTGCGAGTCGGTTTAGAGTAACGAACGCAATGTATTCAGTCTGGTATCGTGACGATTGGAAGGACATGGTGACGTGAAGCGAAATTGAAGCGCCATGACATGCCATATTGTCGAGAGACAATCAATAAGAAAACGTCACAACAGATTCTAGGAAGGGCAAGTGAAAGAGAGATGTCAATCACCAACTTCGTACTTGGCTCCGCGTACACTGAACGCCCAGCGCGTGCCTTCCAGCACGTCGGTCACGAACTGAGTCATATCCGGATTCTCAAGGGCTCCCGTGGCGTAGGTGATCGCGTTGCCGTTGGTCTTGTCCATACTGGCGTGAACAACTTGGTCGGCGTCGCACACGACGGCGAGATTGGGGTTGTGGGTGACGATGAAGACCTGCCGGCGGCGCCGGGCCTCTTTGATACACTCGACAAGGACCTTTGCGACAGTGTGGTTGTCGAGGTTTCCCTCGGGTTGGTCAATCACGAGCGGCATGTCGCCTTTGTCGATCAGCAGATAGAACACGAGCAACAGCGTTCCACGTTCGCCGGGCGACAACATTGAAAGGTCCTTGCCTTCCCATCGGAGAATGTATCGCGGCCTGACGTACTCAAGGCCGTACAGCAGATCGAATACCTCTTCCGGCTTCTTGCCTTTGGAGAGCTGGTCGCGAAGCTGAACTTCACCGCCTTGGTCGGGCCGCTGATCGGTATGGAGCGCTGTATCGACCTCGCTCAGAAACTGTCTGACAGATGCCGGGTCCTCCCAGTTGGCGGCCTGACTGAGAGACTCGGCCTTGGCGCGGCCTTCGTCGATTCCCATGAAACTGCCGCGCCGATTGAGAGAGAGAAGGGCAAGCAATCGGTTCGCAAAGTCCTCATTCGTGAGCTCGGCGCGGAATTCGAGTTTGAGTTTGTCCTTGGCGAGGGCGTGGGAATCGATGAATTGCTGGACGGAACCGTACAGATTTCGATACACCGCCGCCTGAGCAACTTTTTCCGCATGAATCTGCAAGGCGATTCCCGTCTGTTCTTCTTTGGCTTTGGCAATGTGCTCCGGCAACTGGTCCAGCGCCGCGAGGCCGGCCTGGAGTCCCTTGAGCGACTCCGGTGTCTTCTCATTACCCTCGATTTCGGCGCGCTTGGTTTGCCAGTCAGCAAGCGACTTGAGATAGACCTGGTACGCTCGATTGGGCGCGTCCAGCTTGGATTGCAGTTCAGAAACCCGGGCCTCTGCCGTGGCAAGCTGGCGGCGCAACCCGGGTGGCTCCGTAGCATCAAGCGACAGCTTGGTTGCCGCGATGGACGCAGCGGCCTTGTCGCGCGCGTCAGTGGGGCCCGTTCTGGTGATCGTAATGGAGACCAGTTCAGACACGGCGAGACCGAGTTCCGCGGCATCTTCCGCGAGCGATTCGACGAATACCTCGTAGTCCTTCTGGAAGTTGTCCAGCTTCTCCAGCAGGCGCTTTGCTACCGCGTGTCGTCGCTCGGCCTCGCGGAGCGTATCGCCGGCGTTTTTGATCTGTTCATCCAGTTTCTGCTTCGCCGCCTCGACCTCGGCGAGGTCCTTGAGCACGGTGGCGTCCTGTGTAGGAGCGCCCACTGCGGCGTTTGGATCGGCAACCGCGACAGGCTTTCCCTTGTCATGGGCCTCCAGCTCAAGTTGGCGGCGGTTGATCTTTTCGACGAGTTCGCGTTTGGTCGTCGGATCTGCTTGCAACTCCAGAAGTGCCCGCGATCGGCTGATGTCGCGCAGCTGCTTGACGAGCGAATCGATCCGTTTCTGCTTTTCACCGGTCTGGAACCGGACCAAAGCATCCAGCGTCGTATGTCCGAGTCGCTCGGCCTCCGGGACATGCGAGAAGATGACGCCCTTCAGTTCCTGCTCGAAGCCCTCTTCGCCAAGTCCGACCAGTTCATTGCACACGGTCTCGACATGGTCCTGCGGGAGATACTTGAGACGCTCGACCTCTTCCGGTTTGATCGCATCGGCGAGGCACTTGGTGGCGTTGTCGCCGGACTCCCACCCAATCGTGGCGTCAAAATGGCTGGCAAGTCCACCGGTCGGGTGCCGGAACCGCTCTCTGCTGAGGAACGAAAAGGCGGATGCATTCTTCGTGGCTCCCAGCAGCCCCAGCATGTCCGCGAGGGCGCTCTTGCCGCTGCCCTTGTTGCCGACGATTGCGACCAGGCCCGGATTGAACTCGACGGTGCCGCTGAACCAGCGTGCGTCGACGGGGGCGCTGTCCTTTCGCTGGAAGGAGACGCCGCGGACGTATTTGGTCGGATTCTGCTCGACACGGACCATCTCCGGCGGGCGGTCGCCGATGTACACGCGATCCCTCGGTTCACGCAGCACCATCAGCAGCCCGCGGAAGGTCGGGTCGGCGCGGAACCACAACGGTGCCTTGACCGTGTATTCCGTGACGCGGTGATTGTCCGAGCAGAGCACGAGCGGTTTGTTGAGCCCCGTCGCCGGAAAGATAGTGTTATAGTGCCGATCGACATCCTTCAGCTGGCCAATCTCCATCAGATCCACATGGTCCTTCGTGATGTCGTACTTGATGCGCTGCTGGAACTGCTCCCGGTTGCTGATTCCCTCGATGGAGTTGCTCTTGGCTCCCGCATGAATTGAGACGATTCCACCCAGGGCGCGGGTTTCGCGCGCGGCATTCTCTATGGGCACGTAGATCTTCTCGTCTCCTCCTTTCTCCCTGATGGCGGCTGGCGTCAGGCCAAGACTGCCCTGCAACGTCGTCCACACATGGTCCAGGTCGCATGATTCAGAGAATATGCAGATGTAGTGGATCGGCTCTCCGCCCTGATCACTGCGAAGCTCTATCCCCGGCAGCACTGTGAGTCGGCCGTCGCCGATCTGTTGCAAATCGCGAACGCGGGCCACGTCGATCTGGTGGTGATCCGTGACAGCGACAGCGCGAATCCCCGCCTCGACCAGGCAGTCAACAATCTGCTGGTTGGTGATGCTCTTGTCGTCGTAGTCAAACGAACTGGGAGTATGAAAGTGCAGGTCCCAACGATTCCACAGCGATCCACGTGGTGAGTGTGACATGCTCGAACCCTAGGCGTCGCTCGAAGTGTGGCCCGATCCGTCGTGCGCAGGCTCCGACAACGGTAGCGCAGGGAACGTAAGCCCCTCAATCTCCTGAAGCGTCTTCCCCGCGATGCCCTGGAGGTCGCCGTACATGCCAGCGGTGGATTCAATGACGCCGCGTATCTGTTCCTCACGCTTGGCCCAAAGCCGCGTCATTGTCTTGCGCTCCTTGTCGAGGTCGTCCTGCATATCGCTGAACTTCTCGACGATTGCCTGCACGCGGTGGCGGAATCGCGGACCAGTCAGGTACTGGTAAACAAGTTCCATCTTGGTCTGCTGCCCCTCGCCAGCCTTGCGGGCGGCGGCGAGTTCGATGAGCGATTGACGCAGCGCCACGGCGACCGGCATGGCGCAACGATGCGACGTGACCCACACGCCGTCAACTTGGTCGAACGATTCCACGTCCTTCGGCAACGCCTGGCTGACGATGACGGCGAGTTCGGCCTTGGCGGCGCGCTGGTCCTCGCGAAGCTTGGCCAGCCAGCCGTCGGTCCAATTCTTTGTGCGCTTCGATTCCCAGAGGATCGCCCCGCACGACTGCCCCATAGGTCCGACGACGCGCTGGAGCGCGTCGCCGCCGTGCTCTCCCTTGGCGACCGGCTCGATGGCGTCGTGCGGAAACTTCTCGCGCAGCATGGCCTCGAGTTCCAGTTCCTGCACCTCGCCCTGTAACTGCTGCGACCCCTGCTCCGCCCGTCGCTTCAGGTCTTCGATCTGCTTCTGCATCGAGGCGATGGTCTGTTCCCTTTCCGCGACCTTGAGTTTGAGAGATTCCTCGGCCTCTTTCTTCGCCTGCTCGCGCGTCGCGCTGAGCGACTCCTGCACACGCTTCTCGATGGTCAGGTCCATTTCGCGTTTGGCGTCGTCGAGTTCGCGCTGCTTGCGGATCAACTCGGCCTGGGCCTTCTGCGCCTCGGTGAGCTTGGCGTCCTTCTGCTTGATGACTTCCTGGAGGTCAGCCAGTTCCCTCGCCTTCTGGTCGAGGTCGGTCGAAAGCACCAGCTTGGCTTTCTTTGCTTCCTCGGCCGCGATGGTCGCGCGTTCGGTCTTCAGCTTGGCGGTTACCTGCTCGTCAATGGATTCCTGTGCCTTGGCCAGCGCGGCCTGCTGCTCCTTGACGGCGGCCTCGCGTTTGCGGATGTCGGCGTCCTTCTCGGCGATCCGCTGTTCGTACTGCCTCCGCGTGGATTCGATCAGCGGCGCCGCCAGCGACTCGGTCAGCTTGATCTCGGTCTTGCAGCTTGGGCAAACAATCGTCGGTTCGGTCATGGGCTATCCCGGCTGAATGGGCGGATTCTATTTGATTCCCGGATAGCACCCAGCCCTGCCCCTGTCAACGAAACCCGCAGGCTGCCTGTGAAACGGCCTGAGCTCGATTGAGTTGAATGGCGGCTGTCGGAGAGGGGTATTGCTGGCTAGCGGCTTTCGCGCGGCTCGACGCGGGCGACCAGGGAGGACGGCCGGACGCGGAGGACCCCGCAGAGCCGGAACAGCATCTTGACCGTCGGCGATTTCTCGTTCAGTTCCAGCAGGCTGACGTAGTTGCGCGACACGCCGGCCCTGGCCGCGAGCTGCTCCTGGGTCAGTTTCGCCCTCAACCGTTCCTTACGTATTTCGTCGCCTAGCACATTTTGCAGGCTACAGCTTGCATTTGGGGCGGTCTGCCAACTATAGTTGGAATACGAAATCGGCCCTGGCGGGGCCTGTCCGGCCGCATGACAGGCACCCGGGCCGTGAAGGGAGTACGCCAATGGAACGGACGGGAGGATTCGGCTGGATTGCGACGGCGGATAGGTGGCTTGCGGTTGCCGTAGCAGCCTTCAGCATGCTGCTACCGGGGGCGACCGGTTACGCCGACCCGGTGTGCCTGGTAAGCCGGGGTACGACGCTCTACCGCTTCAACGGCGGGGGCACCGGCGGCGTCGAGTCATTTCCCAACCAGGCGGGCGAGATTGTCGGCATGACGCTGGTGCCGCCGGGCGTGGCGGTCGCCGGTTGTGTGGCCGGCGATGCGCTGGCTGTCGGGGCCGGGGACGGAGGCAAGTTCTGGCGCGTCGATAATGCGGCCTGCGGGACGCCATCGCTGGCGGAGGTCGGGCAGCTTCCGGGGTCGCACAACGTCACCTCGGTCGCCTTCGCCAACGGCAAGCTCTACGGCATCGGCGGCGGCGGATTCCTGCGCGAGTTCAACCCGGTGACGTTCGAGCTCGTCGCCCCCGGCATCGACGTAGCCCCCGGCGATACCGACATCGGCGGGCTGACCTTCGACGGCGAATCCACCTGGTACGCCACCGACTCGGCGTCGAGTTCGCTGTACCGGTTCGACGAGTTGCCGGCGCCGCTGAGTTGGGAACTGGTCGGACCGGCCGGCATCGAGTTCAACAAGAACGGACTGGAAATGCACGACGGGCAATTGTGGGGCGCGCTGAGAAGTCCCGGCTCGCCTGCCCACCTCTACGTCGGAAGGTTTGATGCCGGGACCGGCGCGTTCACGCCGACCTGGGCCATATCGCCCGCGCTGTCGGCGAGTGTGGCCATCGTTGTCCCATCCGGAGCGCCCGGCGTGAGGGGGGATGTCAACTGCGACGGCAGCGCGGACGGCCTCGATGTTGCCGCCTTCGTGCTGGCGCTCACCGATCCGAGCTTATTCGCCGCTCAGTATCCCGATTGCGGCATCTTGGCCGCCGATTTGTCTGGCGACTGCCAGGTCAATGGTGATGACATCCAGGGGTTTGTCGATCAGTTGCTCGGTTGAGTGATTGAAAGCAAACAATAGCGGCCTTCGCTGTTCGACCCTCCCTGAATAAATGCGTCACTGGCGTGTCATTCCTGCCCGAAGGTATCGCGGGCTGTCTTGATGGCCTTCCCCTGCTCTACGGCGTTCTAATGCGGAATGAACGCCGGTTGGTGATTGCCTGGATGCTTATTCTGGATGCCTTTGCCGGCTTCGTCGCACTGTTCCCGGCTTCGTAACTATAGGAAGTTTATAGGTATTTGAACTATAGGTTTTACGGGGGGGTGATTCAGCGCATTGACCGGTTCGGACGGGGGGGCGATTCAGCGCATCAAGGGGGGGCAATTCAGCGTGGATAACTTTTCGGATCACCGGAGTTATCCACAGGGGTGTTGCCGGAAGGCAACATCATGCTGATAGTCGTCGGCGGGAGCGGCGGCGGCGATGGGTAAAGCTTCAATCCGCCGATGATCTCCTCGATGCGGGCGTCGGGATAGACGACGCAAACCTGCCGCAGCGCTTGGCGGAACTCCTTCTTGAAATCCTTCGATGTGTGATACTCCTGGCCGAACTGGTCGCGCAGGTTCTCCCAACTGAGCATTATGCCGTTGGGATTGTTCACGCGGCACAGCCGATGGGCGAGCCACGTGTACACATCCAGCCCCAGCGACGAATGCCGCAGCGCCGCCAGCGCCCGGTAGTCGAGCGGCACGGCGTGCTCGGCCAACGTGTTGAAGAAGTCCTCGGATAATTCCAGTACGCCCGGCCACAACGTCCGTTGCGAACCGTCATGCTGCAACCATGCCTCGAACCGCTTGATCGGCTTGGCGTCCACGGTGACGACCCGGCCCTCGGCGTGCATGCCGATGGTGAGGCGGCAGGCCGCCAGCGCTTCCATCTGCTTGCGAAGGGCTGTGTAGCCGCCCCTTCGTCCGCCGCTGGTCTGCATGCCGAGCATGTTCAGGAACTGGCGCATGGAATCGCCGATCTCGATGCTGCGCTGCTGCGTGCGGATGGCCTCTGAACTGACGTGAACCATGACCAGCCTCGGTATGGTCCCATGAGGCAGCGGTTGCTCGACGAAATCCTTGCCGTCGAACAGCTTGCCGGCTTCGAGCAAGACGCTGACATGGCCGCTGTGACGCTCGAAGGTCTTGGCGTCGGTGCGCCGCCGCGGCAGTCCGACCTGGCACATGACCGTGTGCAGGAAATCCGCCCGGTCGGGCGGCATCAGCTTGATCCAGGTGCCGGCGTGAAGGAGTCGTTGCTGCGTCGGCGTCAGTTGGGTTCCCGTCGGCGGGAGCTCGTCTTGGGTCGCGGCTTCGGGAGCCTCGCTCACCGAAGGTATCCGTTCGACTTCAGCCACGGTTCCAGCGCCTCTTCGATGATCTCGACGATGGTGCTTGGTTCGACGCCGTCCATCTGGCGTTCGAGCGACGCGCGCTTCAGCGCCCTGAAGTAGTCGTCGCGAATGCGCGTGCTGAGTTGGGCGCGGTTCACCTGCGTGGCCGGCGTCTCCGCGCCGTTTGGACGTGCGGCCGCGGGCTTGCCGAAGACGAACGCCTTTTCGACCTTGGTGTCGGCAGGCGGTGGCTGTTGGAGTCCCTCGGTCAATGATCGCCGCTGATCGGCCATGCGCCCTCCTCTTCTACGTTGCCGCCGCGCGCTTGACGCGCTCGACGGGTTGTTTGCTACGTACTGCATCCGGCAGAATTTCACGGAACAGTTTGTCCACCTCGTCCGCCGCCTCGCGGGCGCGGGCGCCCATCGTCCACACGACGGCCCCCTGCCCCGGCGCGTCGGCATAGATCTGCCGGAGCGTCAACGCCTTCGACGCAAGCGGAAGCGACAGCGCCGCCGCGGCGTCCTTCATGTCCTTGGTGAGGCGGTAGGTCTTGCCGACCATGCTGAGTACGATGACCGCCTTCGGGATGCCGGCGCGGATGTCCTGCGCCTGTCGCAACACGTCGGTCGCCTTGGCCAGCGCCCTCACCTCCAGCATCGACGCCTTGCACGGCACAATGGCCAAGTCGGCACGGAGCAGAAGCGCTCGGCTGGTCTCGGTCTGGCTGCCCGGGCCGTCAGCGACGACGAAGTCCGCCTCCTGGGCCAGGCTTGGCAACTCGTTGAGGATGGTGTCGGGATTGTCGAGACGGACCGCCTTGATGTCCGGGCGCGACTCGCGTATCCATTCGGAGGATGACTGCTGCGTGTCGCAATCGGCGAGCGTGACGCGGTGCCCCTGCTCGCTCAGCCAAGCGGCGAGGTGGACGGCCAAGGTTGACTTGCCGACTCCGCCCTTTGAATTTGCGACGACGATGATCATGCAAGATGGCTAGCACGATTTCGGGATGGAAGGCAAGCGATATTTCATTCAGTCAGGAATGCCCGCCGTCATGCGGTCTTTCCGTCCTTCTGTCGGCGCGTCCTTCATGACTTCAAGCAATCTCGCCGTCCCTCCAGCGAGCATGATGTCTTGCATGACATGCCGCTGGAGTGTCATCTTGCTTGCCAGCCTTCCAGATTGCTGGCAAGCAAGACGGCTGGAACGACAGAAAGCAATCCCGACTTCTGCATTGCTGGAATGACCGCATGAATGCGGTCTTTCACGGTGAAAGTCCTATCACGAGCAGTGATAGGGGAGACGTCTGCCCAAAATCAGGGTATCAATGTTCATCACGTTCGTTGCTGCAAGTCATATGACTGACTGGTGCATTTTCACGGTGAAAATCAGTCGGGTGGCTTACTGGAAGCACGGCGAATCTCGAAGCCGTCGAGCGGCGTCGGATGTACCAGGAATCGACAATTCAATAGCATCCGGATGCGAATGGTTGTTCGCCGGAGGCGGATCGGGGAAGAGGCTTATCGGGTAGTTCACCCGCCGTGAAGACGCGATATGGTCGGGCTATGACTCCTCGATCTGTGAAGCGTAGTACTCCTCGGGTATTGCAGGTTCCCAGCCGTCAGCCTCGGACAGTTGATCGAAAGGAACATCGGGCAGGTCTCCACACCTGCGGAGGAACCGAAGATGATTGATGCGGTGATAGGCGTTTGACGCAGCGGCGACGAGGTCCATAAGTTCGTCCTGACCGAGCGAATGAAATGGGCCTTGCAGGGCGAGGTCGCTAACATCGCGTCGAAACACGACGCTGTAGCGGCGAGTTCCGTTGGCGAACCGGGTCTCGTAAACCGTCGCCCCGATGCCGCCGTAGCAGTCGTGATACCGGTCGATTGACTTGGCGAGCAGGGGCCGGTCGTCGCTGTGGTGTGAAGCGGCCTGTGTCTTCTTTTTGGTCATGTTGAACTCCGTTTGCTGGATGACGGCCGCGCCCATCGCGGCCTGACGGCACGTGCTTCAAAGCCGGCAAGCCGAAGCGACGAAGTCGCATTCCGGGTCAAGCGAAAGGCCGAAGGCTTCCGCGTGCGGAAAGCGGCCTTGGCAGCTTGCCCGGGTCGGCGACGGCTTTAGCGTGCCCGTCAGACAGGCCGCGGCGCGGTCGGTCGGAATACGGCAAGTTCAACATGAAGCAATAAATGGCTATCGCAGTCTCGCAGCCTGCGGCGATGTGCATCGCTCCAGGTACCCGATGCGGCCCTTTCGCCAGGCGATCTGGTTGTAGAGAAGGGCCAGCGTGCCGGCGCGGGCCAGCTCGTCGTTGCCGCCGTAGGCGATCTCACGGTCGTAGCGGCTGAGGGCCTCGGCGCCGCGTTCGATCACGTCTTCGTAGTGAAGTCGCGTTTGTTCCAGACCGAGGCGTTCGCCTTCCAGCAGTTGCCGCGCCTTGATGATCCGCTTGGCGGCGGGCTTGGGCAGGTCCCGTTCCACCGAGCCGTCGTAATTCTCGGCCGGCGGGATGTCGTAAAACGGCACCGGCGGCGCGTGGTCGCCTTCGCTGAGGTAGTGCCACGGATGGTTCGGCGGATAGCCGTCGCCGTCGATCGGCTCGGCTTCATGCGATGATGCGGCTTGCATCGGTCGCGACTCGCCGTCGTGCGATTCGCCTGGAGTCGAAGGGCAGGGGTCGGCGGCCAATTCAGTTGCGTGACTCACGTCGGCCGCTTGGCCGGCTTGCGGCGTAACCGGCTGATTCGCCGCGCGATTCTCGATTTGCGTCCAGTCGAACAGGAGTTGTTCGCCTGGCGGTTCCTGGCGGGCGGCGTTTCGCTCTGATTTCATGGTCTCGATTCATTCGTAGTTGAACGGGGCCACGAACCTGCCGCATTTCACGCTGCGTGTAAATCGAAATCTCGCGCCGGTTTCGCCTGCCGTATAAGGCCGTCGCCGTCGGGTTCTCACCGGCGGCTGGGACCCGACGCGACCGGCCGCGAGGCGAGGCGCCTGGTCACGCCTTCGCCGCACCCTATCTGCCGGCAAGGTACTGAGCCGGAGGGTTCTCCTTGTATTTCAATGGCAAAGGAACGTGACAGGCGCGGTCACGCCTGGCGCGGCCGTTGCAGAAAGGCTGCATGGACTGGGTTGCTATAATTATGCTTGTGTGTCAGGAATCACCTGCGACAGCTCGCCAATGCGATTCGCCAAGTTGGGCGGGAGGGTAACCGCGAAGTGACGGAGAAACCAATAGAAATCCGTGAATTGGACGTAAAGCGGTTTACAGCGCTTGTTAGCGCGTCGCGCAGCGCTGGGCTTGAGTTTTACGGCAAGGAACTTGAGTGGTATTCGAATGAAGATGAGACGATCCTGGGCGTCATCTTGCTAGACCTCATCGACAACGATTTCGTCTCGGTCATGCTTGCGAGGGACGAGGGGCGTCGGTATCGGTGCTTCGACTTGGAAGTGTCTGTGCCTTCGATTGACGAGGCGCGCGATCAGCTTCATCGAAGCATGAAATGGCACACTGGCCAAGGGCTGAAAGTGTATCCACAGGGGGACAAGCGACAGCCTATCGACCTCTTCTCTCCGGTTGTCCCAAACGAGAAGCAGCATCCTTGTTTTCATGACTTGGCGACAAACGAAGCGTTCCTACCGGCACGATCGATTATCAGCGAGATGATGCCGCATTTCGTTGATATAGACGGGACATTCGTCAAAGAGTTCCAGACTAAAGGCTTTGATGCAAGGCTTTGGGAATTGTACCTGAACGCCTACCTGGGCGAGGAAAAGCTGTTCGTTGAGCGGGAGTACCCGTCGCCTGATTTTATCGTTCGGAAATACGGTAAGGCGGTCGCAGTCGAAGCAGTAATCGTGGGCCGACGAACAGTATACAAGCGGAGGCTCTTGCTCGACGAAGAACCACGAGAGCCAACCGTTGAGGAGATGCTGGAACGCAACCGCGATGAAATCCCGATCAAGTTTGGGAGTTCGCTCTACTCAAAGCTCCAAAAGAAATACTGGGAGCTAGAGCACGTGAAGGATAAGCCGCTTGTCTTCGCGATTGCGGATTTTCATGACGACCAGTCAATGCTTTGGACTTCGACTGGCCTTATGGACTATCTCTACGGAGTACATCACGATTTCTACTACGACGAACACGGCAAGATGGTGATTACGCCGCAGAAAATCGACACACATCAGGTGGGCGACAAGCGCATCCCGTCTGGATTCTTTTTTCAGCCGGATGCTGAGAATATCAGCGCAGTCCTCTTTTCGGCCAGTGGTACGATCTCGAAATTCAATCGGTTGGGGAGGCAAGCGGGTTTCCGGCATCCGGAGGTCACGATGATCCGAATCGGTACGTGCTACAATCACGACGGCAACGCCTGGCTTCCAAAAGTATTCCGGTACGAAGTCGATGAGCAATGCCATGAGACATGGGGGGAGGGACTTTCGATGTTCCACAATCCCAATGCACGCTATCCCGTGCCGCGGGAGTTGTTCCCTTCAATCGCACACCATCGATTTGAGGCCGGCCAGATTGCAAGCACCATGCCAGAATTTCACCCGTTCGCGTCGAATACCCTGCTGCTCAGGGTACGCGGTAAACCATCGTAAGAATGGATGACCCGATTAGAGGTGGGCTGTCTCGAACACCATGCACACGTCATGCAGGCCGGGGATGAATGACGAGCGGTACACCTTGCGGCTGCTCGATGCCCCGTGACTGAAACGGATGATGTCGGTGCAACACTGCCTCAAGCCTGCGTCGAAGGCAAGCCGTTTCGTGTGATAGACGAGGGGCACGAACCCGGCCTCGCGGTCGCAGTAGTCGCCCATGAGGACGGCCAGTTTGCCGCCGGGCGCGAGCGCCCCGGCGCAGTTGGCGATGAGCTGCCGATAGCGATTTAGGAAAGCGTCCAGCGTCGGCGTCCGCGACAGGTCGCGCGGATCATCCGTGTACAGCTTCTGCCGCCAGTACGGCGGATGGAGCCAGCAGAATTGGAACCGGTCGCGAGGGAACGAGCGCGCGTCACAGGCATCCTCGCCCTGGTGCAGGTCGCTCGACCAGCAATGGATGCCGAGTTCCAGGCACACGTCGCGGCAGGTGCCGCTGCCTGTCATGGGGTCCAGGACGGTCGTCGGCTGGAAGAATCGCAGCAGGTCGCGGATCAGCATCCCGCCGCAGTTGCCGGGATAGCCACGGTCGCCGTACTCGCCGGCCCGGCTGAAGTGATACAGGCTCGTCAGGTGAGGGACGGGGCTGGCGTTCACCGGTGCGAGAGGGAGTTTCGCGTACTCGACGCGCCGAGGTGCCTGTCGCCGAGCCGCAGCGCTGGATTGCGTGAGGCGTTTCGCCAGAAACGGATTGATTGCGGAAAGATTCATGGCCGCCTCCTAGATATGCGCGTCAAGGAGGACGACGCGGCAATCGGGATGTCGCGCGAGGATGGCGCGGGCGTGCTCGTCCCAGTCCTCGTTTTCGGTCAAGAGGATGGCCCACCAGCCCATGCTGCCGCGCTCGTGCCATTGGCCGTCCGGCGTGATGATGGCATGGGGAATCTTGTTGCGGGCGATCACATCGTGCGTCGTGGCGATGTTGTCGTCGATGCGCTCACCGCCTGACTCAAGGTCGTTGATCCAGCCGTCCCAGCGGCCGCCGACGACATACCAGTCCCATTTGCTGTCCGGGTTGTACGTCGAGACCGGTTCGCCGCGGTCATTGAACGTCTCGCACTGGCGTAGCCGTTCCTGGTATCGCTGCTCTGGCGTCGTGCGCCGGAGTTCGTCGAGATTCTGCCGGCACTTGTCGATGTCGTAGCCTGCTTCACGTCGTTCGATGATGAGTTGAAGCCGGTGAGCAGTGGCCTTGATCTCCTCGGCGGCCTTTTCCAGGGTGTAGCAGACGTACGGCGCGACCTGGCGGTTCTCGTCGTAAGGCTCCATCTGCTGGCCGATGTAGGCGGCGATGTTGTTGACGCAGGCGGGGATGATGATGGCGACGGTGAAATGTGTCATGGGAAAACTCCATTCAAAAAAG
>JRYF01001842.1_pt1 | contig 50406 bp, 41 predicted proteins | sample 235331 | NCBI WGS metagenome assembly JRYF01 (sample SAMN03074217, study PRJNA261475) | activated sludge metagenome | biome: Wastewater Treatment Plant; feature: Wastewater; material: Activated sludge; isolation source: activated biomass of a wastewater treatment plant treating hydrocarbon... ... | reverse complement strand
CTTCGGACAGAACGGCGATATACCAACACAATCGGCGTTCATAAACTGAGGAGGGTCGTTCCAGGGGTGCAGCCGATCTAGAAAGACCCTGAATACGTAGATGGGCACGCCTTAGAGCTTTCGATACATTATGTAGGCGTAGGTCATGCCAAGCGTTTTGTGCCGAAAGGCATCTGGGATTGTGCCGATGATCTGCATACCAATGGAGTGCCATAGGCGGACGGCGGGAGTGTTCGACGCAACAACGAAATTGAACTGCATTGCAGTGAAGCCGAGACGGCGAGCTTCACGCAGCGAAAATTCGGCCATGAGTTTGCCGATGCCGCGACCCTGAGCATCGGGCGAGACCATATATGCGGCGTTGCAGACATGGTCGCCGAGGCCGGGCTGGTTCGGTTTGAGCCAAAACGTGCCGAGTATCTCGTCGGACTGGCCGCTCGCTGATGTAGCCGGTTCCGAACCGGCGACATAAACGTGCTTTTCGGGAGAGAACCAATAATCGAGCATCTGGTGCTCGGGTGTATCCGGTTCGAAGACGTAGGTATCACCGCCGGAAAGCACTGCGGTAATTATCTCGCCGATCGCCGATTTATCGGCATTTTCGGCTTTTCTGATCGTCCCCATCGAAAATCCACCGAAAGAAAAGACCGGACGCAAGGATAGCATCCGGCCTATTTCTACCCCAAATCGAGCAAAACTCAGTTCAAATACTTGTCAAACCAATCCAGATTGCTTTGCATAGTTGCGATCTGGAGCCGCGGTTCCTGAATGCCGTGAGGCTGGCGCGGCAGGACGATCATCCGCACCGGCACGTTTTGGCGTTTCAGAGCATTGTAAAGCTCGTAGCCCTGGGCGATCGGAACGCGCAAGTCGTTCTCGCCATGCTGGATCAGCGTCGGGGTTTTTGCGTTCTTGATGTTGAACATCGCAGAATGCTTCGCGTAGATCTGCGGGTCATCCCAAAATTCAGCCTCGAAATAATCGGGCAAGAATGAAGGGATATCCGCCGTGCCGTTAAAGCTCATCATATTCGTCACGGGTGCGCCGGCGGACGCTGCTTTGAAGCGGTTGGTCTTTGTAATGATCATCGACGTCATATAGCCCCCGTAGCTCCAGCCCATCACGCCGAGGCGGTTCGGATCGGCAACGCCCATCGCGATAACGTGATCAACGCCGGTCATCAGATCTTCATAATCGCCTCCAGCCCAGTCGCGGATATTTGCTCGGCGGAATGGCGTGCCATAACCGCTTGAACCTCGCGGATTCGGCCTCAATATGGCATAGCCTTTGGCCATAAAGCTGGCCAATGGATAAGAACCGCGACCGCCGACGTGTGAATGCTGAAAAACCCCTGCCGGGCCGCCATGGATGTTCAGAATCAGCGGCACTTTTTGACCGGCCTGGTATGCGTTCGGATAATGCAGCAGGCCTTCTATTTCCTTGCCGTCCTTGCTCTTCCACTTGATGACCTCAGTGCGTCCAGTCGGGATCTGGGCATTGCCGGCGTTGGCGCTGGTGATCTTTCGTGCCTGCACTACGCCCTGGCGGCCGACGAAAACCTCAGGCGGTTCTGACGAAGTCTGTTTCACGTAAGCATACCAACCGTCTTTGCCGGAGAATGGGGAGCTGATGACAGCATCCTGGCTGTCCATCATTTGGATCGACCCATCGGCAACATTTGCGGCATAAAGGGCGGTGCCGGTGCCGCGAGCTTCCGTAAAGAGAATGCCTCGATTGTCGGCGTTCCATGCGAGTATGTTCGGTTGGCCGTCGTGCGACATCTGCATCACGCGAGGCGTTCCGCCACCGGCGGGGAACACGTTGATACGGTAGCTCTGCGCCCAACGGGTGGGCATTTCAGTAACCGTCATCGCGATCCAGTTGCCGTCCGGCGAGTAGTTGGGATTCTGCTCGGATGCTGCAGAGGCCGCGAAAGGCGTGACGGCGGCGGTGGCAACATCGACGATGCTGACGTCCGAACTCGGCCAGTGGTCCGCAAGGGGCCCGGTAACGTGAGCGAAAACGATCTTCGTACCGCTTGGGGCCCAATCGAACGAAGTAACATGACGATCGACGGCCGTAAGTTTTCGCACTTCTCGTTTGCCGTCGGCGCTTTTGGCAAGAGGCGTCAGGTAAAGCCGTGCGAGCTTTGTGTTCTCATCTATCCATCGGAAATCGTTGCGGCCGCGGTTGTTCTTTTCCTCTTCTTCGGTCAAGGGGTCATTCATCGTAAAGGCGAACGATGTGCCGTCCGGCGACCATTCAAAGTTTGAAACTGCGGCTTTTCCGTCCGTGATCTGCTCGGCCTCGCCGCCGGACATTCGTATCACGTAAATCTGATTCCGATTGTCCTTGCGGTTTGAGGTGAACGCGATCAGCGAACCGTCGGGCGACCATTTCGGATTTGCCGACGACCGTTCGCCGAAGGTTACCTGATAGTTCTCTTTGCCGTCGGTCGTCGCCATCCAGATCTGGGTGACGAATTCACTCCGGTCGGCCGCCATTACGGCTTCGTTAACCGTATAAACAACACGTTTGCCGTCAGGCGATACGCGAGGCGAGCCAAGCGCTTTGGTCTTGACCTGAACCTCGGGTGTCCATGTGGTTTGGCCGATAATGGTGTGGGAAACAAAAGATAGCAAGAACGCTAAGAGCAGAAAGCGGAAAGTTCGCATATTTTGATCTCCAAAACCAGATTCGTTTCTGACCGATAGCCGTCTTCTCGACGGAAAAGTGAAGTTCTTCATGATACGTGACGATCTAGACCTCGGCAGATTGTTGCAGGGTAAATTTCCACAACATTCTATTCTGTTTTTCGTCAAAAACATACTCGCCTTTGACAACAGACCAGAAACCGAGGAATTCCCATTTGCCGGGCGAGAGTTTATTAAACAATGGGACTGAACGGCCGGAGCCGGCAGAATCGAGGAGCGCGCGGTTCTGCGGATCGAGTTTTTGATCACCTCGGCGGCCGGAGCCTGTATAGAGGATGGTCTTATCGCTTGAGCCGTGTCTGTCTGGGTAACAAGGATTGATCCGGCCGAAATCCGTGAGAAGCGAGATCAGGCGGCCGTTCTTTTGATAGATCCCGTTCCTGATTCGATGAACGCGACGGACCTCAGCCCAGGTGTAGATCTGGCCCGGAATGAAAGATTGCGAGGGATCATTCATACCCAAAAAGGATCCTTTCGAGGCATAGGTGCGGCGATGACGATCCAGCCTTGATCTTAATACAAAAAAGGAGGCTGCAATGAGCCTCCGAGCTTTGCGCCACGGGAATTTGAGATCATTCTTCTGCCGGCCCAAAACGGTAGACCAAAAAACCGATGGCTCGTGCCGGCCGGCCGTCGTGCGTAGGGCGGGTAAATTTAGACGCAAGCGCGGCACGCTCCGCTTCTGCGTGGAGGAGCTTGTTCCCCGTGCGTGCACGGGCGGCTATCACGCTGCCGTTCGTGTCGATGAGGATCTCGACCTGCACGAGGCCCGAGGCTCCGGCCGCTTTGGCTGCACGTGTGTGATAGGGTTTTTCGGCGGATAAGACCTCAAAATTGAGGAAAAGATACTTGTCGCCGATAACCGGGCCGGTCCAAGGCCGCGGCCTTGAGGCGGACGGCACTCCCTTGCTTGGCGAACTTGTTCGGATACGGGTGTTGGCAGAAGGGCTCCTGGTTCGCGTCACGGCCGTCTTCCCGGACGAGCCGCCGCCGACTGCCTCAGCCGGTTCATCGATCGCGGCGATCGCACCGCCCCCGACCTGGCATACCACGGGGGATGCGGCGACCCCAATGATCGCCAGAATAATGAATGCAACTAGGTCTCTTCGGTTCATATCTTTACGACTGTAAAGATACTGTGAATTTGCCGAAGGGGCGAATCTCTCCTTGCAAAAAGACCTCGTTCGGGCGGATCGTCCATCTCACCCGGTTATTGACTCCCGGCGGGGGCTGGAATATCGCCCGGCTGACCATATTGTACGACCTCAAAGGTCTTGTTTCGGCTGTTTATGCGATACCAGGTTCCGTTTGAAGGCCTGAAAACGGAAATATCGGTGATCTGGTCGCCATCGAAATCGGCGGGCGTCGGAATATCGCCGGAGACACCGAAATTGACCACGGAGAAAGAACTGCTGCCGAGCATATACCAATTTCCGTTCGAAGGCCTCCAAACGGCGTGATCGAGCCGGCCGTCTCCATCGAAGTCGGCAGAAACCGGGATATCGCCATTCACTCCAAACTGAGTGACCGTAAAGAAGCCGCTGCTGTCCAGACGATACCAAGTGCCGTTCGAAGGCCGGAACACTGCCAGGTCGGCACGCCCGTCTCCGTCGTAGTCGCCCGGTATCGGAATATCACCATTTTGCCCAAAACTGGCGACAAGAAAGCCGCCGGTTACGCTTGGTACCCAGAACCACTGGCCGGTCGAGGGCCTGAAAACCGCAATGTCGGCACGCCCGTCGCCATTAAAGTCCGCAGGTCTCGGAATGTCACCGCTAACACCAAATTGCACCACGTCATAAGTCATTGACGCGGTTGAAATGCGGTACCATGTCCCATTTCGGAAAACGGCCGGATCTGCCTTCCGGTCACCATCGTAGTCCGCCGCGACCGGCACATCTCCGTTCTGACCGAACCCCTGCGTGTAAAAACCGCTCGATGTGCGGTTCATATACCAGGTTCCGTTCGACGGACGGAAAACGACCAGATCGGCTCGCCCATCGGCGTCAAAGTCAAACCGGGTCCCAATTTGTGGTGTGGGCGTCGGCGTAGGGGTTGGTGCCGGTGTTGGTGTTGGCGTCGGAGCCGGCGTTGGGGTAGGGGTTGGTACCGGTGTCGGGGTTGGAGTCGGTGTCGGTGTCGGCGTTGGGCCGCCACCTGCTCCGTTAAGAAGGCAGCTTCCGTATTGGCTGACAAAAGTTCCGATCTGGTTGCGGCTGAACTGGCAAAAAGACAGCGGTGTTCCAGTACTGAGAAAGGCATTCATCAGTGTATTGCCGCATCCCTGCGCTACCTCTGCGTGATCAGCTCCTAGGTTATGGCCTAATTCGTGTGCGGGGATCAGGTATTTGCCCGGCGCCCAGCTTACGTATCCGCTTACACCGTAGGCAAAATCCGGAAAATAGCAGACTGCGCCCATAAACGCGATACCGGCAGACTGGACATACGATTTTCCCGAGAACAAATGCCCGCTGTCGCGCGGATAGCTGTTTCTAGGGAAGTTCGCGTTCCAGTGGGACATAAAGTTCATCAACACGTCGCTCGAGTTGGCACCTGCGTATGGGTCGGCCGATGACCAAGCATGCTGATAAGTAATTGTGATCTCTATGTCGAGCTCGCTTGCGTAGGTTCCCTCGACCATATTCAGGATGCTGGCGATGTTTGAATTGGCCTGTGCGGCTCCGCCGAATATATTTACGTACTGCAGATCGGCATCGGTCGCGATCTCGAGATTTCGCGAGGCCGAGATCGACGAATCCTGCAGTTCTAAGTCAAGGAACGACCGCCCCATTTTCAGACGATGAGCCATATCGGACGCGCACTGAAAATCGTTTCCATGGATGGCATCTTCTTCAAGATAAACGACGTATTCGCCCGCTTTAGCATGGACCGAGAAGCGGTCGGCTGGTTCGATAAAGTACCGGCTGCCCTCTAGCTCGAAGAATCCCTCTACGCGATCGCCATTGACGGTTAGCCTGACCTCAGATCGATCGATGCCTTCGATGATCCCTTGGTAGGTGTTCACTGTCGGGCGAGGAACCGGGATCTTTCCGAAGCCGCCAGTGCTTTCGGCAAAATAGCCCCGGGCGAACATATCATTCGGCCACATCCGGAACAGCAGACTTCGGCCATTTGAAACAATGGCAACCCGATCTATCGAGCCATCTGTCCAGATAATGGCCGGTTCTGCCAGTTCAAAACTCTCGAGGGCTCGTTCCAAATCGGTCTTTAACAGCGCGTCTTGAGCGATCACCGTCGGCTGTGCTAAGCCTAACGCGCAAAGGGTAAGCAAACCTATAACCCAGGCGTATCTCATTTCCTTTTGTGTATCCTTAGATAAAACGTTCAGTTAAGAAGGTGAGAATGCGGGCAGAGATCCCACCAAACTATAAAAACGATCAAATCGCGATTGTTTCCAGCGATCGTTGAAACATTTGCACTGGATCGAAGAGAAGCTGGAGGGGTAAAACGATGATAACAGATTGGGCCGGGATTGTCTGGAAGCGAATGCCAAAAAGATTAAGACGGCTCGCAGTCGTGTTAACACAGCAGAGATTCACGGTCTCTGGTGCCGTTGTTATAACCGACAGGGACGGTAGGATACTGCTGCTCGATCACTATATTCGGCCGCGATCGGGATGGGGATTGCCCGGCGGTTTTATAAGCAAAAATGAGCAGCCCGAGGCCGGGGTCCGACGTGAAGTGCACGAAGAAACAGGCCTGAAGGTCACTGAAGTACGCCTCTTGAACGTGTGTATAACAGGGGCGCATTGCGAGATAGTGTTTGCAGCCAATGCAGAAGGAGAACCCACAATAAATACTCGCGAGATCAGGGGCTTCGGCTGGTTTGGAGGTTCAGATCTTCCTTCCGATATCGACCCAGAGCAGAAGCGACGTATCGGTGAGCTTCTGAGGCGGTCGTTTGAAAAAAGCGAGATGGCTGATTAAGATAAGGTTTTTCAGTATCTCTGTACAAATGAGGAAAATTTAATGGTCGATCTAATCCCGAGCAGTGAATCGGTAATGAAAATCCTTCAGGAGACGGGTGCTTACAGGAAGGGACATTTTGTTTACCCTAACGGTAAACACGCATCGCATTACTTTCAAATGCCGCTGGCGTTCAGGTATTACGACAATGCCAGGATACTATCTGTCGGCCTGAGCAGACTGTTCAGAATGGAAAAGTCCATTGCCGGCCGTCTGCCCAGGGTCTCGATAATTAGCCCAAGCCCAGGAGGGATAATGGTCGCTTTTGGCGTTCGCGAGGCCCTAAGCGCCGAACAGATCTATTGGGCCGAAATGGAAGACGGCAAGCGGCAGTTTCGCCAGTATATGGCCGAAAGCGAGGTGCATCCGGCCATCATCGTCGATGATATCCTTCGTACCGGACGCGCGATGCAAGAGACATTTGACCTGTGCGCGGAGATCGGAACGGAAGTTATCGGCTGCGGTGCAATAGCAAAGTTTGAAGACGCTCCGAATGATTTTAACGGCATTCCTGTTAAGAGTCTTCTCACCTTTGACGTCAATTTTTATGAAACTGAGGATGAGTGGAAGGTTTCGCGAAATGCGTCCGAGGTTCAGGAGGAAAAGGTAAGGTTCTAGGTTTCGGGAGCTTTGGCCTCGTTGGTGGGGCCGTGTATTGCTCATCGAATAATAGCGTGAGCCGAACTTCACTTGCGTGGGTTGGGCTCGATCATCATGTATCTAAGCCTTTCAAACGATGCTGTAATTCGCTTCGTTCAACAAACATCCGCAAGAACGCCTCTCGTCGAGTAAAGAACAGCCATATTGCTCTTGCCCATCCGCTAAGTTCGGCGAGTTCTTCCTGCGTTCTCATCGCCACATAGCCGCAGACTATCCAGATCGGTATGGAAAGCAAAGCACTCCGCCAGCCGAGAAAATAGAACACGATCGCGGCCGCAATAGACCAGGTCAGCGGTATGAAGACCATTCCTGCCAAGACCTTGACGGTAGAGGCGACATCGTCCGCTCCATGCCTGGACATCCGGGCAGCAACGAAACCGCTCAGGCGATAGGCCGGATAATGGACAAGAGCCCCGGTCAACGCCAGCGGCGCGACCGCTACCAATGGCCAGGTTTGGAAAAAGGCCTGTCTGATAACGGACCAGCGAGAGAATTGGGCGAGAGAGAGGTGTTCGGGTTCTATCCCGAATTCGTCCAGTTTCCGATCGTACTCGACGATCTTATCTCGAAGGCCTTTGTCATTGATCCCGCTGTTGGCTTCGGTGCCGTCGCCGACGAACTTCTTTAAAAACTCTAGTTTTTCGCCAAGATTCTCGTTGACGGCAGCCGCAGCGATAATTTCCTCGGCCATTAATGCCGCGTGAAGGTCGGCCTCAGTTTCGGCGTTTAAGGTGACTTCGCGAAGCGAATCTTCGATCTTTGACGTTAAGTGTCGGACGGCTTCCCGCGGCGGCTGTCCATCGTCTTCAGGTTGGACCGGATCGACGGAAAACGGCTGGCCAAAATATAGCAACACCTCGCTTCGGAACGTGGTCTTGCTGGTATAAAAGAGGCCGACGGGAACGATCTTAAGGTCGAGATGCTTGCCTTCTTGTCCCATGGATGCTGCACCAAGGGCAATGCGAGCCGCCCCGGTCTTGATCGGCAGGAGCTTTGGCGAATTGTGAGACACGCCTTCGGGGAAGAGTGCGATCGAACCGCCTTTTCGAAGGTGGTCTTCGGCGGCCCTGAATGTTTCCTGATTCCTGGAAACGTCCTCGCCCGGGTCCAGCTTTCGATAGACCGGTAACGCTTCGACCGTCTGGAGAACGAAGGATATGACGGGCATTTTAAAGAGCGTGGACTTGGCGAGGAACGAGATGCGGCGTGGAAGAGCGACAAAAACAAGGGCCGGGTCGATCAGTCCGTTGGGATGATTCATCACAAAGATCACTCCGGTCCCGGTCGGGACGGAATCGGCATTCACAGTTTCGATGCGGCGGAAAAATAACCGAAGAGCGATGCCGAAAACAGCAAGCAGAAGGCGAAAAAGCAGGGGCCCTCGGCGATCAAGGATAAGTTCAGGAAGGGTAAGTTGTTTAGAGTTAGGGTTCACTCAAAGGCCGGGCTAGATCTCGTGCCGATTCGCAAGTGCCTTATCCATCGTTACCTCGTCAACATATTCAAGATCACTGCCTACCGGCATTCCCATTGCGATTCGTGTTACGCGAACGCCGAGCGGCTTAAGCAAACGAGCGATATAATTCGCAGTGGCCTCACCCTCGGTCGTCGGATTTGTCGCTACTATCACCTCACGTACCTCTATCCCATCATTGTTAGCGGGCTTTAAGCGGGGGAAAAGGTTTGGCAGCATCAACTCGTCCGGCCCGATGCCGCGTATCGGCGACAAAGAGCCATGAAGAACGTGATAAAGCCCTTTATACGAACGGGTCTTTTCGACCGAGACAAGGTTGAATGGTTCTTCAACGATGCAGATGATCGAGCGGTCTCGTTTGGGGTTGGCACAGTACAGGCAAGGGTCAATGTCCGTAAGGTTGTTGCAAACGGAACAGAAGACGATCTTTTCCTTAACTTCGATAAGCGATTCGATGAAATTGTCAACTTCCGCTCTTGGCCGTCGAAGAATGTAAAAAGCCAACCGCTGGGCTGACTTTTGGCCGATGCCTGGAAGGCGTTTGAATTCGTCGATCAGGCGGGCGACGGGTTCTGAATAGTCCAACATCAGATAAGTCCGGGGGGGAGCATTCCGCCTAGCTGGCCTTTAAGAGTCTCTTCAACCTTCCGATGTGCTTCGTTTAAAGCAGCAAGAGCCAGGTCTTGGATCATTTCGGTATCCCCGTCCTTAACAAGGTCGGGCGAAATGGTTAATTCAACGACCTCAAAGTCGCCCCGCATCTTTACCGTAACGGCGCCGCCGCCTGCCGATGCTTCGACCACCGTTTCTTTCATCTTTCGGCCCATTTCTTCCTGCATCTGCTGGGCCTGTTTCATCATTGACTGCATGTCGAACCCGCCGGGAAATTTCATCTTTTGGAACCTCTCGTAATGTGGTTTTTCCTGAATTCAATCGTATCTTTGCTGCGGTCCAATTGCAAACAACACCTCAGGGGCGCATTGGCACCAGATCGAGACAGTTAACCAAAGCGTTCGGCTACGGGCACTCAACCGTCAGCAGTGTGGCTAGCCACAGTATGCCGTCGTGCAAACCGACGTGTTTAGCGGCAATTAGTAAAGCTATTCTTCCCTTGTCTTTGAGGAGGAAAAAGTTTATGACGCTTGAAAAATTTAACGGCTTTTATAATTCAGCATCGGCTCTTGCGATCGGGCTGATCGTTTCGTCTCTGATCCTGGGTTGGGCGTATTCGGGCACTAAGAGATCGGACGAGGCCATCACCGTGACCGGTTCGGCGAAGCGAAGGATCACGTCGGACCTGGTGGTTTGGAGCGCAGGTGTTTCGGCCCAGGCTTCCCAGCTTAACGAAAGCTATAAGCAGCTCGCCGACAACATTCCGAAGATCAAGCAATACTTACTGTCGAAGGGCATTCCGGAAGACCAGATGACCGTTTCGTCGATCAATACGACCACGATAAAACGACGCGATGCAGACGGGAATGAGACGGGCGAGATCACCGGATATGTTCTTTCACAACAGGTCGAAGTGAGGTCTGCGGACGTCGCAAAGATCTCTCAAGTGGCGCGCGAAGCGACCGAGCTAATAAATCAGGGCATCCTGCTCGAATCGAGCGCTCCGCGTTTTTACTATACGAAGATGGGCGACCTGAAGATAGAGATGCTTGGCGAAGCGGCCAAAGACGCCAAGGAGCGGGCCGAGCGTATCGCATCCAGTACGGGGAACTCGATCGGAGCGGTACGTTCAGCCAAGATGGGCGTGCTGCAGATCACGGCCGCCGATTCGACCGAAGTATCCGATTATGGAATGTACGACACATCAACCATCGAAAAAGATATGACGGCCGTGGTCAGCGTGAGCTTTGCGGTAAATTGATCCTGAGAAATGGAACATCTATGTGCTGGCCCTCGAACGGCGTTAAAGCTGCCGAGGGCCAGAACGTTGACCGGCTCGAATTCAGTGCCGCATTTTTGAGGGCCTAATTCGGACAAAGACCTGCCAGCCGGCATGTGTCGTCCCGCCGTAATATGGAACGAGTGCGGCCGGATTCGAGTTTGCCGTCACCATCGCACCCAAACCTACGTCAAGGCCTTTACCTTTTGTGATGTCGCGAACATATCCGATCGAATACGCGCCCACCCAAAAGACCTGGTCATGAAGCGGGTCGTCGTGTTCGAGAACAAGCTCGTGTCCATCTTTCTGCACCCGCTCAAACCTGCCAAAGACAGCATTCTTGCCAAAGCTGAGGTCGGTCTCGAAAAGAAACGAATTGGTCGCATGGCCTTCCTTGTAGTTCTGGCCCCAGATGAATGTGCTCGCCCAATTTCGATCCGCGCCGAGCGAACGGTTGTACATCGCTGACGCTGTGGTTCGATGAAGATGGTCTAGGTCGGGTTCGGCACGTTCCGGCTTTTTCAAAAAGCCGTGCGAGATCTGGATCGCCCAGTCCTTTGTCGGATTCAACGAAAATCGTCCGCTAAAAGAATTCAGCCTAAGCGTATCGAATGCCCAGCGGTTCTCGTCCGGCTCGGTGCCGTTAAAAACGCTCGCCTCTATTTTCGCCTTTCCAAAATTGTAACCCCCGGTGATGACGCCCCAGGTAATATGCGATGCATCCTGCCAGTGGTGGCCGATCGGAGCATCCGGATTGTTCGCACCCGATGGGCGGTGCATGAACATCGGCGGCCCAAGTGCAGGCTCACCCACGACGCCACCGTAAATGAAGACAGACTGGCCTTCAGTCGTCTTATGAGAAATTGAGGCGGCCAGTTCTGAGATGAAGTCGTGCGGATGTTGGCGGTCGTGTATTGGCTGCCCGCGATAGAGCTCGCCCGACTGATACAGAAGCGGATAGCCCCAACCCCGTTCGATCAAAGGATCGAGACTTGTCATCACGCGAAGTCCAAGCTGCGTTCGGTTCGACAGCGGCCTTGAATGCATCAGCATGAACATGTTCGGTGCGTCAAAACGGTTACGGGAGCCTCTGCCGGCGACCGAGATGTCGCGGCTTGAGCCGACCTGCGTGTAGCGAATGAACTGAGAACCCATCAACATCAGCATCCCGCCGTCGCCATACATTTTGGACCAGGCGTGCATCGGCGAGGAATCGGGCAGCCACGATGTCCCAGATCCCTCGCGGCTCATCGGATCGCCGATGTCTATGGTAGAGGACATCGACATTTGGTGTTCGCCCTCCTTTACGGCCTTTGCCTCATCACCGTGGCCGGCGTGGCCGGGTGAAACTGGTGTCGGCCGAGGAGTGCCATGATGGTCATGCCCGGCCGGGGTCGGTGTCGGCGTTGGTGAATGAGCACCGTGAGAATGTGGTGTCGGAGTGGGCGTCGGCCGGCCGTGATCGTGCTGTGCCGAAGCGAACCCGGTAATTGTTGTAAGTATAAAGATCGATACAAGAATAGCCTTCAAGGTAACCTCCCTTCAGAAATAGTGAATGGGCTATCGGCACCCAGGCCGAGAGCCGAACGGCCGCAATTTATAGCGGCTTAAATAAGAGAAAAACTGATCTAAAGGCGCGGAGGTGCTCTAGATGGCGGACGGGTGCGGTAATTACCGCCAAGGCCAAACGCAGTTTGACCGTAGGGTATAGCGGCCGAAGGCGCGGTGAAAACAGGGTAATGTTCTGGATCGGTCGTCGCAGCCGCGTTGGCTTTATTGACATCTGCCAGCGAAAAATTCTTTGATTCCAATTTAGCCGTGACGGCACGGATCGGAACTCGGACAAAACAGTTGCAATCTGAACCGGCTTTCGGCTGCGATGGTTCGGAATCCTCGGCGGCTGCGAGGGCATAATGTGAAGTCGAATGACAGGATGATCCCGTCTCAACTGGCGGCACGTGCTCAGCCTGATGATGTGAACAGGCGCACGCCGAAACCGAAGCGACCAGCAAGCTCGCTACAGAAAACGTTATCGTTAAGATCTCGTACAACTTTCGGCGGAACACAAAGATATAATAGCCGCAAAATGGCAGCTTGCAAAAATGACGCTTAGATTCTGCTCGGTAATATTTGGGATCAGGCGGTCGTCCAAGAGTGAATTTTTCCGTTCGTATCGGGATGCCGGATATCTGGTCATTAGAAGCACGCTTAGCAGAGAACATTGAGAAGAGAAAGGGACGAAGGCAGAAAGTCCAGCTTTATAACTGCTGATGTCCCGTGATAACATCGTGTTTCATAGATGAAAACCTACGTTGTTAAGCGTGATGCTGGATCACTGCCCGAAAGGCTCGCCCGTTACAAGAGCGAATTGAATGAAGAGCAATTTGCGGTTGTGACGGCACAGCCGAAAGCGACCCTTGTCATCGCAGGAGCTGGGACGGGCAAGACGAGAGCGATCACCTATCGCGTCGCCTACCTTATCGAGCAAGGTGTATCGCCGCAGCGGATAATGCTCGCGACGTTCACCAATCGAGCTGCGCGTGAAATGCTTCGTCGCGTCGAAGCATTGACCGGCAATCAAAACGTCCATCGAATGTGGGGCGGCACGTTCCACCGCGTCGCAAACCTCGTGCTTCGCCGCCACGCCGCGAACCTTGGCTACGACCAGAATTTTTCCATCCTTGACAGCGAAGATGCCCGCAGCCTGATCGATCTCTGCATCGAGGACGCAAGTATCGATACAAGGGCGAAACGATTTCCCAAGGCCGAGGTAGTTCAGGACATCGTCAGCTATGCGACAAACACGGACCTGCCCATCGAAAACATCGTTGCAGGAAAGTACCCATATTTCGAAATGCTGACTCAGCAAATAGCCCGCGTCGATTCCATTTATCAATTGAGGAAACGCGAGCGAAACCTGATGGACTACGACGACCTGCTTCTCAATCTCAAAAAACTCCTCGTTGAACGGCCGGCCGTCGCGGACATTTACACCGAACAGTTTCAGCATATCCTTGTGGACGAATATCAGGATACAAACCGGCTGCAGGCCGAAATAATTGACCTGCTGGCGGTAAGGCACCGAAACGTGATGGTCGTCGGTGACGATGCTCAGTCGATATTCGCCTGGCGAGGCGCCGAGTTTACCAATATCTACGAATTTCCGAAGCGGTATCCCGAAGCGCAGCTTTTCAAATTAGAAACCAATTATCGTTCGACGCCCGAAATACTCGGCCTTGCCAATGTGTCGATAGCGAACAACCGCCGCCAATTTCCAAAGATGTTGCAGGCGGTAAAGCGGTCAATGGAGCTAAAGCCTGCGCTCGTGCCTTGCTCGGACGTCGAGCAGCAATCTGCCTTTGTTGCATCCCGAATTTTGGAGCTGCGGGACGAAGGCACGAGCCTGGAAGACATTGCAGTGATGTACCGCTCGCACTACCACTCGATCGAGCTCCAGCTTGAGCTTTCTCGTCGAAATATTCCTTATCGAGTTCAGTCGGGTGTACGATTCTTTGAACAGGCCCATATCAAAGACGTGGTCTCCTACCTTCGCGTGATCGTAAATCCCCGCGACGAACTGGCATGGAAACGCATTTTGAAGCTCATACCAGGAGTCGGCAACGTTACCGCAAATCGCATATTCGAGGTCATTTCAAGGTCCGATCAGCCGGAGTTGCCAAGTGAGCGGCCCGATCACCAAATATCACTCGAACTTGGAAACGACGAATCAACGAGCCCGAGGATCTCACTTATCGTTAGAAATGTCAGGTCGTCTATGTTGGCGAAAAAGGGTGCTCGTAAAGGAGTGGAAGACCTGATCTCTCTCTTGGAATCGCTGGTTTCCAATGAAAGTCGCGACCGTCCGGCACGACAAATAATGCAAATTCTCGAAAATGGGTATGAGCAGTTTCTGCTGGAGAATTTCGAAAATGCTGACGCCCGAAGCGAGGATATTCGCGGGCTTGCGCAGTTTGCGAATAGATACGATTCCACCGAGGCTTTTCTTTCAGAACTTGCGCTGATCGCGACCGAACGTTTTAAGGAGCCGCAGCCTCTGGTGGGCGAAGAGGTTGTTGAGGGTGGCGGTGATGATGAGCTGCTGACGTTGACAAGCGTACACCAGGCGAAGGGGCTCGAATGGAAGGCCGTCTTTATCATCTGGGCGGCGGAAGGCAAGTTTCCATCGCCGCGGAGCCTGAAAGAGATAGACAGCGAGGAGGAAGAACGCCGGCTTTGGTATGTTGCCCTCACGCGTGCCAAAGACGACCTATATCTTGCCTACCCGCTGCTGATGACCGATCACAGTCGCCAGACCGTGCTCCAAAAACCCTCACGTTTCATTTCGGAATGCCCGCCCGCACTCTTCGAGGTCTGGACGCTCGAAGAAGAGGGTCCGAGATTTGACGAGCCCCCAAGGTTAGCATCCGATCTGCCGAAAGAGTATTTGAACTGAATGGTCTTTACCAGCGGGGAAAGCATCAACGCATGTCTAGTTCATATGATCCGGCCACTTAATATTCGATCTCGGCCAATGCCTGATCCACGGGAAGGCCGATCTTACGTTTTAGCAGTATATTTTCCAGACGTTCGCGGTCGGATGAGGGAGCAGGATCTTCCCAAACGGTACGGACATCCAGGCCGCCGAAACCCTCGATCGTCAGCGCGAATTCCATCAGATCTGCCCACGTCTGCCCAAAGGCGGCCTGTCGGTCGCGCACCTTCGCGAGAAAACGTGTCTCAGCCTTTTTCATGGTTTCGCCGCTCGGCTGGCCTCGCATATGCGGCATCAGATAATGAAGCGGCGTGCCCGTTACGCTTGCGATATCGATACGAAAACTGTCTTTTACCTTCAGGAACTGGTCGAGCGCGGCCGTTTCGAAATCACCGAAACGCGAGTTTGGGTCCTGCGCGATCCAGATATGATCTATGCCAGCCTTGAAAGGTGCGATCGCCTTGCCATCCGCGTCGTACTCAAGCTCGATCCCGGCTGCCCATCGCTGCCTGTAGGCCGAAAACTCCATCGCGACCAGCATATCGAGGACCGATTTGTTGAGGCCGTCCTGGATCGGGATGGCATCCTCCAACTCTGACCGACCCATGCTTCCGAGGTCGGCGTTGTTCGCAAAGTGAAAGACCGGAACCCTTCCGAATGGATTCGGGACCACGGCTTCGCTTCCTTTGCCGCTTCCGCGGCCCTTTTCATTAAGCGGTGTGAACTCCGCCGCATCCGGCAGAAAGCCTTCGCCTGGCCTCGATGAGATGTACTTTTCGATACGCTCGGGAAAGAACAAGTTTATGCGGGTCTTACTCTCCGTGTCTCGCCAGATCTTTGCCGCGCGGTTTATTCGGCCTGCGGCCTCGCCATCATATTCAACCATTACGGAGTCTGACCGGTTCGGAAAGATCGTGGCACGGCCATTAGCATCCGGCCACACTATCACGTATGAGTCGCCATTCTTCAGCGCTTCTTTGTGGACCTCACCCGAGCGGAGCGGCATTCTGTTGGCGTGCCAAACACGATCGAGGCGGGTCGATATTTCGCCGCTGTCAGCGGTGAGCGAAGTAGTTGACTTGGGCGCGGATGAGTCTTGGTTCGCAGACGAGATCGCAAACCTTGCGATCTTCAGCTTATCTTTCACCGCATCGCAGACCGCCGGGCAAAGGTTCATCGCGAACTCGCGAAACTGCGAGCCAAAGGCGTTGGCAAACTTATCCGTCGCAAAACTGAGTTCGTGACTCCCGAGATAATATCTTTCGTATCGAGCGTATCTGCTTCGGTTCGATCTGAAAGCTTCGATGGTTTGTTCCAGGTAGTTATTCATAGAGGAGTTTTGATCACGGCTTTTCTATGGCCGGATGTCAGAACGATCGACTGGCGTTCTTCGTCTCATAAAGAGCTTATCTTGGGACCGCCTATTAGGTACTGATCAATAAATGCGAGGTGTGCATCTTCATTTCAAGATAGCTGTCACTGCAACTCCGATAAGTATGTCCCCAAGGCGTTTAAGCGGCGACGTACGTTTTCGCTTGAGTTCGGCGATCTGCTCATCCTGTTTTGCGAATGCATGGTCTTTGGCTGCGATCGTCTCGTTTTTTGCTTTGAGGGCCGCCAAAAGGGCTTCATTCTCGTTCCGTCTTGAAGCATTCAGTTCGCTTAAAAGTGCTTCCACCTGTCTTGCCGTTTCGAAGCCTTCGCGAAGCGCGGCATTCTCTCTCTCAAGTGCGTCGGCAAGTTTTCGCGTAGCGGCAAGGTCCTCGACAGCTGCCGCACAAGCATTGACGACTCCTTTCGCTGCGCTATTCGCACGGATGGCCGAGCTCGGCGAGTTTGCTGCAGAGTTCGGCGGTTGAGATCTCAATTCGCTCGACAGCACGAGCACGGCCAACATCGAAACGAGCATTGTCGGTATTGATCTTGAGCTTCTTAAGTTCTTCATTTGTTTTGCGGCGATCAGCCGTATGGCCGAAAGCTCGTCCTCCAAATATTCGATCTTTTTCCTGTGTTCTGCGGCACGCAGTTCTGCCTCGATCCCGGCCGCTTCCATTTTCTCTGCCGCGGCACGTGCCTGTTTTGAATTGCGTTCCATCCGCGACATCCGGTGCGCAGACCAAAGCGATACAAGTAGAAGCGCACCAATAAGCCCCACCGCTGCGACGATGTAGATCTTATGAGTTGTGGTCATTCGGGAACGTCCTCCGTAACATCGGGCCGAGGCCGACCAATTGCGTTATCATTTCTTCTGCCGCATTTCCTTTTCTTCTTGTCAAGGTAGATCTGCAGCAGAACATCAACGGTCTTTCCGATCGCAAAAAAGACGATGGGCAGCACGATCGCGGATATTGCATAGATGCCGTTCTCGAAACCGATCGCAGCGATCACCGGCGAACCGGCGCTGATCCACGCCAGCAGTATGTTCTTGGTTGTGTTCATATTTCGATCGCGGGATCTTGACGCCGTTCCGAAGATGGCGGGAGAAATGAATGACCGTAGAGTTCGCGGATCCGTCCGAGCACGAACTGGCGATACAAATAGATCGTGGTCAGGACGCCCGCTGCGATGGCAGCAACAAGCCAAGCCTCACGAGGCAGCCCGATCAAGAATGCCGCAACCGCCCAAAATGCTTGCCAGGCTGTGCCGAGGATAGTGGTCCAAAGCGACCTTGCGGAATCCGTTCGCCTCACCATTGAATGAAGAACGGTCTCGACGCGGTCGTAGCGAGAGAAGGCCTCCTTTAACTTTTCCCAAGTACGGGAGATTCGGGAATTGGGTCTCGACGGCCCGGCCGTGTCGGCTGGAGAGGCATCCATACCTCCTGTGTCCGAAGTGAAGGGAGGGCTAAATGAAGATCCGGGGTTCTTAGGCGTGTGCCGGGCCGTCGAAAAATGGCTGCTAATGGCAAATTCTGATATGTCGGCAGATCTGAGCAGCCGGCCGTGAACGTTCAGCGGCAGGGCCAATTGCCAGTTGCCGGCCGCGGCCTGTGCGAGAAAGAACGCGGTACGGTAAGAGGTTGTGCGCAGCCGGGGTATGCTTCGCAGCCATCGGTGTCTTTCTCCGACATACGCGGTTATCCAAACTTTTTCAAAAGTGGACGAATGCCTTCCAGCATCAGGCATGCGAACGCGGTCGCGGATCTTCTCCCATGAGCCGTGGATGATCGAGTCGTAGATCACGGCAAGCGAGAGCGGGAAGATAAATCCAGAGCCGGAACAGGCATTCAAGGCGGGCATCATGAACCGCTGGGCTGCGACAGCCCATTGGGCGGCGCGCATCTCAGGTGTAGATCCGGCAGCCTTGAGGGCATTCTTTAGCTCGACATCGGAAGAAGCAGCGGAAATGGATCGAACATCCGCCGAACCCAAGAGACCAAGCCTTGAGCGGAGAATAGCCCGTCCAATGGTGCCGCCAAGAAAGAGATATCTGGCCACGACCGCATAGAGAGCGCCTGACCGGTGCGTGAACTGGCTGATCCCGTATGAGATCCCGGCTCCGTCGTCCAGCACCGCGATCGACGAATAGTTGCCGAACGGCCGTCCCGTTTCAAAAATATTGACGATCGCCGCCGCTTTCAGCTTGTCGAGATCGGTGAATGACATTCCAGCCTCCTTTGTTTCACCCATGCAAAAAGTTCTTGCAAATAGTACATTCGTAAGATAAAATAAAACGGTCGAACGATAACGGGCGACAATTGATATGGACTTTGTTTCCCTTCGCCGCTTACATATCGTCCGGCCATCTGCAGGTTAGAACAGTTCGGCATTCAGCAGAATTCTGGATTGGAAGCTGGGAACGATGCGAATGATCCGAATGATTTGGATGATACGAAAGGCCCGGAGAGGCTGGATAACGACCAACAATGGAAAAATCAGAGGTAAAACAACCGTTACAGTTCCGCCCGCGTGTAAAAATGCGGCTGTCCGAGATAGAAAGGCTTATTAAGAAGCATCGAATAATCGTCCCGCCGCCCTCGCGGCAGACGCTGATCAAACTATGCGAAGACGGCACCCTCGAAACCGCCGGCGATAGGCCCACACCGATGGGCTGGCTCGTATTTGAGGATTCGTTTTTGGCTTGGTTGAGGAAGTTGGATTGTGTGGAGGAATAATTCTGGCTGGATTCAACAAGTAGAGGGCGCCGATACTTTAACTCTCTTCCTTGATCAGAAGGCGCGTTTCTCGTTTTTCCTCATCCATTTCATTCCTATCATCCAAGTCACTCGCATCGTTCGGATCAGGATTCCGCCCTTGAACACATACGGCTAATCTCGATGCCGTATGCACGATACGAACAACATTCAGACGCCATCAACGGAGCCGCCGGCGGCGGTTCCACCGGACATCAACCCACCTGACCCCGAGGCCGAACGGCTTCGGGCCGAGAACATTGAACTAAAACGCGCGATCCGCATGCGCGACGCGCGTGAGCGGATGACCGAGCTGCTCGAGGCGGCCGAGGCCAACGCACCCGATTTGCTGTTCGTAGCGGTACGCGATAGTTTGCAGTTTTCCGACGACGGAGAACTCGTAAACGCCGCGGCGTTGGTCGAGAGCCTCAAGTCCCGCTTTCCCGACCAATTCGGACGAGCGCGCCCCACTGCATCCATCGACGGCGGTGCCGGCACCTCTGCGCCCAGGCAACTCATCTCCGCCGACAAACTCGCCAGGATGACGCCCGCCCAGATCCAAAAACTAGACTGGGCCGAGGTGCGGCAAGTATTGAGCGAACGATGAATCCCCGTTGAATTTCGAAGTTCGAATCTCGAACTCTGTCTTCCTGCTACCGACCATTTACCATTCACCACTAACAGTTAACCACTAAAAACTATGTCCCTAACATTCATACCTACAGTATGGGCGGCGCGGCTGCTCACGGCATTGGAAACATCCCTCGTTTACGGCCAGGCAACGGTCGTGAATCGAGATTATGAGGGCGAGATACGCCAGGCGGGAAACACCGTCAAGATCGCGTCGATCGGCGATGTAACTATCGGCGATTACACAAAGAATACCGACATCAACGATCCCGAAACGCTGGACGACAGCGAGCTTTCGCTCATGATCGATCAAGCGAAATACTTCAACTTTTTTGTTGACAGCGTTGACCGCGCCCAGCAGAACGTAAATGTCCTGGACGAGGCAATGAAAATGGCGGCCTGGAAGCTGCGTGGCACGGCTGACACGTTCCTGGCCGGCGTGATGGACACAGCGGTACCGTCGGGCAACAAGATCGGCGGCGGCACACCTGTTGAGCCGACAAAAGACGACGCCTACGAATATTTGGTTGATCTCGGCGTTCTCCTCGATGAAACGGACACGCCGATAGACGGACGATTTGTGATCGTCCCGGCCTGGTTTCACGGCTTGCTGCTCAAGGATGAACGATTCATCAAAGCCGGGACCACTCGGTCCGACAAGGCCCTGGCGAACGGAGAGGTCGGGGAAGCGGCCGGTTTTCGCATCTTGAAATCGAACAACGTCCCGAACGACGAAGGGGAGGAATACAAGATCCTTGCCGGACACAAGATCGCGACAGCCTATGTCGAGCAGGTGCTTGACGTGCAGGCCTTCCAGCCTGAAAAACGATTTGGCGATGCGGTGAAGGGGCTCCACGTTTACGGCGCTAAGGTCGTACGGCCAAACAACCTCGCCGTTCTGATCGCAAATAAGGCATAAAAGCCTAAATCGTGATTCGTAGATCGGAGTCTTTATTCCTTGATACGATTCACGATTAACGACTAACAATTTACGATCCACGAATCATGGAAACACCACTTGAAAAACTGAAAAGACTTACTGCTTGGGAAGCCGAGCCGGTTCTTACGGAAGACGACCTCGACGAGATACTCGCATCGGCTTCTCTCGAAGACAAGGCCGGCCATAATCCACTTCATCCCGAATGGATACCCACGTACGATATCAATGCTGCCGCGGCGGCCGGTTGGCTGACAAAGGCGGGCCGTGCGTCTTCGACGACCGAGACCGATCCCGAATCGCTAGGCGTCACGTCAAAGATATTCGACAACTGCTGCCGAATGGCCGAGATCTATCGGGCTAAAGCAAAATCAACGACAAGCTTTGCAGCCGTCTGAAACTAAATGATTTGCAGATTCTTTGAAAAAGCCCCGGCATGATCACGGGGCTTTTGTTTGGGAAAGAGCCAAGGATCTAAGCAGACGCCACGTGTTATAATCCGAATCGAATACCGAATAAAGTCCTTGTTCTTCCATTGGCGGATCGCCTGAGTATTGGTCACCTTTTTTCCAGAAAAGCCGCCCCTTGACGGGGCGTGCGATGCCGCCAAAGGCCCAAAAGTTAGCACCGGCAATAATGCCTTCCTTTCCGACGTAACCGAACACCTTCGCGAAATAGCGGTCGCGGAGGGTTGTTTCTGATCTGATGTCGAACGATTGCCCGTCACGCGGAAGTCCGAATTCCTCGATCACAAGCGGCTTGTTGAGCCGTTTAGCGACCGCCACGTGCTCATCTATGTAATCGACCGTCTTCGCCATTGCGGCGTCAAAACCATCGGCCATTTTCCCGCCCTCAAACCATGCCCAATTCTTCGGCCAGATGTGGATGGTCAGGTAATCAATGTTCGGGTCCGCGTGAACCTGTTCAAAAAGCTCAAGGCTTTCCGTCCCGATACGGCCTTCGTGGCCGGTAGTGATAAGGTGGTTCGGGTCGAGCCGCTTGATCAACGCGGCAGTTTCCGCGATCCATCTTTTGTAATCCTCGTTCGCATCCGGCCGCATCGGCCTCGGCTCGTTGGCATGTTCCCAAGCCATTATCGTCGGGTCGTCGATATAACGCCGCCCGGTGATCTTGTTCGTTCGCTTAACGACGAATTCCACCTGCTTGGCATAGGCATTCTTGCAGGGAGTGCACGAATAAAATTTTGAAGTCAGGTCTCGAAGTTCGTCCCACGTAGGCTTTTCGGTAAGCCACTTATCCGGGATCGAATTGTTCCAGATCAAGTATTGCTGGAAGCCGCCGCTCCATTCCCAGTTGTTGCTGAAGAAGATGACGGCCTTCATTTGCCGCTTTTCCATTTCGGCGAGGATGAGGTCAAGCCCGTCGAGCACCGAAGCGTCGAACCTCCCCTGTTCCGGCTGAAGCGGCGGCCCAACCCGAGGCACGCCGTTCAGCGGCCCCGATCCTTCTGCTCCGGCCATCAGCCTTAGATTTGTAACTCCATTTCGCTTAAGGAGATCCAGCTCCTTCCGGAGCCGTTCGATACCTCGTTTTCGGTCTTTCTCAAGCCCGAGCAAAGAACCGTACCAATAATTCGAGCCGATGAAATAGTACGGCTTTCCATTCAGGAATAACCGATGATCTTTGACCGAAACGAACGAAAGCGGTTGTGCGTTGAGAGGGCTGATCGTCAACATCGCGAACGCCCAAACAAAAAACAGGCGGCATCTCATACCGCCTCATCTTAGCCGAGAAAGCCGGTTAAATGAATCTAGCTAGGGCGTTAGGGACTACTCGATGCTAGAAACCTGCGGCGGGCCTTCACCTTCGCGTTTCTGTCTGACAACGTAGTTCGTCTTTCCGCGCACGACCGAGCCCGGACGTGTGACCTGGATCTTGATCTGCTTGCGTTCGCCGGGAACGCGGTCAGTGTTTGAGTAATACCCGATCGAATAGCGCCGTCTCAATTCCTCGGCTACGCCCGCAAAAGCGGCTTCCAGGTTTATGAGCGAGTTTGCCTCAAAGATCCGGCCCCCGCTGTTCAGCGCCAGCGTCTCAAGGTAAGTTTTTCCTCGTGCGTATTCGGCGGCTGAAGATCCCTGCATTCGTACTGAGAGTCCGGAGGGAAAGACTATGCCGGGCAGCGTTGGAACTTGGGCGCCGGCATTCATTTGCTCCAGCGTGTCGTACCGTATGGGGTAAAACAAGGCGTCGACCTCTTCGGCCAATCCTAGAGTGGACTGATAGGTCGCCCTGCGCGACGTCGTGTCAACGCCATCCGTAAACAGCACTATTGCCTTACGGCCGGGAGCGTTTGTCAGCTTTAGGTTTGCAACGGCATCCACCGCGTCATATAGGCTGGTCCCGCTGCCAAAATTGGCCTTGTAGATCGCAGAAAAGATGGTCTTTTTATCGGTCGTCGGTTCGCAAAGCACACGAGCGCGCTGGTCAAATGCGACCACCATTACCTGATCGGCCGGACGAAGCTGGTTAACGAAAGTGAGTGCCGCAAAGTGGATCTCGTCGATGTGATACTTGGTGGATGGACTGATATCGATCATCAAGACGACCGTGAACGGCGATTCTTCAGACTGGAAATACGTGATCGTTTGTGGGACACCATTTTCGAATACCTTGAAGTCCCTTTTCCTTAATCCCGAGATAAACCGGCCATTGCGGTCCATAACTGTGACCGGTGTAGTGACGAGGTCAGTTTCGATCATGATGACCTCGTCTTCGGGTCGCTTTGAACCGGGGGGCGGCGGAGGCGGGGGAATGTAAGTATCGGCCTGCGGCTGCGGCGTCGCACGCGGACGAGTAGTTCGGCCCTGGCCGAAAGCGGAGAATGACAACAAAATAAATATGGCGACGAAAGGAATTGCTCTCTTCATCGGAAGGACCTCCTTTGGAACTTCTGCGGTCGGAAGTTTAGATCTTCTTGGCAGGGTGGGGCTTTATATGGTTTGAGCTGAACCGCGGATCGGCGCAATGACTTCGTTACGCGATAAAGCGTTGATAAAGGTGGGGATTTTGCAGTGTCAGGGCACATCAACACCGCTAACGGTTCGGACGTTCAGTATCGCTCAGTGAAAATTATTCCAGCTTTCTGATCGTCCAGAACAATAGATCATCTCACACAAATAGTACACCGTCGGTCGTGAAATTGTGACATCAACTTCTTAGACGCGCTGATCAGCAAATAGGTTTCGTCTTTTACGAAGTTCGTCCGACCGAAACTTCGCTGAGACTCTTGCATCCACGCCTTTCTAACATTGAAGACTGCGTGAATAAAGAAGAGCCTCGCGAATGGACGGGCACTTCCCTTATAGAGACTATCCGAGGCCTATTTCGGCCCTGTGTTCCACCAATACTGAGGCCCAAGCGGTTTCTGCACCGGCCAGATCTGATTCAGCGTTTCAGCTTCGAAGAGTTCACCGTTCTTCATCACATGGCTGATCGAATCTGTATTGCGGATATCCAGCAGGGGATTTTTATCCATTACTATTAGATCCGCTAGTTTACCAGGTTCGAGTGAACCCAGATCCTGATCCAGCCCGATCGCTTCCGCACCGAACATCGTGGCGACACGCAGCGTATCGTGCGTGGACATTCCGCCGGACTGCATCGCCCATATTTCCCAATGCACGCCCAAGCCCTGAAGCTGGCCATGACCGCCGATGCCGGCCCTGCCGCCGGCCTTGACAACATCTGCCGCCCCGGCAGCTATTTGCTTGAAGCTGTATTCCTCCGGACGGAACCATTGTGCCCGGCGCCGCATCATTCGGCTGGTCAACTCGTCCGGTATATAACGAGCCAGTCTTTTGTTATTGAGCACATCGGTGGTCTGGAAAAAGTAATTCTCCGCCCACGGGCCGCCGTAGGCGACGAGTATTGTAGGCGTGTAAAAAGTCTGCGTTTGAGCAACGAACTCGACCACGTCCTTGTAGATCGGCTGCAGCGGGAGCGAATGCTCGTGGCCGGAATAGCCGTCTATCATCTGCGAGAGGTTAAGCTTCATATCGAGCGCACCCTCGGTGGTGGGCGATATCTTGTTGTCGTAGCAAGCCATCGCTACCCATTGTCTGACGTTCCGATCACCGACAACGTACTGCTTAAGCGTATCGGTCTGGTAAGCATCGCGGTATCGCTTGATGTAGTTGTCCACCGCCTCTTTGCTGTCGAGCCCAACGGCAGAGAAAACGCCCGGGCCGGTCGTAAAGACCCGAGGGCCTAGGATCTCACCTGTTTCAACAAGATCTGCGTAGGCGTAAACGTCCGTGGTCGCGCTCTGCGGATCGCGGGTGGTTGTCACGCCGTAAGCGAGATTGGCCAGATACTGCCAGACCTGATCCTGATGAACGTCGCGGGGCGGCCACATATGTGCGTGCACATCGACAAACCCGGGAATGATCGTCTTCCCGGTAACATCGATCGTCTTCGCACCGGCAGGAATATTGACGCGGCCTTTGGCGCCGACAGCCGATATCCGGTTATTTGTGACGACGATATCGCCGCGTTCGATTACCTCATTACCTTTCATCGTTATGATGCGCGCGCCGGACAAAACGACCGTGCCGGAGGGTTTCGGCCTCGGAGCCGTAACCTTAATGACGGTTGTTTCAGGCTTTTCCGCATCGATTGCCTGGCGGAAAAGGCTGGTGCCCCAAGACCACGTTACCGATTTCCCGTCTCGAGACCAGTCGATAAAATCGCCGCCGAGCGTTGACATTCGTTTGAAAGGGACGTTCGCAGTCGGGCCAGAAAGATTTACGTTTAATGTCTCGCGGCCCGAACGCGGCATAGTGACGATGTAATGACGGCCCTGAAGTTCGAGGAAAACCCGACTTCCGTCCGGCGAGATCTTCATCGCGCTGGCCGATGGCTGCTGCGGCGGCGTGCCTCGTCCTGTAACCCGCATATGAACCCGACGGTCCTGGCCATCAAGTCTTATCGATGCAAGGCCCATATTCGTGGTCATGTAAACTCGGGTCGGGTCGTTCGAGAAATGCGGGATCCGTCCGCCCTGGGAAGCTGCGATGTGGACGGCCTCGCCGCCTGCCGCAGGTATGTACCTTAGGTCGGTACCCGGGGACCCGCCGATACCAGTAACTTCGCGTTCGCCGTGATGCCCATGCAGCGCCTCTTCCTCGGGCGACAAAAACTCGTTCCCAAAACGGATATCAGCAAAAAGCTGGTCATCGACTGCTCCAGTAAGGAAGACGATCTTGGTTCCATCCGGCGAATAGGCGGGATAGGAATAGAAGGCGGCCTGACGAGTCAACTGTCTAGGCACACCGCCCTCAGTGGATATTGACATGATCTGTCCGCCTTGGCGCGTCCATGTCACATAAGCGATCGAACGCCCGTCGGGCGACCAAGCGGGCATGAACTCCCCTTCGCGGCTAGTTGTCATGCGTCGCGGCGTACCGGAGGGCAGGTCCATCATGTAAAGCTTGCTGAAGGCTGTAAAAACTACCCGCTTGCCGTCTGGCGAAACGGCCGGATAGCGTATCAATCTCGCATCGACCGTCGGACCATCGTCGACCTTGTATTGGAAGTGAACCCGGGGGCCGACCTCAGCCTCAACTTTGACGGTGAACGGAATATCCGTAGCACGGCCTGTCGCGAAATCGACCCGGGCCACCTTTCCGTTGATGGGGACTATGAGCGACCGGCCGTCCGGCATGAATGTGTAACCAGGGTAGGTGTCTCGGGTAGCACGAGATTCCTGGTCGTCGCGGGTGACATTGTCGATAAGCCACCTCTCCTGATTAGTTTCCAGGTTTCGTACTCGAAGGGCCGTCCTTGCTTCAAAACGGGTGGCGTAAACAAGATATTTTCCATCCGGCGAGAGGACCGGCCGCATTGCCGAACCCTGGGCATTGGTTATGCGCGACATCTCGCCAGTTTCGCGGTCAAAACGGAATATCTGCCATATCGGAAAGCTTGCATTGTAATTGAATGGGCCGCTCCGCTGCGCGTAGTAGATGAATTTCCCGTCTGGAGAAAAGACTGCGCCCATGCGATTTGTCGGAGGCTGAGGAGGAGGGCCCTGCTGGCCCGGTGCCGGTGGAGGCGGCGGGGGCGGACCCATGCTAACTCCCGTGCCGCCGTCCTTATGATAAATAAACGGATGGAACGCGCCGATCGATTGGTCTGATCTGGAAGCGATTATGTAATTCCCGTCCTCACTCCATGAAGGCGAAACGTACATTGCCCTCGGGCCGGTCGTGATCGCCTTGGCATCGCTCCCGTCAGGCTTCATTACCCAAAGGTTCTCAGATCCGCTGCGATCGCTGAGAAAAGCGATCAGCTTGCCGTCCGGTGAGAATTTTGGCTGACTTTCGAACGACATTCCACCGTGTATCTTCGTGGTGGTACCGCCTTCGATCGGCATCGTGTAAATATCCCCGAGTAGGTCAAAAACGATCGTGCGTCCGTCCGGCGAGACGTCCAACGACATCCAGGTACCTTCGTTCGTCGTGAACTTTACGGTTCTGGCAGGTTTCAGCGGAAGCGGTTCGGGCTTCTTATCGTCTTTCTTGTCGTCAGCTTTCGGATCTTCCTTTTTCTCGTCCTGGGCTGTCAATGGCAGCGGCAGGGCTAGGAGGCAAATGATCAGAACGGCAAAAAAACGTCGCAGGGGTTCGAAAACGCGCATGTGATCTCCTTGGAACTAAAGATGGTCGTAGCTTAGTCAGTATAAGGCCAATCAGCTTTACGCAAAGTGCGGAAAATTGTTTCAGCGCTGGATCGACAAACGCATGCGCTCGGAATGGAGGCTCTGCTCACTTGATCGTAACCGGGAGGAAGAATCTGCGATGAGAGTTCGGACTGGTGGTTGGCTAAGAGAGCTGCGGCTCGAACACCCTGCATACGGGGTGGGAGGCTGAGCTCAAGCACTCGATGTCGGATTCAGGAATTCGACCATCCGGTCCGATTTAGTTGGCTTATATGACCGTCCATCATCACGGCCAATGTCATTATCGCCGATAGTTGTGGCAAGGATGGGCTGCATCAACGGATGGGCAAGAACGTTAAGTACGGCAAACAAAATGTATGTCCAGGCGGGCTGCCGACGGTTCCAGTGGCTTGCCAGCGATCTGACAGAACCATATCCGTCATCGACGAAAACCCTGTCCGTCCAGTTTTCCCTGCCTTCCCCGCAGGAGATATCGTTCGAAAGAATGTGTTTGATAGATGCCAGTTGTCTCGAAGGTAGCGGTACATTATATTCTGGCAGCACAATGACGCGGCTTCGCCGCTCTGACCTGACCTCGTACACGAACTCTGAAAATGTTGCTGCTTCAGAGATATTGATCATTGTATTGGGCCGACAGCAATGGCGGTCACCGCCTGAAACGACCGGAAGGCCTATCTGCAGCGCAAGTTCGATCACTTGCAGGTTCTCTGACCATGACCGAAAACCGTTTACTTCCAATGCGTGGATGTGATCTTTAAACAAAGCAAGAAATTCGCGAAGCGAACGTTCGTGTGCCTGCTGTCCGATCATCTCGATGTCCCAGATAGGGTGATTCAACACTATCAACAGATCTTCGAACTGTGCGAGGGAATCAAGCAAATATCGCAGTTTTTGTTCATCAGGCCTTCCTTTGGCAAAGGTGAATTCGAGCATTATCTTCGCCATCTCAGCTTCTTGTCCGCAAGGCAGGTTGTGGACTCCTATATGAAAGAAGGCTTCGCGAAACGGGACTGTCCATTCCATTGAGACGGGTATTTCCTCGTCGGCAAGCTCCATTCCTGCTTCGATCGAGTCATGGTCTGTAATTGAAACAAGCGGGTCGAGTCCAAGTGAACGTATCTGGGATCCCTCAGAAAGGAAAACGCATTCGGCACTAAGCGGCGGTTCCCAGTATCCTCTAGTAAAATCGGGACGCCGCCCATTTTCGCGTTCCCTCTTTTCCATTGATCGCCTCCAAATACCTGAGAGGATAGGTATCCGTTCCGCATAGTAGGGAACAAAATCAAGGATCTCTTTACTGTGAAGGGTATGACAATGGAGAGAGATTCCTGTTCTTGCCCGAACTTCAAGATCTTGGCCGCTACGCAGAACTCGGACATCAGATATTGGTCTTTTCATCTGTTAGCTCCAGAAGGCAAAAAAAATGCCCGGCGGGCCGGGCGTTAAAGAGGTTACTTGACCGGATGGCTAAGCATCCCTTAGGGGACAGAAACTTCAAAGCATTCTGCAGGCAACCTCCTGCTGCTAGGGTTTTCGACGGCTGTTCGATCACGAATTCTGTCTCCCGGATTCTGACAATTTGAAGTATGAGCCCGGGTTATTAATCTCGCGTTACGCTGCCATTAAGTATCGGTTAATATTTCGGTGTGGCTGGTATGTACGCAATGGATCAGCCTGGCCTGGCACTCACATTGGGCGCAGGCTAAAACCTGGTATGTTAAGCTATGGATATGATCGGGGTTCGCCGACCTGTAAACGTGATCGGGGGAGGTTTAGCCGGGGTTGAGGCAGCGTGGCAGGCGGCCAGGTTCGGGGCCAAAGTAACGCTCTTTGAGATGAGACCTCTGAAGCATACGCCCGCACATCGGACAGATAAACTTGCAGAGATCGTCTGTTCAAATTCGCTCAAGACGGACGAACCAGGCACGGCCCCTTACCTCCTGAAAGAAGAACTTCGCCGAGGTGGTTCGCTTGTGATGGAAGCCGCATCGGCAACGCGTGTGCCCGCCGGTGCAGCCCTATCGGTGGACCGCACCAGGTTTGCTGACTACATAACTGAAAAAGTAGAAGAGCATCCGAATATAGAGATCATTAGGGAAGAGGTGACGTCGCTCGGGTCGCGCCTCGCTACAGGAAGCCAAGAGGCCAGTGTTCCGACTATCATTGCCACAGGTCCGCTTACAAGCGAGGCTTTGACAGCGGAAATAATGAAACTCACTGGCAACGATCAGCTCTATTTTTATGATGCGATCGCACCCATCATCGCGGCGGACAGCATCGACATGTCGGTCGCTTTCAAAGCGGCGCGCTACGACAAGGGTGGTGCCGATTATATCAATTGCCCGATGAGCCGCGAACATTATGAGATCTTCATCCGCGCATTGCTTGATGCTAAGTCGGTCCCGCTCAAGCGGTTCGAAGAAACTCATTGGTTCGAAAGCTGCCTGCCGATCGAAGAGATCGCCCGCCGCGGCCCGGAAACGCTGCGCTTTGGCCCAATGAAGCCGAAGGGCCTGCGGCATCCAAAGACTGGCGAGGAGCCGTACGCCTGCGTTCAGCTGAGACAAGAGAATTTGATGGCAGATGCATACGGTATGGTAGGTTTTCAGAATCATCTTAGGTATGGCGAGCAGGAACGAGTGCTGAAACTAATTCCCGGCCTCGAGAATGCGGAGTTTCTTCAGTTCGGGCAAATCCATCGAAACACGTACATCAATTCGCCAAAAATATTGAATGAAACGCTTGCGACGAAAAAGGATCGCCATTTATTTTTTGCGGGCCAGATCACGGGCGTTGAGGGTTATGTCGAATCCGTCGCTACTGGCTGGCTTGCCGGGATAAACGCTTCTTGCGTTTCAAACGATCGACCTATGATCACCGCGCCGCGGACCTCCGCAATCGGTGCGTTGTGCCGGTATGTCTCGAAGGTTGAGACGAAAAATTTTCAGCCAGTGAACATCACCTTCGGTCTGCTCGAGCCACTTTCCGCAGATCTTCGTAAGAAGCATAGGAACAAACGTGAGCGTCATATTCTTCAAGTCGAGTTAGCGCTGAAAGATTGGGACTTGTTCACTGCTTCATTAAAGTTAGATGAAGTTGCTTCAACTTCCGCATGATCGTTATAACGGCGGATCCAAGATCGAATTGCCTGGGACGGGGTAAAGTGAGAAGTTGATAAGTCGATGGTTAACAATGCTAACCTTATCTCCCGCAGGCAAATATTCTATTCTTTCGACAATCTAAGTCTTAACTGAAAATGCTTCGTACTCTCATTGGCATTCTCGTTCTTGCTGCCGTTGGCTATTGCCAATCCGGCAGAGTGAGGCCGGCTGAAAAACCCGCGCCGACACCTCGGCCGACACTGCGCGCGCCGGTTAGCCTTCCTCCGGCCGGCCCGCCGGATACGAAGAGGGCCCCACTGCCAGCGCCTACACCTGCGGCTAATGACGAGGAGGTATTTAGGGTAGAATCAGGCCTTGTTCCGATACCTGTGATAGTTATTGATGAGAACGGCCGTGCTTTGACCAAACTGAAGCCTGAGGATTTTCATCTTATGATCGATGGGAGGCCTGCAGATATCGGCGATGTCTCGCGTTCCGACTCTCCCGTACGTCTTGCTCTTCTCTTCGATAATTCTTCAAGTGTGGCTGTCGCTCGCGATTTCGAGATAAAGGCAGCGACCCGTTTCTTTTCGCGAGTGTTGCGTCCGGAAAAGGATCTGGCGGCGTTGTACAGTGTCGCGACTGCGAGCCGGTTGGAACAACCGTTGACCAACGACGTATCATCCCTTATCCGGGCGATATCGGCTTTTCCTGCGCCGATGGGCGCTACCGCACTTTTTGACGGCATTGTAAAAGCCGCCGAGTACCTCAATGAGGTCTATGGCCGGCGTGTGATAGTCATAGTTTCGGATGGGGACGACACCTACAGCGAGTCGTCGCTCGACCAAGTTGTCAGGGCTCTTCATTTCTCAAATTGCCAGGTATATGTCGTGAAAACGACAGATTTCGAGAACTACCTCAGAACTGGATCACGGATCGGGAATGCAAATATTCGACAGCTTGCTGCCGAACGCCGAATGATTGAGATCGCTAACCAAACCGGCGGGCGCGTTTTTTCGCCGATCGATGAAAAAGAATTGGACGAGGCCTTTAGCCGGATCTCGGCCGAATTGTCTGAGCAATATGTCTTAAGTTATTATCCCGATCCGCAGGCTGAAAAGCGCGGTGAGTTCCGCCAGATCGAGGTTTCGGTAAAGGGCCGTCCGGATCTAGACGTCAGAGCCCGAAAAGGGTACATTGCTCCGCGAAGGTGACTTCAAACGGTATGCTGGATCAATTGATCAATCAGTTCGTGGAACATCTTAAGTATGAACGCAGCTTGAGTCCGCATACGGTCCGAAACTACAGCAGCGACCTTGCACAGTTCGCGGACCATCTGAGCTCGATCGAGGGTAGCCGGAATATAGACATTCGCGAAGTGGACCGCTTGACGATCAGGGAATGGTTGGCTGTTTTGCATCAGGGGCAAAGCCGGGCGTCGGCGGCGAGGAAGCTGGCAAGCCTAAGGACGTTCTTTCAGTTTTTGGTACGTGAGGGACATACGGACGTAAATCCTGCAAAGCAAGTTGCGACCCCGAAGATCGAACGAAAACTTCCCAGACACATCTCTGTCGAAGATGCCGTCCGTCTGATCGAAACGCCTGATGTAACGACCGATCTCGGCCAGCGCGACCGCGCCATCATCGAATTTCTTTATGCGACCGGCATACGTGTCAGCGAACTGGTCGGTCTCGATATCGGTGACATCGATCTGAGAGAACGTGTTGCTAGGGTGATGGGAAAGCGGCGAAAAGAAAGGATAATTCCTTTCCATGAATATGCATCGCAGGCGATGATGAATTATATCGAAAAGGTACGTCCTGTATTTCTCAACAACTGTCCGCTCGCAAAGCGTGACGAGCATCCGCTTTTTTTGAATTATAAGGGGACGCGGATCTCGACCCGAAGTGTTGCCCGAATGCTGGAAAAGTACATTGTGCGTTGTTCGGTCGTTCATAGGATCTCTCCGCACGGCCTGCGCCATTCATTCGCGACTCACCTGCTTGATGCTGGGGCAGACCTCAGGGATATCCAAGAATTGCTCGGACATTCACAGCTTTCGAGCACACAGATATATACCCACGTTTCGATGGAAAAGATGATCGAGGTCTACGACCGGGCCCACCCGAAGGCATAGCGGCCCGTACGAATAAGGAACAAGGTAGCGGATAGATCGGCTAAGTTTACCAGATCCACAGGGGAGCATTCCTCGATTCTGGCTAGTGTGAACATTCGAATTACAGAATACCGATACAAAGTTTGACCGGCCTTGGGCTAACGGGCCGAATCTCACAATTCACAGGCAACGGCTGATTGTCTGCATAGACGGTGGTTCAAGGAAATACTTATGTATTTTGATCTTAAGTACGGAGGTTCATTTAGGGTTGTTTGCTCATTGGCAGCGTTACTTCTGGTTGCAGGTTCTGTTGTCGCACTTGGCCAGGCGGCAGATCCGAGGGTCGACACGATCCGCAAGATCTACGCAGACGTTAATGGGCGGATCGCGGAAATGAAAAAGAATCCGGCGGAGTCGTCGATCTTTGCTGTAGAAATTGCCGTGAACAAGTATTCAGCGCCGTATCCCGCGGTCGGGATCTATCAGCGGACCGCAACTTTCTATTACACCTACGGTGACCGTGAAGAGAATCCTTATCCCGGCAGACTAATTAAGATCGAGACGACGGACGCGCGGTCAGCAAAGAAGGAACGTGGGGAGTACTACTTTGGTGACGGCGGCCAGCCAATTTTTGTTTTTCTCTCAAAGGAAGATACGGAAATGCGGCTATACTTTTTCGGGAGCGCATTGATCAGAATGGTCGAGGCAGCCCGCACCATCGATGTCCGCAGCCGGCAGGCAGCTGCCGCGAAGGCGGCCGCCCTGAAGGAGTCGACGCGGCTTTCAAACATCTTTCGCGCGGCAATTAGGGATGATTAGCAAAACCTGGTATTCGTCATGCCAATATAACGCGTTGAGTTGGTTAAAATGGGGAAATTACACGTTGCGAAGTGGCGCCTGATCGTACTATTCGGTAGCCGGAACCGAAGAGCTGAGAACTACATCAGGGAATTTCGAGGCTAGCTCAGAACCGCCGCCGGCGTCAATTACGGCGCGTATAGGACGGCTACCGACATTTGATCTGAAGTTACCGTTTTCGTCGTAAAGGCGACGGTATTGAGCGGAATTTCTGATGATGCCCTGAACATAGCCGCGCGTTTCGCGGAAAGGTATCGCTTCGACAAACTCATCCATTTCGATCGGAAGTTGCGCCCTCCATTGCGGTACGCGGCCCGGGCCTGCATTGTACGCAACGGCCATAAACTCGACCTTGCCGAATTTGTCGAGCTGTTCGCGCATATAGGCGGTTCCAAGTTCAATATTGAGTGCGGGCTGATAGAGAGATTCAGCCGTGATGGCCGCATTGGTTCCAAATTTTCTGGCGGTGATCTGGGCAGTCGGGATCAGAAGCTGCATCAGCCCGTAGGCGTTCGCGCTTGACCTTGCCCTGGGATTGAAAACAGATTCCTGTCGAATTAGGCCGGCGACATTATAAATATCAAGGTTGCGGTGCTTTGACCATGTAGCGATCTGGTCCCATGCAATGTGCGGGTAAAAAATATCCCATTCTTCGCGACCCATCTCCTCTGGGAACATCTGTGAATAGTCTGGATAACTTTTAGCCAAAGCGAGCAAAGCGTTCACATTGTCGTTCTTGTTCCGGTAATGTCTTGCCAACGCGAGATTGATGCTTGGCGAGGTGGGTGCGGTCTTTCTGGCCTCATTCAGTTCGTTTATCGACCAATCGAACAGCCCGATCGTGCTAAGCTCGATGCTCTTTTCCGCCCGCAGCGATTCTGCGGGACCCGCCGTTTCCGGAGCAACCGTTACGGTCTTGAGGTTTGCCGCCGCCTTCTCAAGCATTGTATGGCTCGTGGGAAGGGGGGTTACGCCCGCGCTATCGCGCCCGCCGCATTTGCCCTGGGATCTCATCGCATTTAATCGCTGCTCGGCCTGATAGCCGTACCAGTTAGCGGAATAACGATAGATCATCGCATCGTAGAGGATGCAGGCATCATTCGTTTTGCCGGCCCTTTCAGAATTGCGTGCGGCCCAATAGCCTGCCCTGCCTCGGTTAGACGTATCTTTATCGACATACCGCGCGAGATGTTCGACCAACATTTGAGAAGCACGATCAAAATCGCGCGCCTCATGGGCCAGCCATGCGAGCTCGAACTGGGCCGAGGCGACCTCGACCGCATTTGGATAATTTGCAAGTGCCGTGCTGAGAAAATACTGTTCCTCGGCTTTGGTCTTAAGGTCTCGAGCGGCCATCCCGGCATCGACCCAGGCTTTGACCGTAAATTGCCCGTTCGGGAACTGACGTCTCATCTCTTCAGCAAAACGCCGTGCGTCAGCCCATCCTCGGTTGCGGGCATAGGCGGTTACGAGGTCGTAATATGCCCTTTCTTTCTCGGGGGCCATTTGCGGGATGCGGTTAAATACCGATTGGGCCTCCGGCATCCGCTTCAGATTCGCGAGGGCTTGCATCCGCATCAGGTTAGCTGCGGAAGTTGCGGCGTCGGGAAAATTGGCAGCAAGCGATGCAAACGCAGTTTCCGCTTCGGCGAAATTTTTTGCGTTGAACAGCCCTTCAGCTCGTGCAATGATCTCCTCCGCGTTTTGAGGGACGAGGGCCTGGCCCATTGCCGTCAGCTTCGCTTCTGCCTGCTTTGCTTCGTTGCCGCCTGCCCCATAAAAATATGTCCGCCGAAAAAAGATGGTGGCGTTGGCAAGGTTACCGAGAGTTTCGTAGGCCCTGGCAGTGGCAAGCAGGGCCCCCGCGTGATGTGCTTCGAGCAGTTCCGAAAGAACTCCCGGTACTCTTAGTGAATCGCCGGTATGCGAGGCAGAAACGGCCCACAATACTCGAGCCTCGTTTGCATGCAGAGAATCGCGAAATTCCGTGAACAGCTTTTCAAATACCGCTTGAGCTTCCTTATGGTTCCCCATCTGCTGCAGCGACCGGCCGCGCAGCCAAAGCGCATAGTCGCCGAGCTTTGTTTGTCTTGAAAAAACGTCTGAGTTCAGCGCATCGGCCGCACCGGCAAAATCCTTGTTTTCAAACCTTATGCGAGCTCGAATAAGCCTGGCGAGAGCTCCGGTCCTTTTACCCGCAAATCTCGATTCGATGTTCGCGACCACACCCTCTGGCGGGAGCTTTCCGTCGCGGGTCATCTGACGCAATGCTTCCAGGGCCTGATCTTCGGTTTGCTGGGCGGAACATCCGATCGTGAACAAAGCGAGGATTGAGGCAAGGGCGGTGATAATTGAACTATTCTTCCTATTCATTCGCAAAGGAACTCCGAGGGGTTTGATGCTGAAGAAAAAACAGTAGCTGTCCGGGCAAAAAGTGCTTCACATAAGGCACAACCCAATATATGATAACAAACATTCTCTTCCCTGCTCCACCCGATTTCGTTCCGTTGGAGGATCTTCAATGAGAATTCTAGTCCCGGCAGCCGCGGCGTTCCTGGTCATCAGCCATAGCGTTTTGGCACAAGTGCAGCGGCCATCTCCTACCCCAGACTCAACCGCGGTGAATGAGAATGAGGTAGTTAAGATCTCGACCAATCTTATCCAGATCGATGTGACCGTTACTGATCCAAAAGGCAATATCATCCGCGACCTGAAACAAAGCGAGATCGAGATCTTTGAGAATGGTGTCAAACAGGACATTTCGAATTTTTCGTTTATATCGTCCCAACAGCGGCGTCTTTCGATGGAACCGGGGTCCGTTACGGTTCGCCCCCCGCAAGGGCCGCCCGGAAATGTCCGGCCGGAACAGATCTTCAGAACTATAGCCCTTGTTGTAGACGACCTTACCCTTTCATTCGAAAGTGTTCATCAGACCCGCCGTGCGCTACGCCGATTTGTGGATGAACAAATGCAGGTAGGTGACCTTGTTTCCATAATCAAGACGGGGACCGGCATCGGCAGCTTGCAGAGTTTTACGGCGGACAAGCGGCGGTTATTGGCCGCTATCGAGAGCATAAAGTGGAATCCAATGGGCCTTGGTGGCGTGGCGGGCTCTGCTTCATTGGAATCAAAAGGGGCTGCAAGGCTTGCGGCTGTCGGGTCGCCGGGGATCACCCGCCAGCAAATAGAAGAGGAGGCTGCGAGAGAAAAGGTGTATGCAGATAAGTTGGGCGCAGTTTTCTCTTCCGGTACGCTCGGGGCTCTGCGACATGTCATCGACGGGGTAGCGGAACTACCCGGCAGGAAATCGGTGGTGCTTTTTTCTGATGGATTTCGACTCTACGAACGTGATCGCGACGGCACGCCCATCACAGGACGAATTATGGATTCCATGCGGCGGATAGTGGACCAGGCCAATCGAAACTCGGTGGTTTTCTATACTATCGATCCACGCGGATTGCAGACCCACCTTCTTACTCCGGCTGATGACACTCGCGGGTTAACGTCCATTGAGGTCCAACGCGCGATGACACAGAGGCGCCATGACTTTGCAGACACACAAGCAAGCCTTACATATCTTGCACGCGAAACTGGCGGATTTGCCGTATTGAACAGTAACGATATTGCTGGCGGTGTCAGAAGGGTTTTGGATGACCAAAGCTATTACTTGATCGGTTATGAGCCGGATTCGACTACCTTCCAGCCCGCGAATCTTAGGTTCAACAGGCTCGAGGTCAAGGTTCTCAGAAAAGACGCTGTTGTCCGGCATCGCGGAGGTTTCTTTAATATTGCCGGACGGCCCGATTCAAGACCACCCCTTTCTGCAGATGCCCCCCCCGCAGCGAGGTTGGAGGCAGCGCTCTATTCTCCGTTTTCTTCGAGCGGCATCACCTTACGATTGAACTCGCTCTTCGGTACAGCGGCACCTGGCGGGCCGTACGTAAGATCTCTTTTGCACGTCGATGCGAATGATCTGATCTTCACCGATACGGCGGATGGGAAAAAGGAAGCAGCCTTCGACGTTCTGGCCACATGTTTCGGCGATAACGGTGAATTGGTCGATCAAATCGGACGTCGGTATTCGATGGCTCTCACCGCTGACGTTTACAAGAAGATCCTCGCCGAAGGTTTTGTTTATCATTTTAAGTTTCCTGTAAAGAAGCCGGGAGCGTATCAGTATCGGGTCGCTATCCGTGACTCAAAGGGTGAAAATATCGGAACGGCAAGCCAGTTTCTGGAAGTACCTGATGTCGGAAAAAGTGTGCTCACGCTGTCAAGCATCGTTCTCGAGAATCTCACGGCGGAACAGTATGACCGCTCCTGGGCCCCTACGCCGCAACAGATCGAGACCGACCCTATGACAGATACGGCGCTTAGGCGGGTGCGGTCGGGTTCGGTGCTCAGATACTCTTTTGAAATCTATAACGCGCGTTTCGATCCGACAAGAAATCCGCGTTTAAAGATCAAGACCCGCGTTTTTCGAGAAGGCACGCTTGTCCACGACAGCCCGGAGAAACCCTTTGAACTTCACGGGCAGACAGACCTAAGACATCTGCGCTCATTCGGTGCTATTGCCATAGGCCGACTGATGGAACCGGGTGATTATGTACTCGAGATCGTTGTGACTGACGCGCTTGCCCCGGAAAAGAACAAGGCCGCCTCACAGCTAGTCAACTTCGAAGTGTACGAGTAAGCCACGACATCGTAAAAGATTCCTTGGCGATCTGGGTCATTAAGCAGACCCCCGCCGTGGGACCTCTTTACCTCGCGATCTGCGGAACGATCGATGTTCTTCCCAATTGGCCTCATCTATCCTCGTGAGTTCGCCCATCTGACCGGTTTCGACTACAATCTCGAATTAGTTGAATAAGGGTCGACGAAACCGGCAGAAAGGCCGGCACCTTGTAGCTATGCAGATCAGAAAGATCGAGCTTATCGAGATCAACCTCCCGCTCGTCCATTTTTTTGAGACAAGCTTTGGCAGAACATATGAACGCCGGATCATTTTGGTAAGGGTCGAGGACTCGGATGGCGCCGAAGGCTGGGGCGAGGTGACGTGCGGCGAAGTTCCCGGCTATTCGGACGAATGGACCGACTCTGCCTGGGCCACCGCCGAAAAGATCCTCGCACCGATGGTCGTGGGGAAGGAATGCGAGTCGGCCGCTGACGCTTTCGGCCTGATGAAACAAGCCCGCGGGCACCGGATGGCAAAATCCGGGATAGAAACGGCCTGCTGGGATCTTGAGGCCAAGAAGCTCGGCGTTCCGCTTTGGCGCCACCTCGGCGGCGTGAACCAGACGATCGAGTGCGGCGTTTCGATCGGTATTCAGGACTCGGTCGAGCAGCTTTTGGACAAGATCCGCGTCGAACTGGAAGCGGGCTACAAACGGATCAAGATCAAGATCGCTCCTCACTGGGATTACGATGTGATCAAGCAGGTGCGTGCCGCGTTCCCCGAAATTCTGTTGATGGGCGACGCCAACTCGGCATACACGCTTGCCGATATCGACAAACTGAGATCCCTCGACGAATTCAACCTGATGATGCTGGAACAGCCGCTCCCGTACGACGACATCATTGACCACGCTAAACTCCAGGCTCAGATCAAAACGCCTGTCTGTCTCGACGAGCCGATCAAATCGCCTGACGATGCCCGCAAGGCTGTCGAGCTCGGTTCGGGCAAGATAATCAACATAAAGAACGGCCGCGTCGGCGGGCATACTCAATCGAAACTCGTCGAAAAGGTTTGCCGCGAAAATAACATCGCCGCATGGTGCGGCGGCATGCTCGAGAGCGGAATAGGCCGGGCCCACAACATCGCGATCTCAACCCTCGCCGGCTACACCATGCCCGGCGATGTCTCTGCCTCTAAGCGCTACTGGCATGAAGACATTATCGAACCGGCCGTCGAAGTCTCACCCGAAGGCACAATTACCGCGCCAGAAGGCCCGGGAATTGGCTTTGAGGTGAAGCTGGATCGGATCGAAAAGGTGACGGTTCAAAAGGCTTTGATCGATTAGGCGGTGAAATCGGCTTTAGCAGATCTCATGCCCTTAGCGCCGCGCCTTGGCGAGAACGTTTAATGTGCGTATTTTTTCGCTTTTAGCATTGTTCTTATCAGCGGTTTTCAACATCGCGGGTCAGGGTTTGACCGGCAGAGTTGTTGATTCACGAGGCGATGCTGTCGTCGGAGCGGAGGTTGTACTCGAGCGTGCCGGGGTGCTTGAAAGAACCGTAACGGCAGGCAACGGAGGGTTTTCGATCGCCTCATCAACTGGGAAGCTTTCCGTTTCGGCCTCAGGTTTCGAGACCGTTACCATGGAGATAGGCCAGGCCAGAAGCGAGCCGATCACGATCACGCTGGCGCCGGCCGGAGTTGTCGGAAACGTTAATGTCACCGTAACGCGCAGCGATATGCTCATGTCGGAAAACGCGGCAAGCATCGCCGTCATCACCATCGCCAGTTTGAACGTGACGGCTGCCCGCACCGTTGACGACACCATCCGTCAGGTCGCGGGGCTTCAGCTGTTCAGGCGTTCATCGAGCCGCACCACAAATCCCACCGCACAGGGAGCAAATCTTCGGGGCGTATCCGGAAGCGGAGCTTCGAGAGCGAGTGTTCTTTTTGACGCTTTGTCCGTGAATGACACGTTCGGCGGATGGACCTATTGGTCGCGGGTGCCGCTCATTGCCGTCGAGCAGATCGAGGTGTTTCGCGGCGGTGCAAGCTCGTTTCACGGCAGCGGTGCGCTGAGCGGCGCGATCAATATTGTCCCGATCGATCTCTACGACGACGAAAAGGTAAGACTGAGATTCGAATCCTCGATCGCAAGCCAAAGCACCGCGGACGCAAGCGGTGTCGTCCTGACAACGTGGAAAAATTGGGAAGCTGATCTGACCGGCGACCTGTTCAGGACGGCAGGCTACGTGCCGGTCGAAGAAAACTCGCGAGGGAGGGTCGACACGCCCGCATCGTCTCGTCACTCCAACATTATCCTCAAGATCGCCCGCCGTTTCGGTGAGAGGGATCGAGCTTTTGTTCGCGGCAGCCTGTTTGGCGAGCGGCGCGACAACGGTACGAGCCTGACCAATAACCAAACTAATTTTCGCGAACTGGCGGCAGGGATCGATGCGGGCGATCTCATCATTCGCGTTTATGGCCAGCGGCAGGTTTACGATCAGACGTTCTCGTCCGTGTCGGCTGATAGGAATATTGAGAGTCTCACTCGCCTTCAGCGGGTGCCGTCCGGCTCCTACGGCACGACGGTTCTGTGGAGTAGAAAATTCGGCGATCATTCACTCGCTGCAGCGTTCGATCTAATGAACGCGCGCGGCTTCAGTGATGAGATCGGCTATTCTGCGGACAGTCCGACAAGCGTCGGCCGCTCGGGCGGCGAGGCCCGTGATCTCTCGCTGTTCGTCCATGACGGCTGGGACGCCGCACGCCGTTTGACCCTGAGCCTTTCGGCACGTCTCGACCAGCGCAGAAATTCGGGGGGCCTGACAAGGACGCAGGTTCTTTCAAGCGGAGCTGTGACCGAAACACGGTTCCCACCGCGCGATGAGCCGGCCTTTAGTCCGCGTATCGGTGCGGTTTACGAAGTGAACGAAAATCTCTCGGTTTATGGAGCCCATTCGCGCTCATTTCGGGCCCCATCGCTCAATGAGCTCTATCGCGGTTTTCGCGTGGGGAACATAGTAACTAACGCAAACGCATTTCTTACGCCCGAACGGTCGGAAACCTTCGAGGCCGGCGGAAGCGCCGTCTTCTTCGGCCGCCGATTGATCTCGCGGGCGAGCGTTTACAGTACCAGGGTGACCGATCCGGTCGTCAGCATTACTTTGTCCTCGACCCCGGCATTGATAACTCGCGAGCGACGAAACGTTGGGTCGACGACGAGCCGCGGCCTTGAGTTCGAACTCGAATCGAGACCGGTCAACGGCGTCAATCTCAATCTGAGCTATCTCTTGGTAGATGCCAAGATCAGTGATTTCCCGGCGAGTCCGGAACTCGTCGGCAATCTGCTGCCTCAGGTTCCGAGGCATAGCTTCACGGCGCAGTTTCATTACAGGATCGGTAACAGATGGGCGATCTCGACACAGCTGCGCGCAGCTTCGTCACAGTTCGAGGATGACCGCAATAGCTTACCGCTGCGAAAACTCTTTACGGCCGACGCTCGCGCGAGTTATAAGTTCCCGTATTTTATCGAAGCTTTTGCGTCGGTGGAGAATGTTTTTGATGCACGCTACGACATCGCCCTTACGCCGGTTCGTTCCGTGGCCGCGCCGCGTTCGATCCGGCTCGGTTTGCGAATTGATTTCTCAAAACGCTAACCTATTCGCTTTATGAGCAATCACGAACCAAACAAGATCATCTTTTCGATGGTGAAGGTCAGCAAGTTTTACGACAAGAAGCCCGTTCTCAAGGACATCTATCTATCTTTCTTTTACGGTGCCAAGATCGGCGTTCTCGGGTTGAACGGTGCGGGAAAATCCAGTCTTCTGCGTATCATTGCGGGGCGAGACAAGGATTTCAACGGCGAGGTCGTGTTTTCGCAAGGCTATTCGGTAGGCCTGCTTGAGCAGGAGCCGGTGCTGGATGAAACGAAGACCGTCCGCGAGATCGTCGAGGAAGGCGCACAGGAAACAGTCAACCTTCTGAAAGAGTACGAAGAGATCAACGCCAAATTTGCCGATCCGATGGACGAAGATGAGATGAATGCCCTCATCGATCGGCAGGGTAAGGTACAGGAAAAGCTCGATGCCGCGGATGCTTGGGACCTCGACAGTCGCCTCGAAATGGCGATGGACGCGCTCCGATGCCCGCCGCCCGACACGCCGATCAAGAACCTCAGCGGTGGCGAGAAACGCCGCGTTGCACTGTGCCGTTTGCTGCTGCAAAAGCCTGACATTCTTTTGCTCGACGAGCCCACCAACCACCTCGATGCCGAGACCGTTTCGTGGCTTGAACAGCACCTGCAGTGTTACGAAGGCACGATAATCGCCGTCACGCACGATCGCTATTTTCTAGACAACGTTGCGGGCTGGATACTGGAACTAGACCGCGGCGAGGGCATTCCGTGGAAAGGGAACTATTCCAGCTGGCTCGAACAAAAGCAGCAGAGACTCGCACAGGAGCAAAAGACCGAAGACAAGCGGCAGAAGACACTTGAACGTGAACTTGAGTGGATCCGGATGTCGCCAAAAGGGCGTCACGCGAAATCGAAGGCGCGAATAAACGATTACGAAAAGCTTGTAGCGACCGAATCAGAAAAGCGTAGTGAAGATCTTGAGATATTCATACCGCCCGGCCCGCGGCTCGGCGATACAGTGATAGAGGCCCGCGGTGTTTCGAAAGCCTATGGTGACAAGCTGCTGTTCGAGGATCTCGAGTTCGCCCTCCCGCCCGGCGGAATCGTCGGCGTCATCGGGCCGAACGGCGCCGGCAAGACAACGCTTTTTCGCCTGATCACCGGTCAGGAGACCGCTGACAGCGGCGAGTTTAAGGTCGGGCCGACGGTCAAACTCGGATACGTCGACCAATCGCGCGACGACCTGACTGCGGACAAGACCGTTTGGGATGTGATAAGCGAAGGCGCCGACGTCATCGATCTCGGAAAACGTGAAATGAACTCGCGGGCCTACGTATCACGATTCAACTTCTCCGGCGCAGATCAGCAGAAGCGGGTCGGCCAGCTTTCGGGGGGTGAGCGCAATCGAGTTCATCTCGCGAAAATGTTGAAATCCGGTGCCAATGTTATATTATTGGACGAGCCCACCAATGACCTTGACGTGAATACGATGAGGGCACTCGAGGAAGCACTTGAAAACTTTGCCGGCTGCGCCGTCGTGATCAGCCACGACCGCTGGTTTCTCGATCGCATTGCCACCCACATTCTTGCCTTCGAAGGCGATTCTCATGTTGAGTATTTCGACGGCAATTACAGTGAATACGAGGCCGACCGAAAACGCCGGCTCGGCCACGACGCCGACCAGCCGCATCGGATAAAATATCGCAGTCTAACCCGTGGATGACGCTTGGGAAGTCAAGTGTCTTGACAAAAAAGCTGGGTACTTTCCGGAAGGTATACGATACACTAGTCGCGAAATTTATCGCCGATCTCGGAATAATGAGTATTGTTAAAAGAGATATCGCGGTATACGTTGCTGCAGCCTTTCTTCTGATGCTGGCCTCGTGTAGCGGCAGTGCCGAAGCCGAGAAATCGTCGGTAACTGTTGAGGCCGAAGCGATAGAACCTCCTAAAGGTTTCCAGCCCGTATCCGAGCCGTCTCCTGCGATGCCCGACCTTCAAGCCGAACTCCTGGACCAGCGGGGAAGGACCACCACCTCGCCGCTCGGCAATTTCGATTTTCGCAATTTTACTTACCCGTTGCCCCGCGGATGGCACCATCCGGACGGCGATGAAATAACTCTTGAAGACGGCCATCTTGCTCCTCAGCTTCGTGATATTACGGACGAAATGTCGCCGGGTGAAAAGGCCGAGGCCCGCGCCGAACGCCGTATCGGGATGTCGTTCGTAACGACAAAGTTCTTTGACGTGGATAACGATGGTGAGGACGAAGCCGCTGTCGTACTTAAGATCGAGACCGGCGGCAATGCCATCCCGCAGCTTGTTTATATCTTCGGCTGGAAAGACGGCAAGCCTGAGCTTCAATGGAACTTTCGCACCGGCGACCGGGCCGATGGCGGCCTCAAAGACATCAGGGCGGAGAATGGCGAATTGGTGATCGAACTCTACGGACAGGACCGCTTTCTTCTAGGCCAGGCCGAAACGGGCAAGATCACCGGCGACGAACAGCAGCTCTGCTGTCCAACGCATTTCACCCGTTCGTTCTACAAGTGGAATGGGAAGAACTTTCAACTCCAGCGTAAGCGCCTCACCTATGAGACCGCCAACCCCTCCGTCCCGCCGCTTGAGAATCATGGCGACATAATGAACGATCCGGTCAAGTCGAGGGAATTCCTTAAACGCACAAACAAGGTCATAGACAATTAGAGCCGGTACCTAGAAGGACTCAATGAACGAGACATGCGGGAGCGGCTGACGAGGCGGTCAGCACTGAGTCTTTGTCGGACAAAACTTTGTAATACAAAGTACTTGACAAACGCAACTACTTGACATAACCTCTTTCCGATGTCGAATATTTCTCCTCTTCGCAAGACCGGAACCGACACAGGCGAGCCCGTCAGCCTTGGCGATCGAGCGATCGACAATCTCCAGTACATTCGAGATGCGATGGAGCGGTCCACGAGCTTTACGGCGGTTCCGGGTTACGGAGGGATGTTAATGGGCACTACCGCGGCGGTCGCGGCATACATCGCTTCGCAACAGATCTCCATGCGCAATTGGCTTATCGTTTGGCTGACCGAGGCATTTCTCGCGGCGGCAATAGGCTTTCTTGCAATGTGGCAAAAATCGCGCAGCGTTGAGTCGTCTTTGCTCTCGACCCCGGCGAGAAAATTTGCGTATGGATTCGCCCCGCCTCTGGCTGCCGGCGTTGTTACAACGCTGGGCCTCTGGCGGTACGAGCATTACGAAGTGATGGCGCCCGTTTGGATGCTTTGCTACGGAGCCGCTGTTGTTACAGGTGGTGCATTCTCTGTTCGCGCAGTTCCAGTTATGGGCTGGATCTTTATCGTTTTTGGAGCTGTCGCGTTTGCATTGCCGGCAGTCTTTGCAAATTACTTGATGTTGGCCAGTTTCGGGCTACTGCACATTATTTTTGGGGCGATCATCGCCCGCAGATACGGAGGATAACGATAGAAGATCGTATGGAGTTTAAGAATATAAGACTTGTAGGGATCGTTGCGACGATCGGCCTCCTCTTGCTGGTACCTTTTGTTGCAATGCGGTTTACAGACGAGGTGAACTGGACGGTTTTCGATTTTGTGGTCATGGGCGTATTGCTTCTCGTGACCGGGCTCACGATCGAGGTTGCTTTACGGAAACTTAACGGGGCATTGGTAAAAGCTGCGGCGGTGCTGGCGATCATGTTTGGTTTTGTAATGGTTTGGGGGGCTCTGGTTCGCCTCGGTGGATAGGCATATCTGGTTCGACGCGAGATGAATAAAAATTCAGCAAAACGAATTCGAGACGACGACCGCGCTTCGCTTCGCCTTGAGAAGGCAGCCGAGACGGTCTCGAACGACCTCGACAAGGTGATCCATGAGCGCTTGCGACTCGGCATCATCAGCGCTCTTGCGGCAAACGACAGGTTGAGCTTTTCCGATCTCAAGACACTCCTCGATACCACCGACGGTAATCTGAGCGTCCACGCGCGCAAACTCGAAGATGCCGGCTACGTGACGATGAAAAAGTCTTTTGCCGGACGCATGCCGCTTACCGAGTATAAGATCACGTCGTCAGGCCGAAAGGCGTTGGAGCGATACTTGGATCATATGGAAGCCCTGATAAAGGCCATGAGGTCGGTTTAGACCGCCGCAACAAACGTGATCGAAGAGCAGGCCTGGTTGCGGGCGGGAAATGTCGGGGTAAGTTCCTGAGAGGATCAGGGTCGACTGTGTTTGATATTTGGGAAAACCCGCGAATCTACTGTGGCTATCCACATTGTTCTGGCTGTGGAATTGATGCAAAGTTTTGGAACCGATCGCGCCTAGAAGCGTCAAATAGTAATGAAATTGCAGACCCTGGATCTGAATGGTTCGGAAAAGCCGGCAAAGAGGAACGGCTTCCTTCATCGGGAGCACGCATCGGCACCCACGCCCGGGCAAATGAAGTTTGACTGGATATTCGGCGTTGGCCTCCCGATGGTTTGCATCGCGGCCGATCCTGGCGTTTTCCGAACGTGGTACGGTGATCAGGGACTACTAAGCGATCATTTGGTTTTCTGTTACCTACTCAGTTCGGTTTCGATCATGGCAATGGCAGCTTGGCTTTTGTGGGGCAACAGGCTGGGGGCAATTCGACCGTTCCTTGGAGGGCTGTTTCTCGCAGCCGCAGCGGTCTCGACCGTTGTGGGCATAATCTTGTTTCCCTTCAGTTTGATCGGCTCGATATTTGTGATCGGCTTGCTGGGATTCACCCCATTAGTATCTGGCTTCGTATTCTTACGGAACGCGTCAAGGGTTCTTGCCGCTGCCGCCGACGATGATTCAACAAGTTACGTATTGCAAGCGGCGACCCTTGCGTTCATCTATGCTTTGGCTGTTCCTTACGTGCTGAATTCTTGATACGGCGGTTTGCAGCTGCCTGATCTGCCAATCTCTATATGACCAAACGTACCAGACTAGCTCTTGAGATCGTGGGATCTGCCGCCTTGATCGGGCTCCTCGGAAATGTTCTGTTGAGACAAACCCCCTGGGGCTTGAACGCGTTCTTGTTCGTGACCGTCTTTACGGTAGCGATGATCGCGATCACAGTCCGACATCGTCCGGAGTTGTTGACGCTCAGGACCATCGGTTTGCAGGCCGCGATGGTGTTCTTCGGATCAATGTTCGTTGTACGCGATTCGATCGAACTGCGGGTGTATGACACCGTCGCGATCGTCGTGATAATGGGTGTGCTCGTTCTGTCCAATTTCGGCGTAAACCAGCGCATTGCGGGCGTTTTTCATTATGCGGCAGGATTTGTTTGGTCCGGCATCAGCTCGGCTTTCGCACCGTTTGTCCTGCTGGGAGCAGACATTGACTGGAAATCAATGCCCGGGAACCGTTTAAGTAAGAGCATTTTTTCGGTATTTCGCGGGCTTGCGATCGCTTTGCCGCTTGTCCTTATCTTCGGCGCGCTGTTTATGGCTGCCGACGCCGCATTCGAGAATTTTGCCAATCGCATTGTTGATTTCGATATCGACACGGTAATTTCGCACGTTGTCCTCACGTCGCTACTTGCCTGGCTGACTGCCGGCTACTTTCGCGGGACGCTGATAGAACATTTTCTGAATGCGGCTCCTATGGCCGCATCGCCGATCCCGAAAGACGACGAAACAAAGGCAGATGCCGAAGCTTCGCCCACCTCGACAGCAAGAGTTACGCGCCCGAACGAAAGTTTTGTCGATAAATTCACCGCCGAGCCGGCGGAGGAGGCCTCGCTCCCGAATAATGCGACTGTCGTTGAACACATTAATACCAGCGACGCGCCAACCGGTGGCGAGGACGTCATAAGCAATGGCGACGGCCCATCGCGCGAGCGTGAACGCCCGGCGGCAGAGGCAAGTGAACCCCCAAAACGCGACTGGCAGAACCTGGATTCGTCGAGATTCCCGGCGGTTTTTACACTGGGAACCGTCGAGACGGTGATCATCCTCGGGCTGTTAAATGTTCTATTCTTGAGTTTCGTTATCTTTCAGCTGCCGTATCTTTTCGGCGGCTTCGAATTTGTCCAGAACACGCCCGATCTGAAACTCGCTGACTTTGCCCGACGTGGTTTTGGCGAACTCGTTGCTGTCGCGTTCCTCGTCCTGCCCCTTCTGCTCGCCTCGCACTGGCTGCTCCGTCGCGACAACACGAAGAACGAGACGATATTCCGTGTTCTCGCGGGAGTCCAGGTCGGGCTGCTTTTTGTCATCATGGCATCGGCGATGCAGCGGCTTGTGCTGTTGACTGGCGAGCTCGGTTACGGGTGGACGACAGTCCGTTTTTACCCGATGGTGTTCATGATCTGGCTGGCGGTCGTTTTCGTTTGGTTTGGCTGGACGGTGCTTCGCGGGCATCGCAACAATTTCGCATGGGGAGCTCTCTGGTCGGCGATCATTATGCTCGCTGCGACGAACCTGATGAACCCTGATGATTTCATCGCCCGGAAGAACATCCAGCTCATGCAGCAGGGGAGGGATTTCGACGCACACTACAACGCCGGACTCAGCGATGATGCGATCCCTGTACTGGCAAGAAGCCTTCCGACGATGAGTTTGGAAGACCAATGCTATACAAGATGGAATCTTTACAATCGTTTGGTCGAAGCGCGAGCGGAGAGCGATCTACGTTCACTGAACTGGTCGCGTGAATCAGCCTTTGAAGTTCTTGAGAGCAATTCGGGAATGCTGATGAACCGCCCTGAATGCGGCGTTTGGAAATAATGCATTCTGAAAGCCGTGAACCGGCGATCGCTGATAGAATATTTCGACTATGGGTCGCGATCTTGTCCGCGAATACATTTCTTACCTTCGTGTCGAAAAGGGACTGGCGAAGAATTCGCTTGAGGCTTACGAGCGCGACCTGCGAAAGCTCGAGGCTTGGGCGGATAAGAACTCTCTTGGGCTGATGAAGCTGTCACGAACCTTTCTACGCGAATGGCTGATCGATCTTTCTCGGTCGAAAATATCTGAAAACTCGAAACGGCGGCTGATCAGCACGGTACGCGGGTTTTACAAGTTCCTGATGACGGATGGGCTCATCACTAAAAGCCCGGCCGAAGACCTCGACACGCCGCAGAAAAGCTTCTACCTGCCGCGTTTCTTGAATCAGCAAGAGATCGAACAGCTTCTTCTTGCACCGGATACCTCGACTGAAACGGGCCTTCGCGATCGTGCGATACTTGAGCTGATGTATGCCTGCGGGCTGCGCGTCTCTGAACTCTGCGAAATAAAACTTGGCGATATCGACATAGAGTCCGGTATCCTTACAGCCACCGGGAAGGGGAGCAAGACCCGGCGTGTACCGGTGGGTTCAAGCGCGGTCGAATGGCTTAAGAATTATTTAGCGGCCCGTCGAAAGCATGAAAACGCGGAGGTAGATCATCTTTTCGTCTCATCGCTTGGACGCCCACTTAATCGGCAATTGATCCACAAGATGATCAAGGAATATGCTGAACGATGCGGGTTCGAAGGCGTTTCGCCACACACGCTAAGACATTCATTCGCCACTCATCTTGTCCAGAACCGTGCCGATATCCGCAGCGTCCAGCAGATGCTGGGTCATGCTGACATTTCCACCACGCAGATATACACCCACATTAGCGACGCACATTTGAAAAAGGCATACGACGATTTTCATCCGCGCTCGAAGAAGCAATAGTCGAGGCTTCTTTGTGGCATTGTTTTAAGACCTAAGCTGATGGCTCTTAGCAACTATCTGACAATAAAGCCTTTAATCCGGCCGCATGGGATTGTTTGCGATCTGCTGATCGCTGGAAGTTGGCCGGTTTCGCCCGGCCGGTGCCCCATAACCTCACGTAGGACAGAATTCTAGTCAAATTAACTTGGCCGACACACTTGCGCTCTTTGCCTGCGTTCGATATTATTGGAAATTTGCTAATTAGCTCTGAAAAGGGGTATTAGCATCTGGAAACAGTACGCATGGGTGGTCGAGCGGTCAAAGGCAACGGGCTGTAAACCCGTCGGGTTAACTCCCTACGCAGGTTCGAATCCTGCCCCATGCACCACGTAGATCGTAGATTTGGGAAAGCTGGTCTTAGGGCATCTTGCATAGGGATTCGGTTTCGGTCTCAGCAGAATTTCCAAGATTAGCTCATCCCAGAATGGTGTGGGCGGGAGTAGCTCAGTTGGTAGAGCGTCAGCCTTCCAAGCTGAATGTCGCGAGTTCGAGTCTCGTCTCCCGCTCCAGCTAGTTTTTGCCAAGGCGGTTTTGAAACGTTTGCCCAAGTAGCTCAGGGGTAGAGCGCATCCTTGGTAAGGATGAGGTCACGGGTTCAAATCCCGTCTTGGGCTCCAGAATTGTTTGAACACTTACATTATTTTGACGAGGAAACTTAGATGAGCAAGGAAAAATTCG